>Ga0255336_101199_pt1 | contig 21555 bp, 38 predicted proteins | sample MeOH1_35cm_T3_17_FD_189102 | JGI IMG/M metagenome (GOLD analysis project Ga0255336, IMG submission 189102) | Sandy soil microbial communities from University of British Columbia, Vancouver, Canada - MeOH1_35cm_T3_179 | ecosystem: Engineered > Artificial ecosystem > Sand microcosm > Unclassified ...
CTGAGACATTTCACCGGGCGTGAACGGCTGAATGATCGAGCCCACCTGCTGCGCGACCTTCCGAAGCTGCGAGCCGTACCGAAGCTCGATTCCTCGTGTCTTGACCGGGTTGCGATCGCGCTTGCGGTCTAGGGTGAGGATCATTTTTTACAGTAGTCGTCCCATCCGCTGAGCCCATTCAATGGGGTGCAGCGCGCCTTTCTTCAGGTTGCAAATGGGATGCAGAAGTTGGATATTGAGAATGTCGTTCGATCCACCAAGGGCGAGCGGCACGTTGTGGTCAACGTGGTATTTCGTCTTGATCGATTGCTTACATCCGCAGGCGCACTTGAACTTCTGCTTTACCAGCAATTCTTGAAGTTGCTCACCGGTATGCGAACCTTCCGCGCCCCTCAGCCTTGCTCGCCGCAGATGACGGCCAGCCGATATGCGTTCCGGATGGCGCGCCCGATAGGCGTCCTGAAATTCTTTCCATCTTTCAGGATTTGCTGCTCTCCATTCTGCCGTCTGCAGAAGACGCTCGACCTTTGTAGCATCAAGCCAAGCCGACCGAGCCACCGCATACTTTTCGGGATTCTTGCGTTTCGCCTCTACAATTGCCTGCGCACATTGCTCAGGCTTCAGCGTGCGTCGTAAGCTCTCATCGGCCCGCTTCTTTTCGGAGGAATGAGATGGCCAAGATACCTTGAGGCACGTCTTGCATTGCCCAGATGAAGTATGCCGCTGATCGAGATGCCCGTATTTACAAGGCTTCCCGGTGTAATAGAGTTTGAGTCCTTGCGCCTTGGCATCCTTCAATCGGATGACCGCCCACGAATGGACTACAATAGCGTCAGCCATGCTGTCACCTTGTTCAGTAAGGTAATGGTTGGTTAGAAGCCTCAGGCGATTCGCAGTCGCTTGGGGCTTCGTCTATTTTACTTCCGAAAGTATCTGTTCCACATAGAATCTTTCGTCGTTTCAGGCTTTAAATCACTGATGTCTGGAAGATCCGTTTCGCCCGGAGGTGGCGCATTTTTCTCCATCTCTTCGGCTTCGGTAATCGCCTCATCAGTAATTCCACCGAACATGCCGGTGTTGGGCGCTGATGCCTTCAACTCCTTCATGCCATCACTGATCTTGAGCAGGCTCGCGTCCAGCGCGCCCGTGACGGCTTCGACGGTCGATTTCGCGATTTCCGATTTCTCCTTCTCGGACATCTCCTGAAGGTTTCGAAATTCAAACCCAAATTCGTCGGGCAATGGCTTACCCAGTGTCGACATGGACATTACCGACAAAAGCCGATGAAGAGGCCTTCTTAGCTTGCGCTCCTGCTGTTGTTTTACCTTCTCGTGATACTGCTTCATTTCTCCTTCACCGGTCGCGCTCAAACCAGTAGGAGACTGGCCGAACAACCGCGTGAAGGGCATGCCGAGTGCGCCGCACAACTGCTGCGCGAATTGCGTAAGCATGTCGGACAGGCCGGCGAAAGAGTACGCATGCGTTTCGAACTTGTCCTTCCCGTCGACAAACGTCATGCCTTCATTGGTCTGGGCGAGACGAGTGAACTCTATTTGTGCCTTGAGACCAGCGAGCGCAGGACCGCCTAAGGCGATGACATCGCGCAGACCTTCAATGGTCATCGTGCGCAGATGCGCCTTATAGATCAGTTGACCGGCGCCGACGGATGAGCTGTCGAATGCGATCAGCCGGTCCCACATCGGTTCGAGCACCGACAAGCCCCAGCCGTTTTCGCTCACGCGCTGATAGAACGGCAGATCCATGCCATCCAAGCGGATCACGCGCGAATAGTGAATCTTGGCTTTCGGGATTGCAGCGTAGTCGGCGATGACGTTGTAATAGACTGGCTTACCCATGTCGGGGCCGAATTCCTTTACCACATCATCAACTGGCGGCGAGACCATCCAACGGTCGAGAATCAGCAGTCCCTTGAACTGGTCTTTGGCGATTGTCTCAACGCGCAGCGGCGTCGAAAAATCTTGCCCTTCGATCAGCATGACGGCAAGCGAGCCGCCATACAGGTTCGCCCACTTGCCATCATCACAAAGAGCATCCCAGATCGCCAAACTCATCATGTCGCGCTCGATGAGAGTGACGTCTTCCGGCTCCATGCCAGAGATTTCAATGCCGGCGCGCGTCATGTCTTCCGGCATGGCGTCAACGGCTGCACGGACAATCCAACTGCCGCGGTATGCAGCCTCAAGCGCAATGCGGTTGCGACTTTGATACGACAGCGTGTAGGTCGAGCCAGACGACTGATTATTCGTACCCCAGCCAACATTCGCACCGAAGTTCGCGAAGCTGTCATTGGTGCGGACAGGCTGCTTCGCAACAGCTTGATTTGCTCTTTTGCGCGACATTCTGAGTTATTCCTTGCGCTCAGAGGCGCGAGCATTGAGCAGAGTTATCCAGCCAATTTGGCCCAAACAGAGAGATCCTTTGCGCCGGCCAGCATGTCGTTGATCGCGTCGCACATCGGGTCGATCTGGTCGTCATGCGCATGCGTGTCATCGGCCGTGAAGGCCTCGCACTCGCCGATGAAGTCGCTTGCCCATTCGGCATGCTCAGGTACGTGTACATACCCGGAATCGATGTAACTCACGATGTCCATCACGCGCGAGAGTTTGTCGCGGTTGCGCTCGATGCCTTCGATCGGGATGCCGCCAGATGCGTGGATGTCCTGAATCAGGCCCGTTCCACTGGCTTTGTCCTCGACCTTCATCAGGCGCAACGGCCCCATATACTGGTTGCTGTTCAGCGCTGAATGCTTATTCCAGAAGTCCATCGCGCGCTGGCGCAGTACCGGGGCTTCCCACTTGCCGCGGATCTGGTCGAGCAGATAGGCCCCGCCATCGAGACCGTAGCCCCAGCACTGGAACACGCTGTAGTCGTTTCGCTCGGCCGTCTTCTGCGCTGTATCCGCATAGATCTTGCGATAGCGCAACTGAGGCACGATCGCATAACGACGAAAGGCTGCGCCGCGCAAGATGCCGCCACCCAAAGGCGACGGGCGTTGCATGTATTGGCCACTGAAGACGAATCGGTCGGCGATCTCCGAAGCCAGCAGATCCTGTAGCGGTTCCTTGTACGGCCAATAACTGAAACGACCGTCTGCGTCGCGCTCTGAGCTATCCACCATCGGGCGGATATGCTCGGGAAGGTTCTCGACATACTCATCCGTGATGAGCGCGGGGATTTCAATGAACGTCCAGTCGCCCGGAACCTTGCCGGATTTAATGAAGCCGGTCGGATCTTCCTCAGCGAGCCGCTGCATGATCACGATGATCGGCGTGTCGGGATTCGCCCGGCGGCTTTTCACCGTCGAGATCAGTTTCCGGTTCGCTTTGTCGCGATTGGTCTTGCTGTATGCGTCCTCGACCTTGAGCGGGTCATCAATCAGAATCGCGCCCTGCCAGCCCTCAGCCATGTGGCCGGCGCGGAAGCCGGTGATCTGGCCGCCCAGAGACGTGGCGTAGACGCCGCCAGCCTTCTTGCCGTCATCCTCGACGTTCCAACGCTTCTTCGAGTCAGCGTCGCCAGCGATCTTGCGCGGCCACAACTCTTGATACTCTTCCGAGCGCACGACCTCGCGCGCCGTCTCCGAGTTCAGGACAGCCAGATCGTCCGAGTACGAGATGTGCAGGAACCGAGCGCGCACATTCAGCGCCAGGCCACGCGCGATCAAGTTGATCACGACCTCTTCGGTCTTCGATGAGCCCGGGGAGACGTTGATTACGACGTTCTTAATCTCGCCGCGGATGACCTTCTCAACAATCTCCGCGATGTAGACGTGATGCCAGTTGACCCGGAACTCGATACCCTGCCGAATCTTGAAAAAGTGCTTGGTGAACTCAAGGTGATCGGCCTCCAGCTTGACGCGGAGCCGCCTAAGTTTCTCAGCCTTGATCTGCGCCAGACTTGGTAGCGAGACGTTCGAGGACTTCAAGTTCATGGTCGGTCAAATCGGTTAGATCGACCGGAACGGGTTGCGTCTTGATCGGGCCGCCGTCCTTGCCTGTGTGTTCTAGACGATGCCGGTTGGTGTATGCGTCGCCAGCCTCTTTCGCTACCTGCTCGAGCAATTGAGCGGTCAGGGACAAATTGCCCTGCTTCTCGGTGCGCTCAATCATTCGTTGGAGCGTGCGCAGGCGGACGGCCCGATGTGAGACTCCGATCAGGCTCGTGTCTTCCAGAAACGTCTTGCGGGTCTCGGCGAATATCAGGCGGAATTTCTCGCTCAGTGCCGAGCCGGCGCGCTTGTTCGGGTCATAGCGCTCGCATTGCTGGGGCGAGACGATTACGCCAAATTCCTCGTTGACGCTCTTCGCGGCCTGAGAAGGCGTATCGAAGCACGCTTGCGCCTGAACGATGTGCAGTTTGATGTGTTCCGGCAGAGCGGCCATATTCGTTAATCTTTCAACGTGCTGTCAACTAAGCGGCGCGCAGCAGGCAAGTCCCGCAGGCTTGAGCGATATTCAATTGACCGATCTCGGGAGCCTTGCTGGCGGCTTGCACTAATTTGGCTGTTTCTCCTGCCGCAGCACCTACGCCATAGCGCCGGACAATGCCGACGAATTCTTCGACATCGTGTGAGCGGATGCCAATTTTTGGGTCACCATCCTGGGTGAAAGCCGGGGCACCGAATGCGTCAACCTTCTGCGCGATGTGATAAAGCTCGTGCTCAACGAGGGAGCACCACTCGATGTCTGAACACTCTTTGGCGTAAAAGGCGTCGAACGTGATCAGGTAGGCCGGGACTCGCCCGAACCATTCCTTCATCTGCTGCTCTTGGCGCCCTTTCTGCCACGCGCTGGCGCGAAACGTTACTTCCTCGCACTGGCCGACTACGCGGCGCATCTGGCGAGTGTTTTCTGCCGCGGCCCATAGGTATTGAATGTCTGCGCCGATCAGGTGCGCGTGGTCTTTGTTGTAGAGCAGCGAACTCTCAGCCATCAGAGTTTTGGCGATCCACTCTTCTACGCCGTCAGCCGGAACGAAGTGTTTCGTCCAATTTGAGTCATCGAAGAGCAGTTCCGGCGGCATCGGCCGGGTTCTTTCTGGCTGAATCAGGCTTTTGCGCATACTTTCTACTCAGAAATTAGTAGTCCTACGCGCGATCTCTCTTTGCTCAGAGCGAGCAGTCGGAAGAATCCACTCATATTCGAGGTGCGCGCCCCTGCCTCAATTTATCCCCCGGAGGTCGAGGGTCGAGAATCATGGCGCGCTGCCGGCGTTATTAGCGGTCACTATGCGGCTTGACCGGGCAGCGGCGCGTTTGTGGCCTGTGCCTAGCTGGCGAAGCGGCCGGTGGCGCCGGGTCTGCGCGAAAATAAAGAAGCCCGGCGTGTATGCGCTACGGGCAAAGATCGACTTTCATCGACCCGAGGAGAATAGGTTGAAGGCAAGCGCTACAAGCGACGGCGTTGTGCGCTCGTCCTGCGCGGGGCTCTGGTGGTTCCCGTGTTGGTGAAGCCTCACCAGACACCGAGGCTATTAGCAAGGTGCCGCGGGGTCGATCCAAAGCGCTGTCAGACCTTCACGACTGAGGTCTGGCATCCCTAACAGCCGGATCGCCGATTCGAACGGCAATCCCACCACTCGCCAGTGAACTGCTTGCGCTAGGTTGCGCAGCCAAACCTCATGCGTGAAGGCTGAGAATGGCCGGTGCTGATCTCCGGCGCCACACTGGGAGGTTACTCGTCCGCCGTCGGGCCGTATCGTTTCCGGCGCATCAGCCTGCGCATTCACTCTCACGACTGGCGACTGTGCTTGCGCCCGATTACTCGGTTCGTATCATTTCAACGATGCAATCGCCATACGTGAAAGCGGTCCGTTGTGCCGCAGGAGAGGACCAAGCTCTAGTACTATCGGCGATCGCGACCAGTTTCGTTGGCCCTACGGACGCGCTTTGGGCTTATGAACTGGCGCATCACCTGAGACTCGGACCACGAGGGCCGGGCGGCTTCACCCGATTGCTCCTGCCTGCTGCCGTTAGTATTAGTTGCGCGTCCAGCCCGTAGTCGAGCTGCGGAGCCTATCCGCTGACTGGAACGCGCGGGGGATCGCTACTTCGTAGTGTTGTCCAGCACGCCGCATTCTTCGAGGTACTTGAAGAGGTCGTGCTTCGAGTTGAACACGTGGGGTGTAGGCGCCATATCGCCGCGACGGTAGTCATAACGGCCAGTCACCATCACGCCGTTATGCGCAGCAATGATGTTCAGTTCTTCGACCTTCGGCTTATTGTCCATCACAAATCCCATCCTTCTCTCATGCTGCCTCCAATCCATAGCCTAAGCCAAGCTCTTGCGCGTTCTCGGCCAGACGGTCAAGCGCGTCAACTGAACGAATCATCACGCGAAGCCGGTCCAACTTAGCAACGAGCGACACCTTCAGCGCACCATCAATGCGGATGCGCTCTATATCGGCTTCGATGCTGTCGATTGCAGCTTGGATTTCGGGGTTCGTCATTGGCGGGTCGCAAACATAGCTTCGGCTGCCTGAGCAGGATCAAAGCCGAAAATGAATAATTCATGCATCGCCTCGTATGCCCCAAGACTCGGTCGCCACGGCGGAACGATGTACCCGGCCAGAACGGCAGCGTCGAAGGCTACGGACGTCCACGATGCCAGCGCCGCTTGTTCTGCCTCACTCATATCGTTCACGGGGAGCACCAAAGCAAAAACCCAGCGCGAAGGCTGGGCTTGGGAAATTCAGGGGGCACGAATCCATCAACGGGTAAAAATGTGCGCCGTTCAGCGCGCTCACCCTTCTGCGGTTTTTTCCACGCAGCTTTTCCACTAGAAAAATGGTTTTCGAGTGAGTCACTGCGGATTGTAAATGAATATTCCATGGTAAACAAGGGGTTGCGAGCGATTTTTTAATCATGCAGCAGCGCTCTAACCTTGCCTCCCGTCGCAGATGCTGAACCGGTTAAGCAAATCATGATCTCGTCGAAATTGCGGTTATGGCCTTTGTTCCATGAACCATGCGGAATCTTGCAATTGCTCTCGCGCTCGAAGTCGGTATAGCGCTTGATGCCTGTTCCATCGCATTTCGAGCACTTATCGCTTAAGCCATGCATCGCTGGAACACTGCCTACACCGTGGCACGCATCACATGCGTCGACTGCCCACTCGCGCATGACTCCGGTTGACATGGCGATCACGTAATCCAGATCCTTCGTTTTGAGCCGACCGCGCGCCTTGCTGACTAGGAGATAGAGCGCGCGCTTATACGCGGCCCCGTCATGAAGGTATTTGAAACGCCAGAGCGACGACCCGAGTGGATCGGAAAGACCTAGCGCCGTGATACGGTCAATGGCCTTGGTTTCTATCTCGCTCCACGCCAAATTGCTCGACTGAACCGCACTTACGATCTGCTCTTTAATCATGGTGCCCAGCTCCGCGCGTTGTCACGACTGTATGTTCGCTGCCCAACATTTTACTACAGTTAGCAGTGCGTATCACATTTAGTCAGTTGATTTCGAGGTATTTTTCACGCTTGCTCCTCGCCCGTAACCCCAAGAAACTGATACGCCACGATCCCCGCCTCATGCACCGGCATTTGTGCGACTTTCGGAGCAGGCGGAGGCGGCGTCGGATCGGAACTCGGAAACGGCTGATAACCGTGACTCCGCCACCCTGGCCGAGCCGGATGAGCCAGAATCACAACCAGCACCATTACGCTAGCGAATAGGCCAAGAACGACGCCAGCGAGAAATATTGAGAGGTAGTCCATCATTGCTCCGAGCCGTCGTGGCCGTCGTCTACCGCCGCAAACATCGGTGTAAAGCCTTGGCGCTTGGCGAAGTTCTCGCAAGCCTCCTGGTCGAGGAAGAATCGCAATTCACCCTCGGGCAAGATGGCGAAGAGATATCCGGCATCGCCAACGGCGCGCTCGAAAAGGAGATAGGTCATGCTGAGTACTCCGGTTGCCCGCAAGGGCACGGTACATTCCCATACGGATCGGAACTAGCTCCGCACGAGAGGCATGCCTTCGGGTAGAAGGTCTCCACGCTACCGTCGAGATGAACAATCCGTAACTCATAAAGCCTAGCGATGCGCGTGCGCTCTACCCGGTCCTCGCGGTTCGTGTCCTGGTTCATTTCGCCGCCTCGATCAATAAGCAGCCGTAGTTCTGGCCGCGCTTCGTGAATTGGAACTTCCCTTTGATTACGCCTCCGACCATGTGCGGAACCATGTCACAGAACTCCTTCAGGAACACGGTTACATTCGTTCCATTCTCGCGCCTGAAATCGAGATTGGCAGCGCTGCGACCGCGAGAGAAGCCTACGAACGTCAGCGAGTCATGGAATGGTTCGTTCTTGCGCCATTCCGGGCCAACCTTTTTGTATCCGTCGCCGTCGCGCTCATACGATGAGTCTGGGTAGTGAAGTTGGTTTCCCTGCTTATCGAACGGGATTTCGTAGTCGCCCTTCTTGCTCATGCTGGCACTCCCGGCCCTTCGGGCAATGGCATCCAAAAGAGATGACGCTGGCCTTGGATATACCGCGGCGAGGCCGGATATTCCATCCAGTCACCTAACAGCCAATACGCGACACTGATTGCCGTTTCGTTTTCGATCTTGCCGGTGTCTTCATCGAATACCGGCGTGACGTTCCACGTCAGAATGCGACTGCCGTCGCGCGGCGCTGTTTCGATTGATTGCCAGTTCATACTTCCTCCGTTTCAAGTTGTTCGATGCCCGTTTCCCGCTTCGTCTGCTCGAGCAACTCTCGCTCGGTGCCGAAGTTCTCTTCCCAAACCTCTGGACCTGCGTGGTAGGCAACTCCGTAGCCTCCTAACCTATGGTGGCCCGGACAAAGACCCAGCACATCGAGATTTCCCGCACGCTGTCCTCCGCCCACGAGAAAGCGAACGTGATGGATTTCACAAGGTGTTTCTCCGAAGCCCAGGTTCCGGCAGACGATGCAACCCATGCGACATACGGCGCACATATGGCGCTTCTCGACGGCGGTCGCAACCTTGCGACCCTTGGCCTTGAAAGCCGTCCGCTTCATCTGCGTCTTGGCGCTGGCCAGGGCGAAGGGCTTCGGTGAGGGTTTCCGGGAGAAGCCGGTACGTTTCATTGGCGTCTTTCGAGCGAGGGTCATTGGAACGCCGCCATCAGCCCGTTGACGAATGCATTTCGCTCCCGCTCCTGCGCATCGCGTCGCTGGCCGGGAAGCAATTCCGACTTCATCAGCAGGCAGATTTCCGGGTTAAGGGCCATTGCGCACCACGTGCTCAGTCTCCCGTAGTGGAACCGTTCCATACGGACTTCGGCTATCTTCAAGGGACCAAGCGTGATCTCGCCGAGAGGCGCGCGCCACGTCATGCGAATCGGTTCGGGCACCGGAAACCGCAAAATATTCCACCGCTCACCTCTCTCAAGTCCGCGAATAAAATCCTGCGGTACGTCGATCACTGTCAGCGGTTCAAGATCGATTGGGTCAAATACGATGCATCTCATTTTTCAAATTCCTCCAACACGGCCTCAACCATCTGCTCACGCCCAGCATCGTCAAGGTGCGGCCACAAATACCGGTACGCGTGCGGCTGCCGAAGAAACGCTTTGATCCCTTCGTGCACATCGTGGAAATCGGAATCCTCCAACGCCTCGTAGGCGATCGACTTCGGCATGGCGATGAATTCACCGGTCGGTCCCGGCAGGAATTCAACGTGACCGGCTCCAGTTTCAAGCCACTTACGCATGCGCTCGGGATCGTCGAATACTTCCTGCACAGCGAAGAACGCGCCGAGCATGGCGAAATGAAGACGATGGAACCTAGCGCTGCGCGGGATCTTGAAATCGAACGCGAGCGTCTCGCCGGGGCGCAGCTTCGCGATCTTGCTGCGGAACCGGGCATAGGCGCGATCCTGCTTGTCATCGATGCCAGCGAGCTTCCCGCGTTCGTCTAGGTGCAGGATGACTTTGCTCACGTTGCCACCTCCGCCGTTCTCTGCACTTCGTCCGCGTACATCAAGCCCATACCGAGAGCCTTGGCAATGTGGCGTTCCAGTTGCGCGCCGCGGGATTTGTCGAATCCGGGAAGGAAGTACACGGCATCGCACGTCACGAGCTCGCGGATGTCGGCGCGCATGCATGCCTGCCAGCCGGCGGTTGGATCCGCATTGATCTCGGCAGGGTTCACGACGTCATAGCCCTGCGAACGGAGGAGCGCCGCCGCGTCGTGGAAGGCGGGAAAGTTGAGTTCCAAAATTCCCGTCATCGGGCCCGCGATGTAGATGCGCTTCATGCGGCCGCCCGATAGAGTTGATCTACGACAGTTCCAAACACGCCGTACTTCCGAATACGGCTGACGGTCGCGCGCTGCTGGCGCTTGACCGCGTTCAGATCATCGCGCGTGCGGCCGCGTGGGCGAGGTGCATCAACCTCATCGCCGATCGCCCAAATCTCCACCCAGAAGTGAGCCTTTCCGGGACGGCACCATGCATCGACGTGCACCTTCTTTGCGCTGCCACGGCTTTTCGCGTCCAACACTGCTTTAACCTGCCGCGCTGAAAAACCGAGTTCGTCAGCAATCCCTTTCGACGTCAGCTCGGCACCAGTCGCCAGAAGTCGTTCAATCGAGTCCCACACTGCCGAGTAACGCGACCGAACTTTCGTTGGTCGAGCGCCTAAGCCCATGTGCTGGTTCGCATGGATAGATACGGATGAATACGAGCGCCCCTCGAACAGATGCATGAACTCTTTCAGCGGCGTTTCCGTTACCCAGATACGACGAAGCGCTTCCTCTTCCTTCGTCGTCCAATGTCGATAGAATCGAGTCATGCCGCTTCTCCGAAAAAGGCGGCGACCAGAGGGTCGCGCCGAACGATGTTCTTTTTGCGTAGCGTGTACCGCTGGCGCCGAATCTGAAGTTCAAGCGGATCGATCTTTCGTTCAAAGCGCGCATTGCGTTCCTTCTGCGTCATCTTCTTGGGCTTCGGTGCACTGACTCCTTCCCCAATCAGATACATAGCCTGCCAAAGACCATTGCCAGAAACCTGTTCCCATCGGGTGATGTAAGCGCGCCGTTCCGTCACGAGCCGATTCAATAGCCTCCGCGCGTGACCGAGATTGATATCGACTTCCTTGAAGACTGCAGCCGCAGACCGCGATCTACCGTCCTCTAGAAGCTGCTCAATCTCATCGAACAGCTTAGATACGCCACGGCGCTTTTCACCCAAACCCTGGCGGGCGGCCTGGTGACAGGCCGTCGATTTCGTGCGCGCCGGCAGTAGATGCATTTGGCACTTAACCGGGATAGGCGATTTCCAAATACCCGCGAGAATCGCCAATTCTTCCGGACTCCAACGAGCAGCCATCACTTCACCTCCGTGATATGAATCCCGATCAGCGCGAGCAAATGCCGTTTCAAACGATAGACCGCCGTCGAGACGCCTTTGCAGTCCTCAACGGTCAGCCGCCGCGTATCGGGATCGCGATAGGTGAAATCCGCTTTGTAGACGACTGCCGGCTTCTTCCGGCCATCCAAAATTACGGCCGCCGCGACCTGAAACTTGGTCTGGCGCTCAAGGTCGCGGATCTTCCCGGCACGCTCAAGCAGAACCAGTTCTTGCCAGCGGCGCGCTTCCCGTCTGGAATCGAAAGTGATGCCGTCGACAACGCTCTTCACGTTCCGATATTTGTTGGGCTTCTTGGCTCTGATGGTAGCGAGGATCATTGCGGCGCGATCTCCGCATAGCCCTCGTCAGTCAGGCCAATTCTTTCGGCTTGCGCGAGCAATTCCGCCTTGCGATCAGCTACGGCGCGCTGCTCTTCCATCAGTCGCTCATGCCTCGCGGCTTCTTCGGCTTCTGGATCGCGGTGCAGCAACGCCTTGAGTCCATCGAGTGCGGCGCGCGCCTCAGTGGTCTGCGCTGGCGCTGAAAGGAGCAATTCAATTCCTCCTGCTGGCGCGGGAAGCGCCTCTTTCACGGCAACCGAATGTGAGGGCAGCAGGCCATCCACTACGGCTTTTTGCAAAACGGTATGCCGCTGGTCCTTGTCGGTTCCGATTGACGGCCACCACACGGCAGGTAATCCCTTGGCGCGCGCCTCGGTAATCAAACGCGTGTAGATTTCCTTGAATGCCATGCGTGCACCGACCTCATCGCCAAGTTCGAAAATCGGCCGCGCTGTTTTCAACGCTTCGGCGATTTCGTTGTTCATGACGACCGTATTGCCCTCGTCCATCGCGCGCACCGAAATCGCCCACGCTTCCTCAGCACCAGGGCGGCTGTCGATGTTTTGCTCGCCGCGGCAACGCTTCACAATATCGGCAGGGACCGGCGCGTACGAACCCTCGTCGGTGTAGGCGCTGAAGGCGCGCGACACGACGGCGACCGGGAATAGCGAAAGCTTTTGCCACCAGAGGTCCAGCACGTCTTTGCTCGGCAAGGGCTGGCGGTATGTTTCGAAAGCCAGCTTCAAAGCTTTCGCAAATTCGGGTCGGTCGGCATCGTTCACGTCATTTCTCCATCTCAATCGTCATCGGGTCTTGCACTTGGGTTTCACCGAGGAAGGCTCGCAAGTTCGCCTCACTCTCAGCCTCGCGGCGCTGCGCCGGAGAATCGGCCGTACTCGGTCGAGGCGGTGAACTGCTGTTTGCAATGAACCGGTCGATCTGGTCTGCGTTGCGAAAGATCAACTCGATTCCGTTGTACTTTTGCCCGGTCGGGTTCGTGCTCGGGCTATCGCCCATGTTGTGCGGCGTCAGGCTGCAGCCGCGTATCGCACGGCACAGGTCAGCAGGCGAGTACTTCATCGCCAAAGCCTTCTTGATCGTTTTGCGGCGTTTGTCGTCCAGCTTCGACGTCGGCGAATTCATCCGTTTTTGCCAGTAGGCGAAAATCTCTACGACTTCATCGCGGTCGATTTTCGGTGCCGAAGGCGACGAAATCGACAAAGGGGGTTCTTCAGCAATCGGTGAATCCGGAATCAGAGAATCAGTCAATCGGTGAATCAGAGAATCAGGAATCAGTGAATCAGGGGGATTTCCACCGTTATCCTTGCGTGAACCCACCGTTAAATCACCGTTATCCTTTGTAGTCCTTACTGGTAAAGGTTCGGCTGTATCTGCTTCGTCTTCGCCAGGAAGCTCCGAAGCTTTCTCTGTGCTGTGCGGTGATTGGTGCTTTAAGAAATTCACGATCGAAATGAAGGGCATTCCACGCACCATGTAACGCTTCACGAAGCCTAACCGTTCTAGTTGCGTGAGTTCACCGTTAACGTCTGCATCGTAGTAAGGGAAGACTTCAGCCTTGATGAACCGAGGCTTGTCTTCTAGTCGACCTTTCCTGTCGGCAAGGCACCATAGGCCAGCAAACAACAATTGAGCCACGGGGCCAAGATCGGCCAACTCGTAGTTCTTGAAAAAACCCGGTTTTATGTTTCTTGCTCTGGCCACGCACCGCTCCGGTATCTAACTATTGCGACTTCACGCTTGCGCGATGGCCTTACGCCCGATCAAGCCAATCTGTCTCTTCGCCGCGCCGAGACTTCTGCGAGCCGCCTTGCGAGCTTGAATCGCTTCGTGGGCGGCAAGGCAGTGCGGGCAGACGGCGAGGTATTTGCGGATCTCGACATCGGTCATGAACACGTTGTGCGCGTCTTCATAGTGCGAATCGGATTCAATGACCTCGGGTGTATAGGCGACACTCAGATGCGTCGAATCGCCAAGCTCCGGCGTGCGGACACCTGCGCACTTACCGAGGTGATCGCCAAGCGCGGACTTCAGCGAAGCAATCTCGCGCGTGAGGCGCGCATAGTCCGTGCAAGCCTTCAATGCTTTCTGTTCTTCGGTCATGCCATTTCCCCAAAGAGCGGCGTCTGCTCGGCAACAGGTGCGGCAGGTTCGAATAAGGTTGTTTGGCGCTGGGCGTCTTCGATGCGCTTGCAAGCGATTTGGAAGTAGCGCTCTTCACGCTCTATGCCGATGAATTTTCTACCGGTCTGGGCTGCCGCTACTCCAGTCGTGCCAGACCCCATGTACGGATCGAGTATCGAATTGGCATTAGGGATTAGAGACAAACACCACAACATCAGCGAAAGAGGCTTTTGCGTCGGATGTTCTTTGTTCGGAGTGCCGCGTGTAGCGCTCTCACGGAATAGCGCTGCCGGTCGATTCAAAGACGTCCACGCGATTTCTGCCTGCGAAAAGTTTGTCCAGGGCTGGTCCTTATCCCAGACCAAGATCCCGCGAGCCGGCGGTAACGGAAAGTAGTTTCCGCCCCAGATAATCTGATCGGCCGCCGCGTTTCGGAACATCTCGAAAATCTCTGGTGCTGGCGCAATGTCCCACTGGACCTGAGACGTGTTCAAAATGCGATTCTTCAGCGTTCCGGAACCTTGCTGGCGCGGTGACTTCCGTACTGCGGTCGTTGAGCCAACGCCCTCAAGGTTCAAGATGCCGTACGGCGGGTCCGTTACCACTGCATCCACGCGCTCAAGCACCGGCAGAATCGCAGCGCAGTCGCCAAGCCAAAGTTGAGCGTCGCCGATGATTACCGGGTTCATGCCGCGCTCCGAATAAAGCCGAAGCGTTCCATCCGCTCGGCGAGCTTCGACATCGACCGCTGTGCTTCGATGAACTCGCGCTGAAGGCGAGCCTTCTCATCTTCCGGCTCGATCGGCGTCGGATCGGCGTAACCGGACTCGCGGGAAAGGAAATTGATAGCTGCATGTGCGCCACGTTCGCGGCCCATGCGCAAGATCATCAGGACATGCTCTGGTCCAAGCTTCTCGACGCGGTCTTCGTTGAGGCAAGCCAACAAAAGGCGGTGAGCTGCATCCGGGGTCTTCTCCGGCCACAGCTTGCAACCCACGCCCTTAGCGCCTCCACAGGCTTTCACGACCGAATCCAATGCGTCGTTGAAGGTCTCGTAAAACAAGGCTTCTTGGCTCACTTCACACGCTCCCTAATTATTTGTGTTCGTTTGTAGTGCTGCAATGCGGCGAAAAAAATAGAGTTCGGTCCATGGACACAAACTCTCAAACCTTCAAAACCAGCCAGCCAGACCACACGGCTACCTGCATTCATAAAACGCCCCGCCTACCGGGCCGGGGAAACCAGACCGCTACGGGGCGTGCGATCCGGGGAGACGCTGTTACGCGCTTAGTACTGCTTAGCGCTGAATCGGGGAATAACGAGAGCCGGCTGTTAAGCGGCCTTTTCCAATCCTTTGCCGTCAACTGTCTCGGGGTCGGCATCTGGAATCTGCAGAAAGGCCGCCAGATCGTCTCCGTGAATAATCGCTTGACCAGTGTTGAGTCGATAGCAACGCAGCTTGGAGCCCAAAATTTCAAACATACCTTCGTGCGTCGCGTAGGGAAGATCGCCTTCAGGCTGACTTCCGGTTTCGCGCCATTGCACGCCAGCAAGGATCTCTTCGTCGTAGTTCATTCAAGCCCCCTCTTCCGGTTCTTGCGGATCAACTTCTCCGCCGGCATCGCCTTGGGTGTCGTCCGAAGTAGCTATGCGGTCAACCATGCCATTTGTCGGGCTATCTGCGATCGACTTGGCCGATGCGCGGATGTAAGCCCAATCAACATCGCTCCGAAGTTGCTCGACGGATATCGCGCGGGAAGTTGCCTTATCGATTTTTATCGCCATAGACTCGTTGCAACGGCGCTGCTCGTAGGCGATCTGCCAGAGATAGGCGACGGACGTACCAACCGCATCGGCAAGCGCTTTGCGCTCCTCTTTGGTCAGTGCTTTGAAGTAGGTTCGAAATGGGTTCATGCACCAACGATAGCAAATGCTTACGCTAAGTGCAAGCATTTGCGTGCTGAAACGATAACTTTTGCGATCACAGCAAATGCTAGTTTTCAGGTTTAATTCGCCGATGGATATCGATGCGTACCGCCGCAAGCGGCTTAAGGACCTGGTCGACAAAGAAGCGAGTGGCAACGTCGCGGAGTTCGCGCGCCGGCATGCTCAGGACGCAACTCGATTGCGGCAGATGCTTAATCCCAACTACCGAGAGGGGAAGGGTTTCAAAGAGCGCGTGGCGCGCAGGCTGGAGGAAGACCTTGGACTTCCGGCCCTATATTTCGACCTTGGCATCGAGGATGAAATATCGGGGTTCAAACCGGAAAATGGTAAAACCGGGAATAGAGGGGTAAATACACCCTTAATCGCCAGCGAACAAAAGCTATCCGGCGCTAATCTAGACTCCACTACCAATATAGAGTCGGGACCAGAGACCAAAGGGATCTTTCCCCTTATTTCCTGGGTCCAGGCCGGAGCCTGGGAAGAGATTGTGGATAATTTTGCGCCTGGGGATGCCGAGGAGTGGATAGCATCGCCGGTGAAGGTATCAGCCGCGTCCTTCTACCTTAAGGTGCGCGGAGAAAGCATGTTTGATCCTGCAGACCATCGATCATTCCGCGAGGGCGAAATCGTCCTGGTGGATCCGAATTGCGATGCCGAGAACGGCTCGTTTGTCGTCGTCAGACTGGACGATGACTCGGAAGCAACTTTCAAGCAGCTCGTTCTCGAGGGCGGGAAAAAGTATTTGAAAGCGCTGAATCCGACGTGGCCCAACCGGATCTTCGAAGTCAACGGTAATGCGACCATCTGCGGCGTGGTGCGTTCCAAGATCGTTAAATACTGACGATTCACCGCGTTGCGGCCATCATCCCGCGTGGTTCGGGCATGTACCGCGCAGATTGAGCCCACACCCTAGCCCGCCGCGCGCTTCGCTATAAGGTTTCGCGTACACATGCCGTTAATAACGTTTGACGACAGTAACGCCGCGCATTAGCATACTTGACATGATCCAAACGTTCCGGTGCGCCGACACTCAAACCCTTTTTGCTGGTCAGCGGGTAGCGCGTTTCGTCAATATTGAGGCGGTCGCCATGCGGAAACTTGCAATGCTGCACCGAGCTGCCGTGTTGGATGATCTCAGAATCCCGCCCAACAATCGTCTGAAGGCATTGAATCGAGATAGGGCCGGATCACATAGCATCCGTATTAATGACCAGTTTCGGGTGTGCTTTCGATTCGATGCTGGAAATGCTTTCGATGTGGAAATTGTTGACTACCATTAGCCAAAGGAGTGGCACTATGAACCGCGAAGTCGCCTACCCGACGCCAGGTGAAATCTTGACCGAGGAATTCCTGGCGCCAATGGGTATCAGCATGTACCGCCTTGCCAAAGATATCGGCGTGCCGCAGCAGCGTATCGGTGACATTGTGAACGGGCATCGCGCCATCACTGTGGACACGGGCCTGCGCCTGTCTCGGTATTTCGGAACCAGCGACGAGTTCTGGACTGGTCTGCAGCTCGATTTTGACACTGTCACCGCGAAGGCTGAACTTGCGGACCGACTGGCCGGTATTCCTCGCTTTGAGCCGGAAGAAGTCTGAAGAGCAGTAGGTAGTCCTCAGGGCACTCGCCAATAACTACCGCCTCACCTCGCAGATAACCAGCCCCGCCACCGAGCGGGGCTTTTCACATCTCCCTTAGCCCGCCGCGCGCGGGCTTTTTTGCGCCTATTGTTGCCCGAAATGCACACCCATCGGGCGAAAGCAAAAGTTCTCTAAAAAAATTCGACCACGTGCGATAGCTTTTGCTTGCGTTCTTCAAAAGCACTTGCTATTGTTCAGTCAAGCAAGCAAACACCACATCAGACCAGGGGCAGCGAAATGAGCCAAGCACTTGACCACGGAATGCTGAATGTCCCGCTGGCTAAGCGCGGGAACATCGACGCCCAGCTTGATGCGTACAAGCGCGATCAGGCAGCCGCAGCAAGCGCCACACGCAAGGCCGCAACGGTTCAGCACAAGTCGGACAAGGCTACGGCCAAAGTCTGCCTCACGCTGATCCTCGATCGTCCTGAGTTGCTGGCCGCCAAGGCTGAAACGATGAACGTGACCGTGAAAGACCTTCGTGAGCATCTTCGCGGCTGGTCGATCTGGGAACCGAAGAAGCTGATGGCGCTGGCTGATAAGTGGCTCGGATAAGGAGTTTGTGATGAGCGAATGCCCGCGCGTCGGTCGCTGGATTGGTGCCTGCAAGTTCGAAGCGCGGTATGACCGGATTCCTCCGGAAGCGCGTACCGATCTGTTGGCGCCGTATCAGCCAACGATGGAAATCGAGGCCCGTACCAAGCGCATTTACGTCTGCGACGTGTGTGTCCGATGCGGCAAGACAGTAAAGCGTAGTTAGCAACATCGTAGCACCCGCCCCGGCAGAGCCGGATCGCGGAAGGATCTTTAAGCGAATCTAGCAGAGATACCCGCAAGGGAGCGCTCAACGCCCTACCGCTGAAAAGATCGGGGCCTATCAACCAAGTGCCTGGCTCCCAGATGGGGCTATAGAACACTTGGAAGATCGATAACACCGCAGCAGACCGTGAGCCGGTTCACCGGAAGTAGCACGGCTGCTGCGAAGCAGTTTTCAAGAGAACGCACCGCATTCCCTGCCACAGTAGTCCGGCGTAAGGCGTTGCTTGGTCATGGGACTTTAGCCCTGACTTCACGGCACGTACACCAGTAGGAAACTCCCTGGTATAGCGTGGTGTGTTCTCTTGAAAGTTGCATTGAATTGTCCTCCTCGAGCGCGAAAGCGTGTGGATGCCCTGCTAATCGAGTAAGGCAGGGACTGAAGGTGCCACCAGTAATAAAGGCGAACGACGTACGTCTAGTAGGCGCTTAGCTCCGTCCGACTTGCCGCCGTAAGCGGCTCCGAATACCCACGAGAGGGAATGATCCGATGCGCTTTCTTGCCAGCACATCGGGGACCCAATAAAGCGACAAGATTAACCGAGGCGCTTGGCAGCTGGAAAATCGGGGATTGGTCATAGCTAAACTGCCACTAATTTATCTCAGTGCGCTAGGCATTGAGGACTACTACCGGAGAAGAAAATGCAAGCAACCCCGTTCGCACGAGCAAACATGATGATGGCCGCCATTGCAGCAGCGATGAGCCTGGGTGGTGAAGCGCAACGCGCCGCGATGACTGGCATCGGCCCGTATGTTTCGCGCGGCAAGGGTCGCGGCAAGCTCGCGAAGTGGCTGGGCGGCTCGACACGCAGCAAGTACGCCCCGCACATTGGCAAGAAAGAACAGGAGCGCGCTAAGCGCTGCTACATGGAAAGCCATTTCCCGGTGCTCGATAAAACGCCTGGACAGAGTAATCCGTGCGCACTGCGCAGCGCTCCAGTGATGTGCCAGATGAGCAAGACCACGCACGAAGCGTACCTCGATGCGCGGCAGCAAGAGTACGAGAGCGTGTTTTAAACATCGCATCTGAGCAGCGAAGAGTAACCAGCCATTAGGAGGCTGACATGTTCTATTCCGACTACCTGCGCGACCTGTTGCGCATCGCACACATCGAGATCACGCCTTTTTCTCACGCTTATGTCGAGACGATCAACGGCAAATATTCTCGCACCGTTGATTACCGCGATGTGGTCTGGGGTTGATATGTCGAGCCACGCCCGCGCCCTCCTCTGCTGTATCGGCCTGCGGCACACCGAAGATTTAGACGGCGCGCTCCGGTGGATTGCCGAGCGGCTTATCTCTGGGAACTACTGACATGCCCGAATTTCTTCTTAGCGCTTGCATCGCTTCGGCGTTTATTGGGTTTTTAGTAATGCTTAGTGTGATGGATAAAAAATGAAAGATCTTCAACCCCTGAAATTCAAACAGATCGCTTCCGACTGGATCACCGAACTGGCCGACCTGCACGAATGGGCGCCAATGGAAGTCGACGAGATGGGCGAAGAGCCGATGCAGTTTGTGAAGGATATGGTTGCTTTCTTCACGCGCGGCGCGATTCTTAACGCGATGAGGAAGAAATGAACCGCCTCGTTGACAAGGACTTCCGTCACGACGAATGGCTGCTCTCTGGCCTACCCGATGACGACGAAGACATTGAGTTAGATGATGACCACGGCGACGACATCGATAGCGATCGTCGCACCGAAATGATTAAGGGGGTTTGAAATTGCAATGATCGAATTGAAGGGCTGGATCTGGGGAAAGAAAGAAGTCTACGAACGCGAAGTGAAATACATGTTCTTCGAAGGCGGTGGCTCGAATTACTTCAGCGAGCAAGGGTACTTTCAGGTTTGCGAACACACGGTTGAGGTTGAGTTGCCAGAAACATTCAATCCGGTCGCGGCCCAGGTGTCCGCACTGAATGCCAAGAAGGAAGCGATTCAGCGGCAGTTCACCGACCGCATTCGGGAAATCAACGACGCGATTTCGAACTTGCAGTGCTTGACGTTTGACCCGTCTGGCACCGCTTCTTACGAAGTCGCATCAGATGAGATTCCTTTTTGATAGACGCTGGCCCGGCGTAATGGGCCTTTTCAATGGATCGCTTTGTACGGCGTGGAGCCTTCACGAGCTAAGAAGCGCCGAGTTGGTCAAGGTACCGGGCCTGCCGTACCTTGACTGGCGTAGAGGACAACGAGTCTTAGGACAGAATCCTCGTTTGCAGAGCGATCCACTGAACAGCAGTAACGGCAACGTGACCGACTCACGCACATACGAGGAAAATAAAAATGAAACGCAGCATCTTGGCAGTATCAATTCTGGCTTTAGCAATCAGCGCACCGGCGTTCGCCGAGCCATCCGCGGTCACTGCAGGCGGCTTTTCCAACATTAATGTGAATACCGCGATTAGCGGCAACGTCACGGCAGTCAACGGCGGTTTCAGCGAGTCGCAGGCTACGCAAAATCAGACGGCATTCGGCAGCATCACATCGACGGCTACCAAAGGCACAACGTCTATCGGCGGCCAGAACGTTCCGACGCAGACGGTCGGTACGGTTGGCACGGTCGGGGTGACGTCGAACAGCAGCGCATGGAACTATTCGACTGGCAGTGCAGGCGGCAGCGCGTCAGTAGTAGGCGGCGCAGGCGCGATTGTGAGCGGGACCAACGCTATCCAGGGTGTGGCAGCTGGCAGCGGATACGCCGGAGTAGGCGCGACCGAAGCGATCACCGCGGGCACGAACGAGGGCGGTTATACCGCATCGGTCGCCAATGCTAACTTCGGGTCGACACAAACATACGACAGCATCAAGTCGGGCAGCACGGCCTCGGCTGGTGTTAGCTCGGCTCTGGCAGGTGGCGCTACTGCTAGCAACACATCGGGCGTCATGACGGTGAACGGCGCAGCACTCAGCACGCCGGATACGCTGTCGATCGGCAACAGCGGAACCTTCACGGCAACGGGTACCGCGAGCACGGGTGTCAACACCAACGCAACGGTTGGCGATAACCACGAATAACAAGTTTTACACAGCACCGGAAACAACCGGTGCTTTACCAATAAGCACCGGGGAAACACCATGAAAAAGAATATCGCAGCAATCGCACTCATGTGCGTAACGACTGCAGCATTTGCCGATTTGACGTCGACCGTAAGCTCGAACGTCGCAGCTACGACGTCCGCGCAGAATGCTGGCAATGCTCAAAACATCAACTTCAACAGTCCAGGCAACACAGACGCGACGATCCACAGCGCACCGACGGTCTACACGCCGTCGATGCCGGGAAGCTTTGCCCAGGCAAATTGCATGATGGGC
>Ga0255336_101200_pt1 | contig 21531 bp, 20 predicted proteins | sample MeOH1_35cm_T3_17_FD_189102 | JGI IMG/M metagenome (GOLD analysis project Ga0255336, IMG submission 189102) | Sandy soil microbial communities from University of British Columbia, Vancouver, Canada - MeOH1_35cm_T3_179 | ecosystem: Engineered > Artificial ecosystem > Sand microcosm > Unclassified ...
TAGAAAGTCTGTTTAAGCGGTGCCGCTAAGAAAAAATTATCTGATGATAGAAGGAATTAGAAAAACAATCGAGAATAAAATATATTCATATTCAGTTGTATTCAGTTGAAGAGTTTATGAAAGAGTTAATGACATCTCGAAATTACAGCAGGGTGTAATTCGGTGAATGGAGTTAACTCTTTTGTGGTTCAAGCATGAAACTGCATAAGTAACCATAATATTCAGTGAGCTCATATATCCTCGATTATTGGTTCGGGGGTTTCTACGTGGCAACCGAAATTGCCACTCTATGAGTTAAGCCGGAACATTTGTCATGGGCTTAACTTGGAGTGGGAAGGATGGTTGCTTTTATATTTGCAAAATAGAAAAAAGGAGGTGATGCCAGCAAGATCGGGATTGACAAAAGTGAATGAGTAACAAGTCGTCCTGACCCAGTGCTTTGAAAGTAGTGAAGTACACGTTAACGGTTCTGTTCATATTGCATTTCGTTTTGGGATAGGATAGATCGTAGAGGGCTGTGAGGGCCAGATTTGGCGTAAGGAACAGACTGGTCCTCACTCACACACAGAGGAGCGGTTCTCGCGAAACGTTATCAATTTTTTTAGTCGAAGAGAGGGGGTTTTATCATGCTGATCCTCTTGAAAAATGCGAGGATTGTGACGATGAATCCAACACGAGAAATTCTGAATGGAGATTTATTGGTCGATGGGGATCGCATAGCGGCTATTGGGCAAAACCTCACCGAACAGGCCGACCGCGTGCTTGATATTCACGGGGATGTTTTAATCCCAGGCCTGATTCAAACCCATATTCATCTGTGTCAAACTTTGTTCCGCGGGCAGGCTGATGATCTCGAACTTCTTGACTGGTTGCAGCAAAAGATTTGGCCGCTCGAAGGCGGTCATGATCCGGAATCGATCCGCGATTCGGCTTTGCTGGGAATCGGCGAGCTTTTTTTGGGGGGGACAACCACGATTGTCGATATGGAAACGGTTCACCATACTGAATATGCGCTGCAGGCGATCTTGGACACTGGAATACGGGCGCTTTCGGGAAAAGTCATGATGGATGATCCGAACGGAGGTATTCCGGCTTCGCTCCAGGAAACTACACAGGATTCCTTGCAAGAAAGCATGGATCTGTTTGAAAAATATCACGGCCAAGGCCAAGGAAGGTTAGAGATCGCTTTGACCCCGCGGTTTGTCATTTCCTGTACCGATGACCTGCTGAAAGAAGTCGCGCGCTTGGCTGGGGCGAAGAAAATTTTTGTGCACACGCATGCCTCCGAAAACCGCAGCGAGATTCAGGTGGTTGAAAGGACCCGAGGGATGCGCAACATCGTCTACCTCGACAAGGTCGGACTGACAGGGCCAAGACTTCTTTTAGCCCATTGTATTTGGTTGGAGGAGATTGAAAAAGAGATTTTGGTGCAAAGCCAGACACGGATTGTCCATTGTCCCTCTTCAAACTTAAAACTGGCTTCCGGGATTGCACCGATTCCGGAACTGCTTGCCCGAGGTGCCGAAGTTTCGTTGGGAGCGGACGGGGCACCGTGCAATAATAATTTGGATGCTTTCCGCGAAATGCGTCATGCTGCTTTGATCCAGAAGCCCTTGCATGGACCGACAGTTATGCCGGCGCAGCAGGTGTTTGAAATGGCTACTTTGGCAGGAGCACGAGCCTTGGGGCGGGAACAGGATTTGGGCAGTCTGGAAGTCGGGAAAAAGGCCGATTTGGCGGTGGTCAGTCTGGAGGGGCTGCACACTTGGCCGAAGGAAAACATCGATCTGTATACGCAGCTCGTGTATCAAGCCCAGTCGTCTGATGTGCGGCTCACGATGGTGGATGGCCGGATCGTGATGCAGGATCGGGAATTATTGACGATTGATGTTCCTCGTTTAAAGACGAGTTCAACTCAGAGTCTGAAGCGGGTAATGAACCGGGTCGGACTTGCGTAAGGAGAAAAGAAGGGGGATAGTCATGCAGGATTGGCGCCAACAGATGGATCAAGCTCGGGGCTTGGTCCCCATTGATTTTGTTCTGCGAAGGGCGCAGCTTGTCAAGAAAACAGGCCTCGATGAGATTTCTTTCATCGAGGCCTGTTTTCTGTTTGCAAAGCTTAATATTTAGGGGCTGGTTGGTGTGCCATTATGCTTAAGTCTATCAGCAATGGTTTAATTATCCTTATGATGATGGTATAATATGGTTGAAGTTAATTGCAGTGAGAAGGTGGTTTCAAATGGATCCATATGAAAAATTCACATATTGGGAAAATAAAGCGATCTATGATATTGAAACATCTAAGGCTATGCTACAAACAGGAAGATATACGTATGTGGCATTCATGGCGCAGCAAGCTGTAGAAAAGATTGTTAAAGGACTTTATGTGCTATATACTGACCGGGAACCTGTACGAACTCATAATATCTGGACAATTTTTAAAGAACTAATGGAAGAAGAGACGTTTAGAGATCAAAATGGAAATTTATTTGAAAAAGTGGGAAAATATAAACCTTTTTTTTCGGATTTGTTGTTTTACTATATTGCTGAAAGATATCCGGACTATAAGCAACAACTATCATCAAATCTTACTGAAATAAGGGCGAAAGAGGTGCTCAATAAGGCTGAGGAGGTTTTCGCATGGCTTCAGTCCCTCAGCCGGTACAAGAGCTAATCTATGATTTTCTCCGAAGGGTAAATCTTCAAATTAAAATAGATAAGGTCATACTTTTTGGCTCATATGCAAACGGAAAGTACACGAGTGAAAGTGATATTGATTTAGCAATCTTTTCAAATGATTTTATGGGTATGGAACCTATTGAACGATTTAGATTTTTGTTTTTACAAACTTGTGATTATGACTTCGATCTTCAACCCCTAGCATTTACAGCGGATGACCTAATGGAACCTGCTGGGATTGTTGCCGAAATTATAAACACAGGCTTAGAAATTGCGATCACAAACTAGCTCAATCACAATTCCTCAGTCCCGTCGGAATTGTGTCGGGGTCGCACCTGTCTGGGCAATAAGGGGTTATCAATAAGGATGTAAATAATTGTGTTTACATCCTACATTTTTGAGGGACTGTTTGGACGGCTCAGTCTCTCAGCATTTCCAAATACCGATCCAGCTGTTCTTTTTTTCTTTAGTACATCGACTTGGTGATATTGGCCTTCATCGTTTAAAACATAAAATGCTAAAACTTAACTACAAATCGTGCCCTTAAAGAAGTATAATGAGCATCTGATTGAAGCCTAACCACAAAAGGTAGGGAAAACAAGAGAAATTATGGGTATTTTTAAGCAATACTTTAAAAAGTATAAATTCTTATTTATTACGGCGGTCTGCTTGGTGTTTTTAGAAGCCCTTTGCGATCTGCTGCAACCGACATTAATGGCCCGCATTATTGACGAGGGCGTGAAAAACGGGCAGGTGGAGACCGTGGTTAAGTTGGGCTTGATGATGCTGTTGATCACTGCTTTAGGAGCATGTTTCGCCGCTAGCCGGAATATTCTAGCGAGCAAGGTTTCCCAAGGCTTCGGAGCGGATTTAAGGTATGATGTCTTTGCCAAAATTATTAACTTTTCGGAAATCAGTGCTGATAAAATTGAAAGCGGTTCGTTGATCACTCGGATGACGAATGACACCTCTCAGGCCATGCAATTCATCAACGGTTTAATGAGGGTATTCATTAAGGCTCCGGTTACCTGCATCGGCAGCATCACTCTGGCAGTTATGTTAAGCCCCTGGTTGAGTGTAATCTTGTTTATGGTTGTGGCTATTGTTGCTGTTTTTATTGTGATCAGCATGAAAATGAGCTATTTGCGCTTTGCTAAGGTGCAATATGCCATTGATAAAGTCAATACAGTTGTTCAGGAATACCTGATGGGAATTAGGTTGATTAAGGCTTTCGGGCGGTATGAAGATGAAGAAGAAAAGTTTGATCGTACCAACACGGATTTATTGAATAAAAGCATATCTTCCCAGATTGTGATTGCTTATTTTTCCCCCCTAATGTCTCTGACGGTCAGTATCGGGATTGCTTCGATCCTTTACTTCGGCAGCAAACTTTTCGGCAACGGTGAGATCGAAGTCGGTAAAGTAGCGGCTTATATTACCTATATGGCCCAGATTTTAACGTCGCTTATTATGATTACCAATATTTTTAACAGTTTTGTCAGGACAAAAGCATCGACTGAACGAATCAATGAAGTATTGAATAGCGAAGATGATTTTCAAGGCTTTGAGCAAACTTCAACGTATCACTCCGGCGAACTTGCTTTTAACGGTGTGACGTTTGCCTATCCGAACGGAAGCGGTATACCTGCGCTAAAAGACCTGACCTTTGAGGTTAAGCAAGGAGAAACGCTGGCGATAATCGGTCCTACAGGTTCTGGCAAATCAACGGTTTCTTGGCTATGTTTGCGTTTTTATGACATCCAACACGGCACAATTTACTTAAACGGTATCGATATTAAAACATTGGATAGCTATCAGTTAAGAGAAAATATGGCGATAGCGCCGCAAAAGAGCATGCTGTTTGCCGGGACCGTCTTTGAGAACATAGCCTGGGGCAATCCCGATGCCTCGCCCGAGGAAATAAGGGAAGCAGCCCGGGTGGCACAGGCTGATGAATTTATTCAAAATATGCCTGATCACTATGAAAGCAATTTAGGTCAGGGCGGAGTTAATCTTTCCGGCGGTCAAAAGCAACGCATTTCGATTGCCAGGGCACTGGCTAAGAAGTCGCCCATTTTGATTTTGGATGACTGCACAAGCGCTCTTGACGCGGTCACGGAAGCAAAGGTCAGACAAGGCTTAAAATCGTTGGAAGATGAAAAGACAATCCTCCTGATTACGCAAAGGATCGGGAACGCCATGTTCGCTGATAAAATCCTCGTGCTGGATGATGGGGTGAATGTCGGCTTTGGCAACCACCAAGAGCTGCTGCATACCTGCCAAACCTACCGAGAAATCTACGATTCGCAAATTGGCGGCGATTTGAAGGGTAATGAATATGGCTGAAAATAATATTAACGAAAATTATAAAAACATGCCCAAGCTGGGAAAGATGGGCGGCGGTGGCCGGCAGCGTTTTAAACCGACTGAAAAGCCCCAAAATGCCAAGAAAACCTTGCTCAGATTGATGAAGATTTTCAGGCTATGGCGCAAATCTATTTTGTTAGTGGTCGTGCTAACGCTAGCTTCGTCTGCGGTTTCCCTTATAATTCCCTTATTATTGGGCAAGGCCATCAATACGTTTAATATTCAAACTCATTTAGTGGATCAGTCGCTGCTGACCGTTATCCTGCTGGTACTTGTCGCGTGCTACCTGGCAAACTGGATTATTGATACCTTCAATGGGGTGATGATGGCCAAGATTACCCAGAAACTAGTCAAGCATATCAGGACTGAATTTTTCGCAAAGTTGCAGAGGATTCCGTTGAACTTTTACGATGTCAAGCCACACGGGGATACCATGAGCAGGATTACCAATGATGTCGACAATATCAGCAATATCATTTCGCAGACGACAACCCAACTGATCTCCAGCATTTTTTCCATCCTTGGCGCCTTTGTCATGATGCTGGTCTTAAGCCCAGTTTTAACACTTTTGGCCATGGTCGCTATTCCCTTGCTCTTGGTGTTGACCAAAATAATCGCTAGCCGCAGCCGAAGTTATTTTTTGGGTCAGCAGCAAAAGCTGGGTGCTTTAAACGGAGTGGTTGAAGAGAACATTGTCGGACTTAAAATGGTTAAGGCGTTCAACCGGCAGCAAACGGTCTTAACCGATTTTAAAAGCATCAATCAGGAGCTTCGCGATTATTCGACAAAGGCACAGATCTGGTCTGGCTTTATGATGCCGTTTATGAATGTCATCAATAATATAAGCTTTGCTTTGATCGCTTGTGCCGGAGGAATACTCTCAATCAAGGGAATGATAACCATCGGCGTAGTGGTAAGTTTTTTGACTTATTCGAAACAGTTCGGTCAGCCGCTCAATAATATAGCCGGCATGTTCAATAACATTCAGTCGGCTCTGGCGGGGGCGGAACGCGTTTTTGAAATCATGGATGAAGAGGAGGAAACTCCGGATAAGATCGGCGTTCAAGAGCTAACCCAGCCTCAGGGAGAAGTAGAATTCTGCAACGTGTCGTTTTCTTATAATAGCAACAGTCCCGTTTTGAAGAATATCAATTTTAAAGTCAACCCTGGAGAAGTAGTTGCCTTGGTTGGCGAAACCGGTGCCGGAAAAACAACGATCGTCAACCTCCTGACCCGTTTTTATGAAGTGAACCAGGGAAGAATTCTAATTGACCATACCGATATAACGGACATTTCGCGCAAGAGTTTAAGAAGCTGTTTTTCGGTCGTTTTGCAGGATACCTGCCTTTTTACCGGGACGATTTATGATAATATCCGCTATTCAAGACCGTCTGCCTCTAATCAGGAAGTGAAGGAGGCGGCCAAATTAGCCCATGCTGATGCGTTTATCTCCCGTTTGCCGAAGGGCTATGATTCGTTCATCACAGGCAGCACAGACAATCTTAGCCAGGGGCAGAGGCAATTACTGGCGATTGCCCGGGCCATTTTGGGTAATGCCCCGATTTTAATTCTAGACGAAGCTACAAGCAGCGTTGATACAAAGACCGAAAAGGAGATTCAGCATGCTTTGCTGACGCTCTTGAAAGACCACACCAGCTTTTTAATCGCGCACCGTCTTTCCACAATTCGTGATGCCGATCAAATCATGGTCATCGGCAGTGGGGAGATACTTGAGAGAGGCACCCATGATGAGCTCATGGCTAACAAAGGCGCTTATTATGAAATGGTCATAAGCCAGGTGGGAGCTGAGAGACTTATAACTACAGATTTATGACTCCAGTGCAGTAACACTGGAGCCATTTAAAATTTAGCGGGATTATTTTTTACTTTTTCCTGTTTTTCGTTTAGCGTTTTTACTTTTACCCTGCCCGCTTCCTGGTATGGAATTCGCAGGAGCAGGATTTTGGGAATTTTTCTTAGCCTGGGTTGGGGAGTTGCGTTTTTTCATAAAGCGGTCAAGTAGAAAGGTTAGACTGATTGAGAAGAAAGCACTGATCAAATAAGCATATCGGGCGATACTTTCATTTTGTTGCGATAGAAGCATGTATGATCCGATGAAAACGACAGAAAAAAAACTCCAGATGATTACATTTTCATTGCGTTTCAAAGAGTCCACCTCGCTATTATATTCCGATGGCTAAAAGCTATTAGAAGAATAATTCGCGATAGATCCCTAAATTTCCTGCACTCAAGGGACAGAAGGACTGTACTTGGTTAGAAGAGTTCGCTTCAAGGCACGATGTCTGGCTCCATGAAAAATTATAAATTGGAGATTGACAATTAAGGGTGAGCTCGATTATAATATAATTAAGAACGATAATCATTATAAATAATGCATAAAATTATGGGATATTTAACCGAATAGGTAATAATAATACTAGTACGTGGGTTTAAGAAAGAAGTCGAATATTGAATTAAATATGATATGGGGAGGTATTTGCATGGCTATCTTGGAATTCGCTATAAATATGGAACATGAAGGAGAAAAATACTACCTTGAGCAAGCTGAAATCAATAAAGATAATGGTTTAGACGTGGTTTTTCGTATGTTAGCAAAAGATGAACACAAGCATGCCGAAGTTCTCCAAAACAAGGCTAATAACCTAGCTTATAAATTAGATCCAAACGAAACACTTACCGAGATTAAAAACGTGTTTAAGGGAATTGGCGATTTTAAAGATAAAATAAAACAGATTCCGAATCAATTAGACGCGTATCGGAAGGCCTTAAAAACCGAAAAAGAAAGTATTGATCTTTATCAGACATCTTTAGCGGAAGCGACGGATGATAAGTCCAAAGAATTATTCGAATTTCTGATCAAACAAGAACAAGATCACTATACAGCACTTGAGGAATTAGTTTCACTCCTTAGTAAATCTGAGGAATGGGTAGAGGATGCTGAATTTGGGTTAAGAAAAGACTATTAAAAAAGATGATAGATGTGATTTTGAAAGTGTGATTTAGAAAGCGCAGTCTCAATGAGATAATTCTCACCGAGATTGCGCTTTCTAACTTAATTTTTGTGAATCAATGATGACTGATGCTAAAGTAAGGAGGATTTTTGTAAGGAACCGTACACTTTCTTGGTCAGGATCCCGGCAACGATAGTCGCGACAACAGTAGTGATAGATGATGTTAAGAGGGCAATCTTCCAGTCAAGATGAAAGACATAAATCAGTCCGATCATCACGCAGAAGTTGCCAGGCACATTACAAGCGATCTGGGCTAGGATATGATGGCTTAATTTCTCCATGGAAAAATTTCTGGCAACTAAAGAGTAGCCAATGGAGCCGATGGTATTGGCGAATAAGAAGAAAAAGGCCAGGGGTGAATAGGCTGTTGCCATGGCGACAATGACTTCCACTAATCCGCCAATTACACCCGCTGGTTGTTTGTACATTAAGACAATGAGGCCGGTAAAGAAGGACCAGGTTGTGCCATTAAGAAGTAAAAGGGTAGGGTCCATAATACCGTCGATACGTCCTGTTACCTGCTCCATAATGACGAACAAGATTCCGACGATGACCGAGCCTACAAGTGCTTTTGTGTCTGTTCTGAATAATTTTTCTTTCAATTAATTCTCCTCCTTAAAAATATTGTGATTATATTAATGGTAATATCCTGCTTGTAAAGCTGATGATTATTACCAATACCATCGCAGTGATTAAAGCAATATCGTAAGGCTTAATCGCTAAACTCGAAGAAAAGGTTCGGGTTTTGGTTCGTCCATAGCCTCTTAACTCCATGGCCAGGGCGGTTTCTGTTGAGCGTCGGACGGCGCGATATAAAAAGGGTAGGAAGGTTGGAATAATGCCTTTGAGATGATCCCAGACGCTTTCCATCTTAAGGCCCCGGGTACGCTGGCTATCGACAATGGATACATATTCAGTTTTCATGATAGGGAAGAAGCGGACTGTCAATCCCACAAGCATGGCAAAGCGGTAGGGAACTTTGAATTTCATGAGCATTAAGGTAAATTCTTGGGGTGTGGCCGAGGTAAAAAATTGCATACTTGCAAAGAAAATAATGCTAGCCTTTAGTATGCCGGTGATCGCTAGGGGTAGGGCTTGACTGTAGATTTTAAGGATTCCCCATTGATAGATGAGAACGCCTTCACGGCAGAAGAGCAACTGAATGATCAGAATCTGAAGTCCCAAAAGCAAGAGGACCATAATCATGACCTTATACTGCTTCAAGGAACGGGTTAAGATAAGAGAGGCCAGAATACATACCAATAAAACAAGGCCCAACTGAACTGCGGTTGTGGAAATCAGTGAAAAATAGATCATGAGAGAATACCAGACAAGCTTTGTCCGGGGATCAAGCTTCGAAAGTTCCATCTTGAACCTCCCTAAATGAAATTGTATTATTTAAAATTCAGGCCAAAGTCTTGAAGTGCAGCGAGATGTTTTTCGAGGTCTTTTGTTGAAATGTCCAGTTGAATGCGGTGGTTATGAAGGGCAACTAAGCGGTTTGAATAGGTTTTAGCCATGGCCAAGTCGTGGGTAATCACCAGGATTGTTTTGCCCTTTTGTGATAAATCGAAGAGCTTATCCATGATCATATACCCTTGGTTCTCGTCGAGGCCGGAGGTCGGCTCATCCGCAATGATGAATTCCGGATCACTGACGAGGATGGAGGCGAGTGCCAAAAGCTGGCGTTGGCCGCGGCTTAAACGCTGGGGGTGTAGTTTCTTGTAGTCCAGCAGCCCCACAAATTTTAGGGATTCCTCAATTTTTTGATCGATTACTTCATTCTGTTCACCCCTCAGCTTGAGGGAAAAGCCAACTTCTTCTTCTAGGGTGCTGGCAAAGATCTGATAGTCAGGGTTTTGAAACAGGAAACCCACTTGCGTGCGGATCTTTGTGAGGTTTTTTTTATTTAAAGGCTGGTTAAACATTTTAACTTCACCCATAGAAGGTTTTAACAGACCAATCAGCAATTTAGCCAAGGTCGACTTACCAGAGCCGTTTAAACCGATGACTGAAATAAAGTCGCCCTGATAAATTTTTAAATGAAGGTCTTCACAACCCAGTAAGTTGTTTTTGTACTGGTAGGAGACCTGGGTCATTTCGGCAATAATTTCTTGGGGTTTATCATTATTGGATTTTAACCTTTCTGGGCGATACCCGATTTGATCCTGGTAATATTCCTCAGGTGAATACTGCTTGACAATTTCACCGTCTTTAAGATAGAGGACTCTGTTGGCATAGTTCAGGACTTCTTCGATTCGGTCCATGACCAAAATAATCGTAAGCCTCTGGGTTTTATTCAAAAGTCCCAGCCGCTGATAGAGTTCGAAGCGGCCTTGGGGATCGAGTTCCGCCGTCGGTTGGTCAAGGATCAAAATCGGGGCATTGAGGGCCAGAACTCCGGCCAAAACAACACGTTGAGCCTCCCCGCCGGAAAGCGAAGCGGTTTGTCTGTTTTCATAGTCTGTCAGACCTACAAGTTCCAACGTCTTTTTAACGGTTTGAGCGATTTGTTCAAGGGGAATTTCCAGGTTGCCGAGACCGAAGGCCACATCTTCATAGACATTCAGACTGATCAATTGATTCTGGGGTTCTTGCATCATGTAACCCACATAATCGGACATTCGATTGAGGGGTATGTCCTTGATATCTTGGCCCAGGAGGGTAATTTTGCCGGTTAATTCCGCAGGATGGTAGTGAGGGATGGCGCCTGTGAGGGTGTGCAGCAACGTCGATTTCCCAGAGGCTACCCCCCCGGTAATGACGATGAAATCGCCCTGATTAATTTCAAACTCGATGTTTTTGAGCGCTGGCTTATCTTCCTGCGGAAAGATGAGTTTTTCAATTTTAACGTGTGCAATCGTCTCCATGGCGGCTCCTTAACTCTAAAAAGATAAATAAAACAATTAAAAGTAAATAAAAAAGTTCTAGCTTACACGAAGCTAGAACTTTACCATTGTTCCTTTGTAATATTTTATAGGCAGGTCTCCTGACTTATAGATTCCGATGTGCGCCTTCCCAGTAATCCTAGTTAGCCCAGCAATCCCAGTGGCTTAATGCACATCTTCAACATCTAATTACAGTGGTGGGTCCGTCCAGGATTAGTAACCTGGTTCCCTATTATCCCTTGCGGGCACCTATCAAATAGTGTATATTCATTTTTCATTTGACCCTATGTTAGAATAGTTTTTTTATTTTGTCAAGCTAGATTCAGGAATTCTATCAGACAAAAGCTGAAGAGTCGAAGAAGACGGTTGGTGTCTTGATCGGATATAATATAATTTTTCCCGCTCGTTATCCAATCTTTTCTTAAAGTTATATTGACAATGAGCAGGAAAATACTGTAAACTAATCATATAACTTCATCCGCTTATAGTCTTAAGTTAATCAAAAGTTATAAAGGAGTCTGCTATGCTTCCAATAGATAAAATCAAGTTAGTATTTGATGGCCACGGCGAGGTGATGCGCACTGTCGATCTTTCCGCGTCCAAAATCTATTATGCGGATATTCAAAAGCTGATTCGAGAAGGAGTAATCGAGAAGATCCGCTATGGCTACTATCAATGGATCGACCACGAGAACCCCAGTGAGGTCACGGCCGTCACAGGGCTGTTCCCTGACGGAATTTTTTGCATGAACACGGCGCTGTTTTACTACGGATACAGCGACCGGACGCCGTTGGAGTGGCACATCGCTGTCAGCAAAGACTCTGGCAAGTCACGATTCAATGTTGATTATCCTTTTGTGAAGCCCTATTATATCGAGCCTGCAGTGCTGGAAATAGGGCAGACAAGGGTCAAAATGGATGGGCGTCAGGTTCGCATTTACGATAAAGAGCGTGTGATTTGCGACTGCCTGCGCTATGCAAAAAAGATGGATAAAGAAATCTTCAATAAAGCGATCCAAGCCTATGTGAACGACACCGGAAAGAATATTTCGCGTCTGATGGAATATGCCAAGAAGCTGCGTGTTGAAAAAAAGGTAAAAGATTTGATTGGAGTATGGCTGTAATGCTGGATATCGGGGTATCTGTTCTTGCAAAGCTGAAAAACAAAGCCAAGACTTCCGGAGTGAGCTATCAACAATGCCTGCAGCTCTTTTTTCAAGAAGAGTTTTTGCGTAGGCTATCCGCTTCGTCTTATGCCGAAAATCTGGTGCTCAAAGGCGGTTTGTTTATCTATACAATAACTAACTTTGAGAGCAGAGCAACCGTAGACATCGACTTTCTGCTGTGGCACTTGTCCAACGATTTGGAGCGAATGGACAGCATTATTTCGGAAATCCTGTTGGTCTCCACAGGTAACGACTTCGTACAGTTTGAAGCCAAAAAGATGGAGCCGATTGCGGTACATCGAAAATATCGCGGGGTCAGCACCCAGATCATTGGCCGTATCAAAAATGTGCGAGTCCCCTTTAATGTAGATATCGGCGTGGGCGATGTGATTGTCCCGAAGGCGGAAAAACGAATGATCAAAACCCAGCTGGAAGGATATGAATCCCCAGAAATATTGACCTATTCGCTGGAAAGCACTATTGCCGAAAAGTTTGATGCCATCCTGCAACGATTTGAGCTGACCAGCCGCATGAAAGACTTTTACGATATTTACTACCTGGCATATACCTTTGATTTTGATGGACTCAAGCTCCAGGAGGCAATCAGCCAGACATTGCAAAATCGAGGGACACCCTATGAACGGGACAGCTTTAAGCGTGTATTGCAGCTGGTAGATGACGAAGATATGCAAATCAAATGGCGGTATTTCCTCAAAAACATCCGTTCATCGGAGTTGGATTTCCAGACGGCCATGAACACGATTAAAGTTTTTTTGCAGCCGGTCTATGCAGCTATCGTGGATGAGGACGAATGGCTGAAGGAGTGGCGTTGTCAAGAGCAGCAATGGATGAGTGTAAGGTGAGCGGCTCAGAAATATGGCAATCGATAAAGATGCGAGTCGGTGTTGTTTAAAAATTTAATGTAAAATTATAGGACTTGGCAGGAATATTAGAAACTATGCCGAATTGCATATACAATTCAATAGCTGTTTTAGGTGCCCCGTGTCGGGGATAATAGGGAACCGGGTGTAAGTCCCGGGCGGTCCCGCCACTGTAATAAGTGAGTTACGCACAATGCCACTGGGTTGCCGGGAAGGGTGCGGTCAACGATGAACTTAGAGCCAGGAGACCTGCCTGAAATAACGAATGACCTGCGTCGGACAGGTATTTTGTGGATGATGGAAAAGCCCACAGTCGTTTTGACTGTGGGCTTAATTTTTTGATTTAGAGGAGGAATTACTGGTGCAACAAGATTTACGTTCGTTTATGGCCCAAGTCGAACAGGGAAATTCCCAAGAGGTTGTCCACATTTATGAGGAAATTAAGCCTGAATATGAAATCAGTACCTTAATGATGGAGCTGGAAAAAGCGCAGCGCTATCCGATGGTTGTCTTTCACAACGTCAAGGGACATCAGATTCCCGTTGTGACCAATGTTTTGGCTCCACGCCAACGCCTTGCACAGGGACTCGGGGTCGCGCCAGAGGATCTAGCTGCGGAGTTCTCACGGCGCATTAACCAGCGCTTTGAACCCCGGGTAATCGAAGAGGCCCCATTCCAAGAAAACGTGTTTTTCGGCGAGGCAGCGAATCTTTATGACTTGCCGATTTTAACCCACTTTCCGATCGATGCGGGACCTTACATTACAGCGGGACTCGTGGTGGCTAAAGATCCGGAAACAGGGGTGGAAACAGCCGGTTACCACCGGATGCAGTTGAAGGGCAAGGATAAATTAGGGATCAGCTTCCACTCTCGCCAACGGTTATGGGAATATTTCCGCCGGGCTGAAGAACGGGGACAATCGTTGGAAGCAGCTATTGTGCTAGGAATTCACCCCAATATTTCGATGGGCTCGATGGCTTTAGTGCCTTATCATCTGGGAAAATTCGGTGCGATGGGCGGTCTGTTTGGCGCCCCGCTCGACGTTGCACGCTGCCGCAGCATCGACCTCTGTGTTCCCGCTTACGCAGAAATCGTGATTGAAGGGGAAGTCTTGGCCGGCGTGCGGGAACCGGAAGGGCCTTTTGCAGAATTCACAAACTATGCCTGCTACCGGAGTACCGAAAATGTATTTAAGGTTAAAGGAATTCAATACCGGACGAAACCCTATTTTCAAGATATTACCCCAGGCATCAGCTCAGAACATATCACGATCGTGGGTGTTCAGCGCGAAGGTGATGTGCTCAATGCGCTGAACCGGACACTGCCGAACGTGAAAAATGTCCATGCTCCTGCTTCGGCCTGTGGTTTGTTCCATTGCTATATTTCCATGAAAAAGATTGCCGAGGGGCAAGCCGCGCAGGCTATTTTCACGGCTTTTTCTGTGGATCACAACCTGAAGTGTGTGATTGTCGTGGATGAGGATGTGGATGTGTTTGATGAACGTCAAGTCCTTTGGGCGGTAGCGACGCGACTGCAAGCAGATAAAGGGGTGATGATTATTCCCCAGCATATGGGGATGGGCGTTACTTTAGACCCGTCTAGTGATGAGTTCAGTCGGAGTTCAAAAATGGGGATCGATGCGACTAAGCCGTTATCCGGTTTTGCACCGACGGTGGAGATTTCTCCAGAAGTTCAAGCTCAGGTGCGCCGTTTTATGCCCAATTTCGGACTATAGGAAGGGATGAGATCATGTACGAAATTTCAGTCGATGTCGGGGGGACCTTTACCGATTTTGTGTTCCGCGACCCTGCCGGCGCGATGAGCACGCTTAAAGTCCCTTCCAATTCACAACACCCGCTGCAGCCGATTCAGCAGGGCTTGACCGAATTTGCGGAAGGTCAGCAAATGACTATACAGGAATTGTTAAAGAAAACCGGGAAATTCCTGCACGGCACGACGTTGGGCATTAACGCGCTGCTGCAAGGACAAGGCGCTAAGACCGCTTTGTTGACAACTGCTGGGTTTCGCGATGCGTTGGAAATCCGTCGCTCTCAGCTCAAAAATCAATGGGATTTTACTGCAGCCTTGCCACCGGTGCTGGTTCCTCGCTACCTTCGCCTCGGGGTACATGAACGTCTGGATTACCAAGGTGTTACCCTGACACCGGTGGATGAGGCTCAGGTTCAGGAGATTGCCCATTTTCTGGCCCAAGAAAAGATTGAAGCAGTCGCCGTTTGTTTCCTTTTCTCCTGTCAAAATCCAGAGCATGAGCGCGAAGTGAAAGCGCTGCTACAGGCACTTCTGCCAGAACTCTTTATCACGCTTTCGTCCGAGCTTTCACCCCAACTGGGAGAATACGAGCGGACCGTCACGACCGTTTTAAATGCGCGCATCAGTCCCTTGGTCAATGCTTATCTGGATTCCTTGCAAGGTCTTTTGCAGGAACAGGGCTTAGGCGTGCCCATTCTGGTGGCCCAAAATAAAGGGGGCTTGACTGATCGGCTGCGGGCTGGCCGTGAAGCGGTCTTGACCCTCTTTTCCGGGCCAGCGGGGGGAGCTAAGGGCGGTTGGGCTTTAGCCCAAAATACGGGTTTAGCTAATTTGGTTATCGCCGATATGGGTGGGACGAGTTTGGATATCTCCCTGGTCCGCGAGGGACGTTTGGAGATGACGCAAAATGCTGAAATAGCTGGCTGGTTCAAATTCAAATGTTGGATATTCATACGGTGGGAGCTGGCGGCGGAAGTATCGCTTGGCTAGATGAGGCCGGCATGCTCCGTGTGGGTCCGCAATCAGCCGGAGCCTATCCTGGACCCGCTTGCTATGGGCCGGGTGGCGAAGAACCTACGATTACGGATGCTACGCTCATTCTAGGACTTCTTGATAAACACGATTTCTTGGGTGGGCGAATGGAGTTGGATCAAGAGCAAGCCCGTCTGGCCATCCAACACAAGATTGCTGGACCCTTAAAGATGACGGTTGAAGAGGCGGCTTACGCGATTTACCGGATTGCCCTTTCCCGGATGATCGATGCCTTGTACTTAATGACGATTAAAAAGGGATATGATCCGCGTACTTTTACCCTTGTTTCTGTCGGGGGCGCTCTTTCCATGTTTGCTACGGCTTTGGCCAGAGGAGCGGGAATTCGCCAGGTTATCGTACCTGATTCGGCCCCCGTATTTTGTGCAGATGGACTTCATTATGCCCGTCTGCAGGTGGAGGGGGTGCGGAGTGTCCTTCAAACGCTTAATGAACATACTCCAGATTTCACCGCTGCCCTCCGGCAGAGTTTGCGGGTGCAGGCTGACCGCGAATTGGATCGTTTGGGGGTTGATCCCGATCAACGTCAATACTTCGGTTCCGCCGATTTAAAATATACGGATCAGCATCATACGCTCAATGTTTGCTTCACTGGTTTTGGCGTTTCAGATGGATTAGGTGACTTAAATGGGGAAGACGCTGCCAGGTGGCAGCGTCTGGTCGAGGATTTTCACGCTAAACATTGCCAGCTTTATGGCTACAGCCAGCCTGAACATGAGCTGCAGTTGGTGAATCTCCGTCTTTTCGCTCAGGAAGCGGAGCTGGGGGGTAGCCTATGGGCTAGAACCAGCACTGGCGAAGCTAATTCCGCTGAAGCTAACGTTGCGCAAGGGAAACTTCCCCTGGCGCAAGCGGAGGGTTATCGCTCAGTTTTCCTCGAGGGACGGTCGCCGCAGGAACTGCCTGTGCACGACTGGAATCATGTGCAGAGGGGGCAGATGATCAAAGGACCCGCGATTATCCGTAAACCGTTGACGACGCTCTTCCTTGATTCGCACAGTTGGGGTGAAATCGACCGTGTTGGTAATTTCCGCATCACGATAGAAAAGGGGGGTGAGTTAAGGTGACCTTGCTGACCTCAGATCAAGTGATTGATCGCTCGGTGATTGCCAATCGCCTTGATACGATCACCAAAGAAATGGGCTATGCCTTAGAGCGTTCTTCACGTTCACCGATTTTTGCCGAGGCCTGTGACTTCGCCTGTGGCATTTGCGATGGTCAAGGTAATTTAGTTTCGCAACTGAGTGGCATTCCTATTCTGGCTGCGGCGGGTGCCTTTAGTGTGCAAGCTATCCTTGCCAAATTTCAGAACAACATCCACGATAGGGATGTGTTTATCATTAATGACCCCTATCAAGGCGGAAATCATCTTCCTGACATCGGCATCATCAGTGCGCTGGTGGTGGACAGCGAACGTGTCTTCTTTTGTGTCAGCCGAGCCCATCATGGGGATATCGGCGGCTCGGTGGCGGGGAGTTATAACACGCAAGCCACGGAGATTTTCCAGGAAGGAATCCGCATTCCGCCCACGAAACTGATGAACGCTGGGGTGCTCAACGAAGACATCATGGACTTGATCACACGCAACGTCCGCGATCCGGAAATGATGCGCAGTGATCTCTGGGCTCAGATCGGGGCCAATCAAATTGGGCTTGCCCGTCTGCAGGACATGATCCGGGAGTTTTCCTTGAAACGGGTGCAGGAGTCGGTGGCGAGGATTCTCAGCCATGCTGAAACATTGACCAAGAAAGCGATTGCCGTCCTGCCAGATGGAGTTTATACAGGTGAGGAGTGGGTGGATGATGATGGGTTTCAAGCAGAACCGATCAAGCTGGCACTCACGGTTAAGATCGCCGGGGAAGAGATGGTCCTGGACTTTACGGGGACAGATCCCCAAGTCAAGGGCTTTGTCAATACAGCGAAGGTGACGGCGACGTCCGCGGCTTGGATTGGAGCGCTTTGGGCTTTGGGTGGGGATATTCCCCGCAACAGTGGGGCTTTCCAGGCGATTAAAGTTATCCTGCCGGAAGGAAGTATCGTCAATCCTTTGCCTCCGGCACCGGTCACTTTGAGTACGTTGACCCCGGCTAGCGAAATGATCAGCCTAATTTTCCGTACCTTGGCACCGGCTGCACCGGGACGATTGCCGGCTGGCTTTGGCCGTTATTGCGGGCCGTCCTTTTATGGGATTGACCCGCGTAATGACAAGTTCTATATTGGCTTTTGCTTCTGCTCCCTCGGTTCAGGAGGGGCACTTGAGAGCAAAGATGGCAATCCTTATATGGCGCCGTTGTCCAATTATGGCGGTGTGCGGACCCCGAATATTGAAGCAAATGAAGTTCAGTACCCGCACCTCACGCTCTGCCATGAAATGGAACCAGATTCGGCGGGCGCTGGACAATGGCGGGGTGGCGCCGGTATTCGCTACACAATAAAATTTTACGGTGATCCGACCCACATTGTGATGTACGGGGATGGCATGAAAATACCCCCGTTTAGTATCGGTCAGGGGTTACCCGGTAGTCTCAATCGGGCGTACCTAACCACTCCGGAAGGGCGAACCCGTGCTATGGCAAGTAAAGAGGCGCCTCAAGAATTGCCGGGGGAAACGGTGCTGACTGTGATTACCTCAGGTGGAGGGGGCTGTGGTGAGCCGCTCAAACGCAGTCCTGAACTCATCCTTGAGGATGTGCGCAATGGCCTTCTTTCGCCGGAGCGAGCCCGTGCGGATTACGGGGTAACTTTTGTGGATCAAACGATCGATTGGGCGGAAACACGTCGCCTGCGGGAAGAAAGGGGTAGCGAATGAATACCTTACCTTTTCAACAGCATGACCCGCAGGGCATGGGGGTAAAATACCTCGAGGAATACAAAACTGAAAAACAAAGCCAAGACTCTCGGGGCGAGCTATCAACAATGCCTACAGCTCTTTTTTCAAGAAGAGTATTAATAGTTATAAACTCTTGCTTATATTCAATAAAAAAATGGTCAATATTATATTTACAATATTTTTATTGAACTTTATGAATTTGCAAGATAAGCTTACCACATTGGATCAAAAACGTAACAAGCCCGATCATTTTATCATGGTCGGGCTTTGTTGGGTTCTTTCTAATAGTCAGGATGAGTTATTCTGCGTTCAAATTCTTGAATTCCCATATTGGCATAACAGTAGATTCTTTGAATTGCATAAGGATTGGTTTCTTGGCTAGCCCAGCCTCTGACGGTTGTGAAGCCTGCCACGTAGCCGTCCGCTTGGGTAAGGTTCATAATCGATGAATTGTACCCTCCGAATGGGTAGGCCATGTATTTAAGGGGTTGGCCTAGGAGGTTTTCTAAGGTGCTTCGCGAGTTTTTTAACTCTTGAACGGCTGTTTCATTGCTGACTTGGGATAAGTCGATATGATTTTCCGTATGTCCGCCAATGGTCCATCCCGCGGTTTGTAATTGTTTGAGCTGATCCGTTGTTAAAAATCCATCTCCGTCAATATAGCTTGACACCATAAAAACGGTTCCCGGAAAATTATATTTTTGCATAATTGGAAAGGCGTTCGTGAAATTATCGCGATAGCCATCGTCAAAGGTAATGACGATAGGCTTAGCAGGAAGTGAAGCTTTATTATAGAAGGCATTATATAGCTGATCAAGAGTGAGGACATGGTAGCCGTTCTGGGATAAGTAATTCATCTGGCCCGCAAATTCTTCCGGTGGCATCCGCAATTCGTTTCCAGACTCGACCATGATCGAATGATAATAGAGGATTGGAACATTTGTTGTAGTTTTTAGGGAAGATTGTTCGGCGAATAATGCTTGAAAACGCGGATCGTTTTTCACGGGATTAAAGTCTTTTTCGTCCTTGGCGACGTCTCTGACGTCGGGCTGGAGCGCAATGGCTTGTTGCAAGTACGCTACAGTCTGATCGACATTTCCCTGTCTGCCATAGATGCTGGCGATGCCGTAATAACTCCAGACGTCTTTGGAATCAAGATCGATAGCTGAGTGATAGGCTGTGATTGCAGTATCCCATCGCCCTGCGAGTTCATTGGCTAAGCCTAAGTTGAAATGACCATAAACGAAATCGGGTTTCAGCACAAGGGCTTGATTGATCAGGTCAATTCCTTCATCATATCGTCCTAAGAAGGCATAGGTAGCCCCCTTTCCGTTCAAGGCCTGATAGGAATCCGGGTTTAACGATAAGGCTTCATTGAAAAGAGTTAAGGCAGAATCAAACTGCCGATCATAGTAAAGTTTAAGGCCTTGGTCATATAGACTGAGTGACTGTTGTTGAGTCTCTTCAGAAATGGTGGGTGTTGGAGAGATACTGCTAGCAGATTGGCTGGGCTGTGGAGATGGTGTTGTTTCAGTCTCTTGGGCTCCGTTCAAGGAGACGTAATAAGCAATACCGATTATTGCGCTAAGAACTAAAGACAAAATAAGGAGTCGGAATCTGTTCACTGAAAAAATTTTCTTCTCCAAGGGGTTCCTCCTTAGTAACGAGATTATATTTGTTGTCAATTGTATGATAATTTAAAGATTAGCATTTTGTCAAAATAAGTAGAACATTCGTTGAGAAAATCAGGTATGAAATTAGAAAAGAGCCCTCGTTACGAGGGCCCAAAAGGAAACCAACTACATGAGAAAGAGGAAAACTGATCCTCTCAATAAACTATACGCTTAAGTTGGGAAATTTCCTTCGACCAAATTATATGTAAATTTTTACATTTAACGAAATAAACGATATCATGACGAATTAACACGAAAGATCTATTCTATGTTCGAAATTGATGTTATTATATGTATATAAGGACATCGACAATGGCAAACTTGGTAAAAGCCAAGGACGCAAAGCTATGGGTCTTCCAGAGTTACTCTGATGACTGCCAAGCCGCCGAAAGCACTCTAATAGTGAGAATTGTCGCCATGCCTAGTCTGCTGGCGATTTTTTTGTACTAACAGAAAGTATAAGTCTGGGGGCAGATAGTATAAGTGCAACCAGCGGCTTTCGTTTTCCTACGATGAATGCGGTTAAGTTCGGCAGGATAAGGCGACTAAGGCCACCGCTTTGGCGCTGACCAAGTCTTCTATATCCTACGATGCAAGTGGTTAAGTCCGGCAGGATAAGGCAACTAGGGCTACCACCTTCGCTAGGGCTTGGTGCTAGCCAAGTTTTCTTTATCCTACGATGCTCCCTGCGCTATCGCTTGTGCCAGCTAAGTTTCCTTTAACCTATTTATACGGATTCTGGGGATATCTATCGAATGAGAGGAAGATTTTGATTGCGCCAGTTAAGTATCAATCGACTTAAACAAGGGGATGTGCTCGGGCGGACCATTTATACCAATGATGGCCGCGTCTTGCTGGGTAGGGGGATTGCTCTTACTCCTTCCTTCATTAAGCGGTTAAGCAAACTTGGAATTACCATTGTTTATGTAGATGATGAAGAAACAAAGGATGTTGTCATCGAAGATGTGATCTCCGAGGAACATAGGCGTGAAGCGATGTCCTCCTTAGAATATTCGGGTCAAGCTGTTCAATTAGGGAAAGACTTTGATGGCTTTAAGGTGAAAAAGGCTGTTAGAGGTTGTTACAAAATAACGAAAAATATTAAACTGGCAAACAGACGTACTTAAATTCTGACGTTTTAGTTGGCTTTAAAACCCTCGTGGGATGTGACTTAGATAAGAACTAGAGATATTGAC
>Ga0255336_101201_pt1 | contig 21526 bp, 23 predicted proteins | sample MeOH1_35cm_T3_17_FD_189102 | JGI IMG/M metagenome (GOLD analysis project Ga0255336, IMG submission 189102) | Sandy soil microbial communities from University of British Columbia, Vancouver, Canada - MeOH1_35cm_T3_179 | ecosystem: Engineered > Artificial ecosystem > Sand microcosm > Unclassified ...
GTTCCAGTACCATTCGCACAGCCCGCTCACGAACTTCCGGCGAGTACCTTGGGTACTTCTTCTTGGTGTTTTCCATAGCTCCATTTTCTCAAGAAGTGGAGCCTCCGGAAATCCCGGGGCGGTTCAAGCAGTCCATGCAGCTCGATCCATTTGCGCGTGCCGTCTTTACCTTCCACAATCGCAGACGCAACCGGGTCAAACTGTTGTTCTACGAGCGTGCTGGCTTCTGGCTGATGTTGCGGCGCCTCGAGCAGGACCATTTCGTCTGGCCACGACGGGAGCAGACGGTGATCGAGCTGAACACCGAACAGCTGCACTGGCTGCTCGATGGCATTGACATTGATGCCATGCGCGGCCATCCGGCGCGGCGCTATCGCCACGCGAGCTGAGCGCCAGGCGTTCTCGCTGAATCGCAGCGCGCCGCGCGGTTACAAATTGACGTAAACCCATTGGGCGCCAGACTTCGTTATCTTGAGCAGCATGAACGAAGATGATTTCTCCCGACTGCCGCCAGCCGCCCAGGCCTATATCCGTGAGCTCGAGTCACGAAACCGGCACCTGGGCGAACGCATTGCCCAGCTGGAAGAGCAGTTTCGCCTGGCGCAGAGCAAACGCTTCGCTCCAGCCAGCGAGAAGCTCAGGGATCGCGTCTTTGACGAGGCTGAACAGATCGCCGACACCGAAGCTGGCGATGACGACGCCGAGGTCGACGCCCCGTTCGCGCTGCCCGACACAGGCCTGCCGGACGTGCCTGCACCGACGCCCCGCAAACGCGGACGCAAGCCGTTGCCCGCACACCTGCCACGCCAGCGCATCGAATACGACCTGCCCGAAGACCAGAAGGTCTGCCCATGCTGCGCGCACACCCTGCATCGCATGGGCGAAGAGCTCAGCGAACAGCTGCACATCGAGGCGAAGGCGTCCGTGCTGCAGCACGTGCGCTTCAAATACGCTTGCCGCCACTGCGAACGCCACGCTGAACGTACGCCGGTGATCACTGCCCCAATGCCCGCGCAGCCACTGCCGGGTAGCAACGCCAGTGCGGCGATGATCGCTACCGTCACGGCGGGCAAGTATGTCGATGGGACACCGCTATACCGGATGGCTCACGCGCTGGCGCGCGCGGACATCGACGTGGGGCGCGGCACGCTGGCGAACTGGATCATCCGGCCCGCTGAGCTGCACTACAGCCGGCTGTATGAGGCGCTGCGCAGGACGCTGCTGGCGCAGGCGCTGATCCACGGTGACGAAACGACGGTGCAGGTGCTCAAGGAGCCCGGTCGCGCGGCGCAGAGCACGTCGTACATGTGGATTTACCGCAGTGCCGAAGACTGCGCGGAGCCAGTCGTACTATTTGACTACCAGCCTGGTCGGGGACAGCAGTATCCTCGGGCGTTCCTTAACGGCTATCAGGGACTGCTGATGACTGACGGGTATGCCGCCTGGCGCACGATCGAAGGTCCAACGCACTTCGGCTGTCTCGCGCACGCGCGGCGCGCCTTTGTGGACGCCCTCAAGGGCATGAAGAAACCCGGGCGCGCAGCGCAGGCACTGGATTACTTCAAGGCGCTGTATCAGGTCGAGACGCTGGCCAAAGCCGATCCGCCGCAGGGCGAAACGCGTGTCGACCACACATACCGGTTGCGCCAGCAGCACAGCGTGCCACTGCTTGATGCATTGCGAACGTGGCTCGATGAACAGGCGCCTCATGTGCTACCCGAAAGCCTGCTGGGCCGCGCGATCTCGTACACACGCAACCAGTGGGAATACCTGAGCCGCTATGTGAACGACGGGCGAGCCCCGGTTGACAATAACGTCATCGAACGCGACATCCGTCCATTCTGCACAGGTAGAAACTCCTGGATGTTCAGTGACACAGTCGCTGGCGCGAAAGCCAGTGCAATGGTCTACAGTCTGATGCTCACGTGCCGCGCCTGCAACGTCGAGCCTTATGCCTATCTCCTGCATGTACTCACCGAACTGCCGCAGCGCTCCCCGGATGCCGATGTCACCGATCTGCTGCCATTCAACTTCGCGAAGCTCCCGCCTGCAGCACGTCACCCAGTCTGATCCATAACTATTGCATTCATGCAGATTCGACGATCACTGCAGTGTGCTGAATTGCGCGCTTACTGATGAACCGTTCGTCGATCACATGTCCAAGGACGACGGTGATGTCTTCCATACGCAGGGTACGGACACCGTAGTCGAGTTCGACGTGGCAGTTCGGACACAAGCAGATGACGTTCCCTTCGATGTCGGGTCCGTCGTGCGGAGAACCGAGCGGTTGAAGATGATGCGCCTCTGCATAACGCAATCCGTCCTGCAGCTCGACGGAGTGCTGGCATAGCTGGCAGTCACATGCCGCCCCCAAGAAATATCGGCAAGTCAACCCTTCTTTCGTCTTTCGATTTCTTGTTTCACACGTTCGATTTCAAGCCGTTTGGCTTCCTTTGTTCCCCATCGTGGTGCTCTGTTCTGGGTGGCTTCGGCGGCTGCACGAATGCGTGCTTTGGCAGCAAGTTGATTGGCTCTGCGTTCGTCCAACTCCCTCATTTTGGCCGCTTGCCGCTCGGTGAAGCGTTCGGCCGCGATAGGTGTGGTTCGTTCAGGTAGTCCGGCAAGGGTCACAAGCTTGTCAATATTGTCCCAGGTGCTGATCCAGCCGTCGTTGTAGGCAAACTCGCTAATCAGCGGGAGGTTGAGTGCCGTGTAGATCGGGATCCAGTTTTCTTCTTCGCCCTGGCGGCGACGCACAGCGAGTTTGGGATTGAATTGGTACCGTCCGGTGGATACACGCAGAAACAGGGATCTATTGTAGGCATAGTCTCTGTCGATTTCGTTCCTCGCCAGCACGCCAGAAAGATGCTGGCGCTTGTTGCGCTCCGGCCGCACTACGTTAGCGGGTAAGTGTTGCCAGGCATCGAGGATGATTTGGGTCTGGAACGCGCTGTCTGCATTGCGTCGTATCTTGCTGAATCGGGCTTTGAACAATACCCACAGGGTCTGGAACAGAAAGTATTCAGACAGATGCCGGTCGATGCGGACCAAGCGATCACCCGCTCTGACATCAATGCAGGGCGGAGCCAAGCATTCATAGATTGCCGCCAGCGAGCCAGCAGCGAACTTTGCATCGCCAAACGCCTGACGCAAAGCCCAGTGCAGTGCATTGTGACCATAGTGATCGACGGCATCGCGGTCGGCACCGCGCGCAAGCAGGGCTTCCACCAGCGCCACATTTCCTGCGGCAGCTGCGGCCATCAGTGGCGTCTGGTTCATTGGCAGGCGATGATCGACGCCATGCTGGTCACACTGCCTGAGGATGTCCTTGAAGTGGTTGGCGAAGTAAGGGACGTAGCTCTTGCGGGCGAACACCGCGCGCTGCCGATCAAAGGTCCGTGCCTGCTCGAATTTCGCCTCAACTGCCAGCCACTCGGCGAGCTGCGGTTCGTCGAAACAGGTGGCATAGTCAAAGAGTTGCTGCTTGCCCTTGTTGCCCGGAGACTGCTCGCGGAAGACCTTGATCAGCAGTTCCCTGACTTTGGCCTCATCGAACACCGGCCAAGGCACCGGAACCTGCTTCAAGATGGTGCGGCGGATGGCCTCCGCCTGCTCCTGCTTGCCCTGAAGTTCGAGTTTGCGTGCTTCCTTCTGCCAGTCTTCGAGCGTGGATTGTTTGGCCTCGATCTTGGTCTGGCCGACGACGAGATCCAGCAACCCGAACAACTCATGCCCTGTGTCCGACTCGATCATGTAGATGTTCTTGATGGCGCGCGTCAGCGCTACATACAGGGCATTGACGAAGAACTTATAGACTTCGAGCGACTTGTCACTCTTGTCTTTGGCGCGTTTGTAATCCAGTATCTCGACTGCCAGATCGGCCTTGGCGACGCCCTCGACGATATCGTTGAACTCGCCGCGGTGATCCGAGATGAAGCGGTAGAGCACGACGTTCTCGTATTCGAGACCCTTGGCTTCGTGGATCGAAAACAACAGCGGCGTGGCAAAGTGCTTGCGGGCGTCGGCCTTGTCCTCGTCGCGCATTACCAGGACGGCGAACTGGGTGGATTGGCGGATCTTCTGGTCCAGTTCGCGCTTGGTGGCGTCCTTGTCGGGTATCAGCGTAACTTGGCCGGCCTCGCCGCCGACGGCCTGAACCAGGAAGTTGCTCTCGCGGTCGATGGAGCCGAAGCGCCGCTGCTTGATCTTGAGCAACTGATTGGCGACGCGAGTGGCCTCCAGGCCGTTGCGAAAATTGGCCTTTAGCACGCGCAATTCCTGCCGCTCGGCCAGTTTCGGGTCCTTCCAGAACAGGCTCTTGACTTGGCTCCAGGAAAAGAAATTGGGATGGACAATCTGGTTGGAGTCCCCGCAGAGCATGAAGTGGCCAGGCTTCTTCAGGGTTTTCAGCACGAGCGCGAGTTGCACGGTGGTGATGTCCTGCACCTCGTCAATAACCACGAAGTCGTAGCGCGGCGCAGCCAGCGCTTGCCAGTCCTGGGCGACAAGATTCAGGTCGTAGAGCTTTGCCTCGTCCAGCCAGGCGCGATACTTCTCAAACAGATTGTAGAGTTGGTCGCGACGTTCTACGGGAAAGATCGACTGACGCACTCCCAGTGCTCGATACTCGTCACGCGACATGACACCGCCCGACCCGGCAGCAATCACGCCGCGAATCTCCTCGAAAGCCTGGTGGGCTTCGACATCCTTGAAGTTCTGCCGTATACGGGAGTACCAGCCCGCAAAGTCACGCCAGCTCGCCTCGCGTCCTGCCGGAACGCGGATCGACTCGACAAACTCCCGGTAGGACAGAAATACGGCATCCTGACCGCCATGCTCAAAACCGTTGGCGTAATAAAGGTCGCGGGCGCTTTGCGCCAGGAAGGCGGAGTGAGTGACGTAGAGGACCTCACCTTCGGCAAGCTTGAGCTTTTCAAGCGTCAATGCGGTCTTGCCGCTGCCAGCGCTGCCGACGACAACCAAGGGGGGTGGCTGTCGGTAAATGGTCTCCTGCGTGTCATCAAACGAGATCGGTTTGTCGAGCAGGTGAATGCCGGTACGCTCGGAATGAAGGTAGCGTAGAGCTTGCGCCTCCCTGATGGCGTCATCAGCGCTGATGTCTGGAATTTTGCTCTCGTCAATCGCCGCGCCGCGCAGGAAACGTGACTTATCGTAGGCGTGGTTGGCGATCACTTCCAGCATTAGTGCGCAGACTTCATCCCCGTGGCGCACCAGCGAGAACAACAGCCTGTCGGCATCATCCAGCTTCGCCCGGTAGAACTTGCCGTGGCTCAGATTGGCGAGCTTCTTGACTTGGGCTGTACGGAAGTCGTGGCGAGCGATGGCCGCGGACACCTTGTCGTAGCTGGCTTTGACGCGTGAGGTGTCGAGGCCCGTGTATTCGAGAATCTTCATAAGGCGATGACGTTGAGGACAAGTGCAAGAGCAAGAATTCTCTCATGTCCGTCTGGCCTGCCAAACTCTATAGCAAGTTTCCGGTCATTCTTGAACGGCAATTATCCGACCTGAACCGGACGCCCTATGAGAGAGTATTTCTTCATGCTGAATGACGGGTTTTGGCCGGCTAGCGCCCGACGATCGAACACGGTGATGCGGATGTCCGACGATGCCGATCACGTACCACCGGCGCAGCTTGGTGGAGGCCAAGATGTACTGCTTCAAGCGTCTGGGTGAGCGCGTGAAGCGCCAGCCCCTTCCACGAAGCGTGACAGAAGTCTACGCGATCACCGACTGGGCGCGCGGCAGCTCACGTGTGGCAGGGCAACCGCTCCGTCGCAAGGCAGCCGGGCGGGGCGTCCGGCAAGGCTACTACCGGGCCACGTCCTCGGCGTTCTTGAACACCGAACACCGGTCGCGGCCGCCAAGCTTCGCCTGGTAGAGCGCGTCATCGGCCCGGTCGATCAATTGCTGTGGGCTCTCGGCCCCGTCTGCCGTAGACGCAATGCCGATCGACAACGTCACGGGATTCCCACGCTCCTCATTGACCACGACAGACACTGGCATCCTTGTCCGATAGCACTCCGCCCGGCCCCATGCTTCACTGGAGCCCATTCGGGGCAGCAGGATCAGGAATTCCTCGCCCCCATAGCGAAATGCCGTGCCGCCGGGATCCATGTCCTGCGCCAGCAGCGCGGCTACGTTCTGAAGCACCCGGTCACCCGTGGAGTGGCCGAAACGGTCATTGATTTGCTTGAAATGGTCGATATCGAGCAGCAGCACCGATAGCGGGCATCCGGTCTGGGTGCTGCGGTCAAATTCGCGCTGCAGGGCGTCGTTGAGATAGCGGCGGTTGTAGAGCCCGGTGAGGGCGTCACGGTTGGCCTGCTCCTGAAGCTGTGCCTGCAGCGCCTGGACCGCCTCGAGCTGGCCCTGCAGCGCCAGTTCGCTCTGTCGCAACTTGTAGCGCGTCTCGCTCAGCGTGACTGCCCGCCTATAGGCGCCGCGCGCAAACAGCAGCAGGTAGATGGTCAGACAGGCCATGCTCAGGGCCGTCACAGGCATTGACGTATCCGGCTTGAAGCGCACGCCGAAGACGCCCGCCGACACAGCGGCCCCCAAGGCCGACAAGGCCACTGCCTCCAGCGCGCCGCGAAAGCCGCGAAATGCCGCCAGGTTGATGCAGCCGCATATCACGAGCAGGTAGGAAATCCAGAGAGGGAAACCTAGCCAGGCTGCCCATAAGCCAAAGCAGAAGTCGTCCAGCCGGAGATTATTAAGCTCGACCCCCAAGGGATCGCGGGAAAATCTGGCCACCGCGTACACCACGTGTGGATAGACCAGAAACTGCAGCAACATCAAGAGCCAGGTGATCGTGTCTTGCCCGGTGACACGGAAGTGCAGCGCAAAGATAGCGAAACCGATCCACCACGACGTCGTGCGATTGAGGTGGTTCATCCGTACCACCCAATGCACCCTGGCTCGGTTGTGATTGTCTGACATCACGTTCAGTTTATCGGCTATTCGAGCCCAGGATGTAGCTTCCATCAACAAGGCCAGCGCACGCCTGACTTGGCTCAGCGTTTCGAGCAGAGAAGGTGTTCGGTATGTTCGGGATGTACTTGAGGAAAATGAGACCGAGCACGATGCGCTTGTACTCAGCCGCGCCCATGTTGGCGCGCAGTTTGTCGGCGGTCGCCCAGAGTGTCTTCTTCATGTCGTCAAGCATCATTGCCAAGCGTCCCACCGGTCCCGTTCGCTTACGTTTGCGTTGGCCTTAGCCCACGCGACCAATTCCGAGATCTTCGCCTTTTGCACATTTGCCTCGTTCACGCTGTCAGCTCCGTGGTGCCAGATATCGGCTCAAAAACGAAATCACGTATCTTACATTGTCGAACGGATTCATAACGCGGCGACACGGCTAGAGCAACTGCCCGCCGCGGTCGGGATACATCCGCGTCCGATAACTGGTGTGGAGCTGACGCCTGAGCGTCAGCATCGCATTCACCTACAATGACTGTAGCTGGCCGGCTACTGACTCATGCGTTTTGCATTAATGCGTCCGCGAGTGGCTATGAGCGACCGGCTCAGGGCGACCCATTTCCGCCGCCCGAATTCTAGTTGGCAAGCGGCAGCTTTCGCGATCAGACCGTCCATTCGCAATCAAGCCGCCTGTTCTACCGCCGCGGTAATTGCCGGGACAATGGGCACCGCTGCGTGCGAACTGCGTCTCAAAAGGCTTCGCCGTCGTCCTCAAGAAGCCCCGTGCGTAATGCGTAGCGTACGAGGGCCGCGTCGTTGGCGAGTCCCGTCTTTTCCAGGATTCTGGTTTTGTGCGTGCTGACCGTTTTGGCACTGAGATTCAGATGTTCGGCGATCACTGTCACCGAGTCCCCGGAAGCAATTCGAAGAAATATTTCGAGTTCTCGGGTGGAGAGGGACTGATGGGGCAATGAAGTATCGACTTCATCGAAACCCTTGGCGATCTGGTCGGCCATCGCCAGACTTACATATATGCCTCCGGATGCAACCTTGCGCACTGCGGCGATGAAGGCCGTGCCCGGCGTCGCTTTCGTAACGTAACCAGACGCCCCGGCTTTGAAGGCGCGAACTGCGTATGCCTGCTCCGGATGCCTCGTCACTACCAGAACGCGTAAGGAAGGGTTTTCCGCCTTGATCAGCGGGATGAGGTTAAGGCCGTGGATGCCCGGCATGGAGAGGCCGAGGGTAAGAACGACTGCATCGGTGGTTCGTGCGAGCGCCAGGGTGCTTGGCCCGTCGGCCGCCTCGCCAACAATCTCGAACTCACCGGTGCTGCGAAGAAGTGCCCACAGCCCATCTCGCGTGACACCATGCGCGTCACAAATTGCCACCTTCGTCATGGGGAACTCTCATGGAAAGAGGAGACAACGCCTTCAGTATAAAATGATCCCCTGGCTAGAGGGAGCGGTAGACTATTTTGTAACAGCAAACTTAACACGTTTTCCGTCAAATTTTCTTACCGCGCGGCCATCAGTTTCGTGTATTCAGAAAAAACCAATCCTTTTTATTCGCGACGAGTATCCAACCGAATTACCCTCTATGCCAGAGCGATGCAGCACGCGCGAAACTACGCAACTGATCGTGAAGCAATCACCTCCGGAGCACTGTTACCGACTGGACCGGCTAGTAAACGATGGGGACTACGGGGCAAACGTGTTCGCGCCTCTCTATTTCTGCGGACGTTACCACGGCGTTCCCAATGACCGTTCTGCTGCACGCCAAGACTGCTCTTTCCCAATAAATAGGCGCGGCACCAAACCGGGCGTATAGTATTCGTAATATAAAAAGCTGGCCGATCCTACGAGAGATGTGAATAGAAATCCGGGCGGGCTATGGAAACGTTTGTCGAAAGGGAAATCGCCCATGTTACGCGGGTGATGAGTCCGTCACTGGTTGGCGGCGCTCGCGGCCCGATATTGTCTGCGCAATACTGGCGTGGGCGGCTTCATCGCCTTCTGGATGCACCTCACCTGACGCGCGGCGAATTTTGTGCGCTGGACAGCCTATTGCTGCAGTTGGGCGAATATGAAGCCAGCTTTAAGGGCAATCCCCAGTTACAGAGGAATCGCCATCGGGGGCGACTCCGCCAGAAGCGCCTCCGTGTATTGAGCCGCGCCGGGAGTTAGTGAGGAGCGAAACTGATCTATAGGTCCACAGGAATGCCGGATATCCGTCGGTCGTCTTCGCGTCTCCAGTTGCAGTTGGCCGCGCTCAGCCGAACGACCTCTCATCCATCGAACCGGTACAGCGTCGCATTACAGTCGTCAATCTCCAGGGAATGGACGACATATTAGCCGTCGGACACAGCGGGGATAGGTCTTTGCCCAGAAGGCAACTGCTCCCAAGTTTTCCGTGACGTGCCATATCTGCCAACTGCCTGGGAACTTGCGCAGCGAATGAGACACGGCCTGTGTTCCCACGCCTAGACCACGATAACGTCGAGATTGTCGAGGATTCATCCGGCAATGTCGAACGTCCGAAAATGGCCGGCTAGCGCCCGACGACCAAGCGTGGCGATCGCCGCAGATACGGCCTTTCATGCAAAGAGCATAAGGCGACCCTCAAGCGACGGTCGTTGCTCTCAACAACGGACCATCACAAAGCGCAAAGTGATTTTCTGGCTTAACGTCGCTGGCTCGCTCGCATGATGCTGAGGAGGCGTCAACTGCGGACCGCCACTGTAACCACGACGAGAGCCGAGAAGATCAGCGCCGGGGCGAGATGCCGGAACGACTCCCTGTTTCGTAGCAACGTGAAGAGCGCGCCAGTCATGATCGCACCGGCCAGCCCTAACCCCAGGATTCTGGTTTGTTGTCGAGAAAGAAGTGCTGCGCTGAGCAACTCTAGAGCACCACACAACAACCGGAACCATGCCGGGTAACCCCAGCGCGCAAAGTCGCGCTTCACCGTGCCGAGCCCTGCGAGATTGACCATTCCGGCAATCGCAAACAGCACCGCTACAGTCGTCGCGAGGATCGATTCGAAAGATACCGTGGCTAACACCATCGTCATGCTCCGGTGCTTTGCTGAAAGTGCTGCTGTGAAGAAAGGTCCGCAATCAGGCCGGCGCCGCAGGGCTCCCACCCAAGAACTCGCCGGGCGTGCTGGCCACTTACCGACTGGTCTAGCGCCAGTGCGTCGGCAAATGGTCCAAGCGATTTGCGAGCGTCATCGAGCGGCCAGAATTCGACGCGGTCGGCGCCGATCGAGGCTCGAATCGCTTCGCCTATGTCGGCAACGGCAACGGCATCTTCCGCGACAACGTTGAAGATCTGACCCGTGACTTGATCGTCCCCGCTTGCCGCCCGCTCCACCGCGCTTAGATAACTTGTGGCGAGATCATCGACATGCACGGCGGGCCAGTGATTACGACCATCCCCGACGACTCTTACACTGCCGGTCTGGCGGACCATACCGGCAAGCATGCCGAAGACGCCGCCGCCGTAACCGTGCACCATCGCTGGCCGAAGGATCACTGCAGCAATCGAGCGGCGTGCTGCCAGCGTCTGCACCTGTTGCTCAATTGCGGGACGCCAGGCGACAAGTGGTGTCGGGTTCAGAGCCGTTGCTTCAGTCGCGGCCGCGCCCTCCGTATTGCCGTAGACCCATGTGCCCGATGTATAGACGAACGACGCACCTGGATGCAAATGTGCAAGCATCGCATCAACCGTGGCTTTGTCAGCCGCAGCGGCGGAAACATCGTTGGTCGACGCCATGTGCATTACGCCATGTGCAGCACCAGCGATCGCAGCGAAAGACTGAGGCTCGTGCAGGTCACCGCGATGCAGTTTCACGCCGAGACGTGCTAGCGCCCCGGCTGCCACCGATGTGTCGTTGCGCACCAGCGCCGTCACATGATGGCCCAGACTGATTGCCTTGCGCGCGACCGCTTGCCCGATGTAACCCGTACCACCTGTAATGAATAGTTCCATAGCATTTCCTCGTCGGATTGCCTGCGAAGTTGACTGACCACGAAAACGAGACTAGTGAGTCTCGTTTTATCCAAATGTAAACGAGACTGATCAGTCTTGTCAACTGCGCGACGATTTGCTATTTATCGGACATGAACACAAACTCTTCCTCCTACCTGAGCCCGCTGCAGCGCCGTAAGCGGTCCGCCATCCTCGACGGCGCGAGAACCGTTTTTTTAAGCCAGGGCTTCACCCTGGCAACAATGGACGATGTCGCCGCGGCTGCGGGTGTCGGCAAACAGACGGTCTACCGCCACTTCAAGTCGAAAGAAGCGCTCTTCGTTGGTCTGGTGAGTTCGATGTGCGCTCAGGTGGGTGAACTCCTTGCCAGTGCTCTGGATGAGCAATCCGATAGATCACCGGAAGTCGAGCTGCACGAGTTGGGATGGGTGTTAGCACGAAGCCTTATCGAGCCGGATTATCTGAGGCTTTACCGGGCCATCGTGGCTGAGGCCGAGCGCCTTCCCGAGCTTGGTCGGGTGTTTTATGAAAATGGTGCGAAAGTTGTGCGCGTTTTCTCCGCGAGAATTCTGGGAAAGCGATTTGACGAATCGACAGCTGCATTGCGGGCGGCGACATTTGTTCAGTTGGTGCTCGGCGACGCGTATCTAGAGCTGTCCATTGGCTACACCGTGCCCGATGTTGAAGCGCGCTTTGCGCTGCAGATCGATGAGGCGGTGTCGGCCGCACTTCGGTGAGGAACGCAGCATAAAGATGTCGAGCAATCACATGCGAAATGCAACGGGCTGAAGCGCGAAAATCGGGACGCCACCTCTTTATAGTGACTTTGCAATCAAGGTCCACAACCACCCCGAAACAATACCGCGCCTCTAGCCAAAGCTGCATCTAGAAGCCGGTCATCCTCGTTTTCTCACCGCCTTCGCGGATAGAGGCATAATTGAATCGGTTGCTATGTGAAGAGCCGCTGGCAGAGCGGATGCAGCGCCCGGGTTGTTGACGATCTGAGCGACGACGGCGAACGGCCGCTGATGGCCGCGCACTACCCCAAGCGAACCGCATCGGTCGCTCGACCTCGCTCGGCTTGATCGTCAACACGCGACCCAGAGTGTGTGGAAACTCCATTTTTGCCGCTGAGCGGCTGAGCGCGCGATTGCCGGTCAGGTCGATCGAGTTTGATACGGCGAGTTTGCACTAATCGAACATCGCGAGCACAACAGGCCCCTCGGGGCCTTAGCTTCTAACCATCTTCATGGCCTTCATCGTCCCTGCAACGCCAAGTATGTTCATGACCCGCTTCAGGTTGTAGGCCAACACCTGAAGGCTCATCTCCGTACTCACCCGCCCGAGCGTCCTGGTCAGGAAATGTGCGGGCCTCATCCAGTGCTTGAGCGTACCGAAGACGTGCTCGACAGTACTTCGGCGGATGGTCATTGCATCGGGCTTCCGGTCGAGCCGGCGCTGCATGGCTTCCAGTGTGTTCTCGTGCTCCCACCGTCGGATGCGACGATAGTCGCTCGGTGAACATCGTTCCTTGAGATGGCAACGCGGGCAGGCGCTGGGCCAGTAAACCCGCAGATTCATATCATGCTCAACGGTCGTGAATCGAAGGATGGCTCGCTCGCCAGCAGGGCATCGATACACATCGCTTTTTGCCACATAGACAAAGTCGGCCTTGGTGAACAGACCTTTCTTCCGCGATGCGGAGGTGAGCGGCTTGGGAACGTACGCGCTGATGTCGTTCAGATCGCAGCCCGTATCTCCGGGTCGCTGAAATAACCCCGATCAGCAACCACCTTCAGCTTCGATCTGCCCATCGCGTCCTTCGCAGATACCGCCATTCTGCTGAGTTGGCCGTGATCGTTTCCAACGTTCGTTACTTCGTGCTCAACGATCAGGTGATGCTTCGTGTCTACGGCGGCCTGAACATTGTAGCTCACTATACCGGAGCCTCTTCCGCTTGTTGCCATGGAACGTGCGTCGGGATCCGTCATCGACAGATGTTTGTCCGGTTGCTTTTCTAACTGCTTCCTGACCTGTGCGAGCTCACGCATCTGCTGGCGCAAGCGGGCGATCTTCTCGTGCTGACACTTGTCGATCTTACTAGCCGTGTAGTTCCTGTCGCGGCTGTTTGACGCCTTGAACTTGCTACCGTCGATGGCCACCATGTCACTGGATAGCAGCTTCAGTCCGCGACACAGTTCGACGAAACGCCGGCATACGTTGCGAATGGCTGCGCCGCTGTCGCGGTGAAAGTCGGCGATCGTCTTGAAGTCCGGAGCCAGACGCCCCGTTAGCCACATCAACTCGACGTTGCGCTGACATTCACGCTCGAGACGCCGGCTCGAAGGAATCCGGTTCAGGTAGCCATAGATATTGATCTTGAGCATCACACCTGGATGGTAGGACGGGCGGCCCGTGATCGCTGGCGTGGTACCGTTGAAACCAAGATCTGCAAGGTCCAACTCATCAACGAAGGCATCTATGACCCTGACCGGGTTGTCCTGTCCGATGTAGTCATCGACACATTCGGGAAGTAGTGCGACCTGCTTGCGGTCATCGCCTTCAACGAATCGCTTCATGAGTCACCCAGTCTCAGGGCGTTGATTCAGTTTAGGCGATCAATGCGTTTTCACACACTCTGGACCCGTTGCCGTCATTCAGGGCACTGTGGGAACAGCGGCAGCTCTCAAAAGTGAAGCGGTCGTTCACCGGGCAAGCGTAAGCGGTCCAGTAAAGACGCGCTTGTGTGGATATTGCTGCACTCTGATATTGCGTGCCAACCTGGACACTTGCACCGATGACAGGGACGATATGCACATTCGCCTGGTTGTCGGTCAGAAAGGCGATAGCCGACGAGAATACGACGACTCGGCTGATGCCATGTCAGACGCTATCTCGCCAGACGCTATCTCGCGTCGAATTTACATTGTGCATCCCTGACTTGCTCCCAGTTTTCCTTGGCCCAATCGACCAGCCCTTGAGTAGGGGCCAGTAGGCTCTTTCCGAGATCCGTCATCTCATACTCGACGCGAGGGGGCACCTCAGGAAACAGCTCACGAATTACCAGGCCGTCACGTTCGAGATTCTTCAGGGTCAAAGAGAGCATCCGTTGCGAAATTCCCGGAACCGCACGTTCGAGTGCGGAGAATCGAGCGCGCCCGCCGAGAAGGTCGAGCGAAAGCACGACGAAGATCGTCCACTTGTCGCCAATCTTTGTTAGCAGTTCCCGGACCGCCATCGGTTCGGAGCTTCTGCAGATTGCTGCGGGGTCCAGTTGGCTGGCTTTGCTCGGCTTCTTCATAACTTACCTTAATGTTAGTGACAGAATCTAAAGTGCCTTCTTCCTTGAGGCTAGCTTCCGATTTATATTCAACTCTCATTCTGTAAGCAACATGCCGAAGTGAGCAAGGAGTCTGGAATGCCGAAACCGAAATACGCTGCCTACGAGGCTGCTGACCCGTACTTCAATCTGGTTCGGGGGGCGCTCGGCGACCTTGTCGATGGTGAGCACTTCTTCGACATCGTTTGCGACGATGTCATTTACGAGGTTCTCTACGACTTGGGTTGGCCCCGCGTTATCAAAGGACGAATCGACCTGATGGCTGCGTTCAGAGGCTACGTCGACAACATCGCGCTTCAATCCGCCGACGAGTTGATTACCCACAAGACAGACACCGGCTGTGTCATCGAATACGAGGTTCATGGAACTATCCTCGCGACAGGCGTGAAATACAACAACCGGTTCTGCTCAATCATCAGGATCGAAAACCGCAAGATCACGCATTGGAGAGACTATATGGACTCCCATGCAGCCTGGAGCGCAATGACCGGGAAGAAATCGGAGCGAACAATATGAAACAGATTTTGATGATTGAAGTGAGCCCGAGAGGGAAGGACTCGGCGAGTCGAGTGGTCGCCGATACGCTCGCCTCGCGGCTCATCGACCTCTATCCATCGGCAAAGCTCATACGCCGCGACCTGGCCGCCGAGCATCTCCCTCATCTGGACGAAATCACGCTTCCAGCTATCTCGACGAAGGACCCGGTCGAGGCGGATAGGCTGAAGGATGCGGCCTGTCAGTCGGATGAACTAACCGACGAGCTTCAGGAGTCCGACCTACTGGTTATCGCGACGCCGATGTGGAATTTCGGTATTCCCTCCGCCCTTAAAGCATGGATCGATTTGGTCGTTCGGCCGGGCAGAACCTTCCAATACTCCGATGGTGGCGTCCTCGGTCTGGCAAAAGGCAAGAAAGCCATTCTGGTTCTGGCTTCAGGGGGCGTCTTTACCGAAGGCCCGTGGCGCTCTTGGGATTTTGCCGAGCCTTATCTCCGCCAAATACTTGGCTTCATTGGCATCGTGGATGTGCGGACTGTTCGAGCTGAGGGGACTTTGGCGAAGAGGTTCGAGTGATCCGACTGGAAAGCAGCGAAGCGCAGGTTGGCGAAGTCGGGCGCCTGGCGTTATTCCACACGCAGCACGGCGAACGTTGGCAATTCCGCCCGTACCAATCGGGAAGTTGGCGTAGGATGCCCGAACTGGACACCCCGTCAAGCTGGACCTGGCGATGCATAAAAACCAGCAAATTCACCACCACAGCGATCGGCACCTTGCCCAACCGTAAGCCGACCGCTCATCTTCCACCGGAAGATGAGCACACTGGGCTGCCGTTTTAACGAAGGACGCAGGAGGGCAAATTGCCCTCCTGTTTTGACTTCCACGCTCCTATCCGCAAAGCCCAAAATTCCTGTGAGACTTTTATCCCCGTCGATAACAATTTACCCAAATCTTCCACTGAAATCATAGGGTTATGGGAATTTTTTTGCGCAGGCACGCGCAGATTGCGCTACACTGCTTTGCAAGATGGGTTTCCTCCTCAACGCGTACAGGAGGCAATTCTGTTGATCATCATATATGTCGACCTGGCGCTCCCTACAGAGCACGGCGGGGAATGGTGTCGCGGCGGCACATCACGGGATCATTGGCACAAAGCTCACGAACTTTCAACCACGTTCGAAATTCATTTCTTCAGGAATGCAAATTGTGCAAATCGATGCTGTCAGGGATGAGATGAAGAAGGCTTTCACCGTGGCCTATAGCGAGTTGGTCCACAGCATGTCCGATCTTCAGGTTATTCAGATTGCCGCATGCAATGCGGGGATTGCATATTTCCCTGAGGTCGGTAAAGCCTTCTTCTCGCATGAATGGGGAGGGGGTCACTGGAGTCATCGTGCGAGCTCCGGGTGGACCGATCAGTATGGGCCGGCAGTCATCGGTGGCAGGGCCGCGGTTGTTCCTGACACCTATCGTGATCTCGATCTCGAACGCATGCAGTCGTACGACGCCGAGGATTTCGACTCGGATAAGACCGAGTTCGAGAAGAAGATGGCCGACCCGGCATGGGTCGCGGAAATCGCTGCAGCATGGAGTGCAGAAATGCTCAGCCCCAATGTCATCCGTGCCGAAGTCGAGATGGCAACTGATGACTGGGTATGTATTCTCGAACAGTTGGCTAGCTCGGAGACCTGAGATATCGAAGGATGGAGGCCGCCCCGCCGTCATTAACTTCATGTTTAAGGCATATGATCCTCCCAGGAGAACATATGCCTGGCTTACAACCCGCCCTACGCCATAGAGCTACCAGCGATTCCCGCTGAACTGTTGGAGCAATTCAGCAACGGTTCGATGACGACCAAAACCATCAACACCGCGGGACTAGGCGCCTCGTCAAGACCCGCTACATATCAAGAGCGCGAAGCTGTGCAGAAGCGCGGACGGCGCACTGCCCGCCACCGCGTGTTCGGCTTGCCGATTCGCTACTTGTCTTTTTTCACGGGGGATACTGGCAGGATCTGTCCGCGGAAGACTTCTGTTTTCCCGCTGATTCACTGCTGTCCAGCGGCATTGCTTACGCCGCCGTGAACTACACGCTGGCACCGCATGCGTCCGTCGGCACAATCGTCGCGCAAAGTGCAAAAGCGCTGAAGAAGCTCGCCAGTTCAAGGCCCGACACCCGGATTGTCATCGCAGGAAGCTCCGCTGGAGCTCATCTGGCGGCAATGCTGATCTCGACCGACTGGCAAAGGTGCGGACTGAAGACCGCACCCTTCCATGGGGCTGTGCTGCTATCCGGCGTCTATGACCTGCGCCCCCTCGTAACGACGTACATCAACAAGCCGCTAGTGTCCTGAGTTAAGAATTCGTTGAATGATGCCGGTCACGTACTAAAGTGTTTTGTGTAGCACTTGATACGCGGAGGCAACGATGAGTGGACGGTCCAAAGGGAAGCTCGTGCTGAGCGATTCGGAGCGCGAAGAGCTGCAAGCGTTGACGATGCGACGCAAGACCGCGCAGGCTCTGGCATTGCGGGCACGCATCGTGTTGGCCTGTGCCGATGGCATGGACAACAAGACAGTTGCGGCGAAACAGCGGGTCACCCAGCAAACGGTTTCGAAGTGGCGGGCGCGGTTCGTGATCCATCGCCTGGACGGACTGCTTGATGCACCACGACCCGGCGCGCCGAGAACGATTGATGACGCGCGCGTCGATGCGGTCATCGCGAAGACGCTCGAGTCCGTGCCTGTCGGAGCGACTCAGTGGAGCACGCGTACGATGGCTCGCGAAATGAAGCGGTCGCAGACGGCGGTCACGCGGATCTGGCGTGCTTTTGGTTTGCAGCTGCATCGGCAGGAAACGTTCAAGCTCTCCAGCGATCCGATGTTCGTCGACAAGGTGCGAGATATCGTCGGGCTTTACCTGGACCCGCCGCTCAAGGCCATGGTGCTGTGCGTGGACGAGAAGAGCCAAATCCAGGCGCTCGATCGCACACAACCCATGTTGCCGTAGGCACCCGGCATCCCGGAGCGACGTACCCACGATTACATGCGCCACGGCACGACCACCCTGTTCGCGGCGCTGGACATCGCTACAGGGGAAGTTATCGGCGAGGTACATCGGCGTCATCGCAGCAGCGAATTTGTGCGCTTTCTGCGCACCATCGAAGCCAGCTTGCCGTCTTACCTGGAGGTGCATCTTGTAATGGACAGCTATGGCACGCACAAGACGCCTTCGATCAAATCCTGGTTTGCTCGTCATCCCCGCTTCCATGTTCACTTCACACCCACCTCGGCGTCGTGGCTTAACCAGGTCGAACGATGGTTTGCCGCGCTTACTGAAAAATATCTTCGACGCGGTACGCATCGGTCGACACGTCAACTCGAAGACGCGATCGGTCATTACCTGGATGTCTATGACGCGAACCCCAAACCGTTTGTCTGGAGCAAGTCGGCCGATGAGATCCTGGCCAGCCTCGAACGGTTTTGTGTGCGGGTCCGCAAGGCTGCGGCAGGAGCATCATGAATATCAATACCGACGCAATTGATGAAGTGTCCCTGGCGCTTCTCTACCTGACCCTGCATGACCGATATCGTGCATGGAAGGGTTTCGACTGGGATGTGCTGAACCGACTCCATGAACGAGGCTTCATCGAAGACCCTGTCAACAAGACGAAGTCCGTGATCTTTACGGAAGAAGGACTGCGCGAGTCCGAGCGGCTTTTTAATCAGCACTTTGTCGTTCCGGAAAGAACAGGGAATTGATTCAACGAACTTCTAACTCACGACACTAGGGCTGGACATTCAGAGCGCGACGGCCGTCAGCCCTCTGTTCTCGACGGCCTACGGAACGGTTCCCACCGTGGTGTGCTGGGGCGAGCATGAAACAGGCGAATTCAAACGTCAAAGCCGCGAATACGCTTCCCAGCTCACTCGGGCAGGCGCGTCCGTGTCCTGTTACGAAGTGCCCGGCAGAAACCATTTCGACATTCTTTTCGATCTGACAGATCCGGCTACCCGACTCGGCGCCGAAACCATCGAACTACTACTTGGAGAGAAATCATGACTACATTGCGCAAGCGTGTCATCCCCGAGGTCCGCGACCCTGTACTTGAGTTGTCGCTCGTCCGGAACGTGGATATCTCCACGGACGAGAGCCGCGAGGAAACCGTCAAGACAACGGCAGGCGAACCGCTGGTCGCATTTGGCGGGAAGAGCAATCCGTTCATCGATTACCACCGCAACGATCTGTTGCTCAGCATCCAGCACATGCGCAGCGAAGGTCACGATGAAATGGTCTTCATTCTGATAACGCAATGCAAGGAGCTCACCTTCAAGGCGCTTCACTACGAAGCCTACAACCTGCAACTGCGCATCAAGGCAGACGACGTCGCCGGTGCGCTCGCGCTCGTCCCGCGAATCAAGCGACTCTTCGAGTATCTCGTCAAAACCTGGGATGTACTGTCGACGATCACAACGAGCGGATTCAACGAATTCCGTGACTGCCTCGGCGTCTCCTCCGGCCAGCAATCGTACATGTACCGGCACGTCGAATTCATCCTCGGCAACAAGTCGGTGCGGCTCTCCCAGGCACACGCAAACAATCCGGACGTCTATCCTCAGCTCAAAGCGGCACTCGACTCGCCCAGCCTGTACGACGACGTGCTTGCCCTGCTGAAGCGCAGGGGCATTACCGTTCCGGACGCTGCACTGAACCGGAACTGGTCCGAGACATATGCTTCGAATCCCGAGGTCGAAACGGCGTGGCTCGAAGTCTATGCGGACCCCACACCGGACAACGACCTCTACCAACTCGGCGAAGGGTTGATCGAAATTGCCGATCTTTTCTCACAATATCGCTGGCGCCACTTTACGTCCGTCGAACGCATTCTTGGCTTCAAGCCCGGGACCGGCGGATCGGCCGGCGTTGGCTGGCTCAAACACGTGGTTGAGCACCGATTCTTCCCCGAACTTTGGGCAATCCGGACCGTACTCGGCGCCTGATGAACCACCCTCTTACAGACAGGTCTGCAATGCCTGAAGACAATACGCTCGCCAATACACGCGAACGATTCCACATCCCCGACGGCGTACGATATTTCGACGGCAACTCATTAGGGTTGATGCCGAAGGTGGTCCAGCTTCACGCGTCAAATGTCATTACCCATGAATGGGGCAACGGGCTGATCAGTTCGTGGCACAGCGCCGAATGGAGGACGCTGCCGCAGCGGGCTGGTGCAAAACTCGCGGCGCTGATCGGTGCACGCCCCGACGAAGTGGTCGCGTGTGATTCCACGTCGGTCAGCCAACCTGCGCGGCTCCACGATCTCCATGTGAGTCGGGATAAAGACATTTCGCCACTATTCCGCACCAATTCGCCCTACAAGCTATTACTGGGCGTATGTACGCAAATATTCTTATCGTACGTTTTCTGTTCCGGCGAGATTGACACGCTCTAGTCAGTTGAACCATTGAAATTGCACCGATCTAACGGTGCATGGACAAGATGAATCTGAGTGAAGCCGAGCGCGAGGAATTGATGGCGATGCAGCGCAGTCGCACGATGGCCGTAGGTCAAGTGCGACGTGCGCGGCTGATCCTGCTGCTCGACCACGGGGGCTCTCGCGAGGCGATCATGAATGAGTTGCGATGCGACTCGCGTTTCATCACGACCTGGAAGACCCGCTTCGCGAGCGAGCGTCTTGCGCGACTGTATGGGCGACATCCGGGCCGTGCTCCGCGCCGGGATCTGGCACGCCTGGAAGCCCGGGTGCTTGATTACACACTCAGACGTAAGCCGCAGGACGGCTCGACCCACTGGAGCAGTCGCAAGCTCGCCGCGCAGTTGGGCGTGCCGTTCATGACGGTGCAACGCATCTGGCGCAAGCACGATATCCGTCCTCATCGACTCGACACCCACATGGTGTCCAACCATCCCGACTTTGAAACGAAGGCGGCCGATGTCATCGGGCTGTACCTGAACCCGCCGACGCATACTGTGGTGTTCTGCGTGGACGAGAAGACCGCGATTCAGGCGCTGGACCGCAAGGACCGGATGTTGCTGCTCTCGCCCGGGCGTGCCGGGAGTCACGGCTTCGAATACAGGCGCAATGGCACCCTGAGTGTGTTCGCCGCGCTGAACACGGCCACCGGCGAAGTCCTGGGCAAGACGGCAGCGCGTCACACCCGTGCCCAGTTCGTCGCCTTTCTCACTGAGGTCGTGTCGGCCCACCGCATCACGCGAGAAATTCACGTGATCTGCGACAACGTCAGCAGCCACAAAACACCGGCTGTCCAGACGTTCCTGCTCGATCATCCCAACGTCACGATGCATTACACGCCCACCTATTCGTCCTGGCTGAATCAGGTTGAGAACTGGTTTGCTCGCATTCAGCGCGATGTCATCACGCGCGGCGTGTTCACCAGCACCAAAGACCTCGACAAAAAGCTCATGCGCTATATCCGCCAGTACAACAAGCAAGCCGCTCCCTTGAAATGGAAGTACGCCGACCCCAAGCGCCGCATCCGGTGCGATTCATCCGGTTCAATGGACTAGTGCCCTCACAACGCAAATGACTAATCGCGGCGTCCACATGATGCCGACCCGACGCCCGCCGGCAATACGCAGCAAGCCGCCACCAAACGGCCAACCCTCGATCCTATGAGGGCAATTTTGATTTGAATCAATGTTGGTTCAAGTTTCATCCGACGACAATGGCAGGCAAAGCCCCCTCGCGGCAATGAGATGCCAAAGGCGCCTCG
>Ga0255336_101202_pt1 | contig 21475 bp, 21 predicted proteins | sample MeOH1_35cm_T3_17_FD_189102 | JGI IMG/M metagenome (GOLD analysis project Ga0255336, IMG submission 189102) | Sandy soil microbial communities from University of British Columbia, Vancouver, Canada - MeOH1_35cm_T3_179 | ecosystem: Engineered > Artificial ecosystem > Sand microcosm > Unclassified ...
CGATAGATTGAAATTTGGAAAGCCTACGTCTGGATTCTTGTGGTCTCTGGAACGGGGACAATTTTTCTCGACCAGGCCCGGCACTCTCTTCATGCACGTTGCATAACAACAATCCCCGGAATTCGCCGCACACCTAACTTGCCTCAGCATGGCGTTAAGCTGTCAGCCTGCTTTGCCATCGATACGGGACGCGCTCAGGTAGGGCACGTACTTGACCAGGTAGACGATTAACGCGGCAGACCAGCATATGCCCGCTATGTCGATCCAGATAGCTGTCGCGTCGCTGACGAACCAGGGGCCGAAAACTCGCACGATTGCCGCGACGATCATCAGCCAGTAACTCGCTATCTCGGCTCGTCCCGCAACGAGCGGGCGCCCGGTGTGTCCAAGCGCGGTGCGGGTAATCATCGCGATAATGGCGCACCCTATCGCTCCGATCGTCAGGGCGTGAATCGCAAGCGAATGCGGGACGGTACCGGTGGCCGCCAGGGCAAGCAACGCAAAACCGATCGGAATCCACGCATACGCGACATGCAAAATCCAGAGAATCGGCCGAGGCCCCACTCGCCACGAATGCCATCCGGCGATTCTGATTCCATGGACGGTCGCAGCGGCGCAGGCGCATACGACGACGAACCACGGCGCCGAATCGGTCGCATCCGCAATAAATGCCAATATGACGGTCGGCACCGCGAGTTTCTCGATCACCTTCCAGCGCGTCATCCGGAATCCAGGAATAGCGTTCGTGGTAAACATCGGCACCACGCGGCCCGAAATGACGGTGACGAACATCACCACGAGTCCGATCGCAGCGTAAGACGCCCGTATCGAAAGGTCGGGGCGCCCGTGCCACGCCCACCAATGAAAAAAGACGTTTAGCAAACCAAACAGCCCGAGTGCGACCGGGAGGAAAATGTTGTGTCGATTGCGTGCCGTGATGAGCACCCGCAAGAGCACAATGGCGACAACCGGAAGGAACGCGCAATCGACAATAGCTGCGATGGGTTCCGGGCCGGACCAGACCAGTACGCGTCCCGCTAGCCACAGAAGCCATAGTCCCGCGAGCGATGCACCTTGTGGTGTTTCGAGCGTCGTCCAGGCGCGCACGGCGGTGAGCAGAAATCCCGCTACGATCGCGGCGACGAAGCCGAAGATCATTTCGTGAGCGTGCCAGAGCACACCATTCATGACAGGCGAAGAGCCTGCGACTGAATGGCCGCGCAGCGCGATCAGCCAGAGTGCTATTGCAGTAATGCCGAAAACCGCCCCTCCCAGATAGAACGGTCGGAAGCCCAGGCGGAGAACGGGAAGACCCAAATCGGCTGTTGTTCGCGGTTTCGCGACAGGTTCTGTAATCCTCAACATCGTCTCCAGAATATGCGCCTTTGAGGAATCGCGACGTGCCTTTTCGAGTAGCAAACGGCGCCGAGGTTGAATCGTGCACGGTGCGCCAACCTCGCAATTCATCGTGGATGAGAAGCGATAAACGGCATGGTCGAATTGACGCAGATCAACTACTCGGTGAACATGCCCGCTCTATCTGGATTGAGACAAAATCCATTAATGCATCACATTATGATATACAATAAATCGCTGGAAGTTCGGTAGCGCAGGAGGAGCTCTTCGAGACATTCGCGTTCCTTGTGTATGAGTGTGCTCTGTCGGAAGGCTGGCCACCACCGCAGGGTATAAAGGCAGTCATGCAACGTCTGATTTCTCATCGATTGAGGGAGTAGCACATGATGTGCACAGTTAGGCAGATGAACGGCGGCAACGATGCGCTGCCCTGATGGGAGCCATACGCATGGTGGAGCGATGTAAACGTCTATGCCGACTCCATGCAGGCCGAACGCTGACGTTGCGTGGGCGCCGGTCATCCGTGGTCGGACTCCGCGATCCAGTGATGGTTCGTCAGTGGTTCTGAGTCTGCCTGCGTGCGAAGGGGAAGTGGCTTTGTCGCAATAGGGAACCTACTATGCTAACGCCCCAAGGAGGAACTGTCTGACCGATGAAGCAGAGCGCGAATCCGGCTGTGGCGACGATGCTCATTCGTCTGGCACTATCCGCTTAACGTAATCCTTGGCCGTGTGCGCGGGCACGTTGCATTTCCGTTGCGTCTGCGCTACCTCAAGCAGGTGACGGCACGGTCAGGGATTTGGGTTGACCATTCGACCGTGGATCGCCGGGCATTCAAACTGTTGACGGTGCTGACGAACGCGTTCGCATGCAGCAAACGGGCGGGAGGCAGAAGCTCACGTATGGAAAGAAGCGTACATTCGGGTTAGATGCGAATGAAATATCTGTACCGTATCGTGGACGAGACTGGCACCACGAGCGAATTCCCTTGCGAATCTATCCTGACAAGGTTACGGTTCGGCGCCACTTTAAAAGAGCGACCGCCCGGAACGGTTAGGCGGAAACCGTGACGATTGAAAGAAGCGGCTCAATTCTGGCAGCACTACGGGTGGTCAACACTGAACATGACGCACCGATCAGGATCCGCGAGACGAAGTGCGAGCATCGTCGGTGACCACTATTTTCTACGCCTTATTCGATCGAGCGGCGTGGCACCGTCAGGTGGATCAGGAAGCCACCGTCAGGGTGTGCGCCGATGGACGCTGTCCCGCCCAGGCGTAGTGTTCGCTCGCGGATACCAGCCAGTCCAGATGAGCGCGGCCCGCGCTCATCGTGAGTCCGCGAACTGGTCCCGTGGCCGTTGTCGTGTATCAAAAGATCGCACATCCCGGTTGTGCACGTGAGTTCAATGACGACCTGGGTTGCTCCCTTGGCGTGGCGGACCACGTTGCTCAAACCTTCCTGAACGATGCGGAAGATTGCGGTCGACGCCTGGTCGTTGAATGCAGCCTCGCCCGCATCGCTGCGCAGCGTGACCGAAAGCCCCGATCGTGCGCGGAAATCGTCCACGAGCCAGGTTAACGCCGGGATCAGACCCAGGTCGTCGAGGATCGTTGGGCGCAATCCGGCGGCCAGACGCCGGACAGAGAAGACTGCCTCGTCCACTGCTTTGCGCATGACATTCAGGCGATGCCGGAAGTCTTCTCGCGATAGCGGCGGCCCGCTCTCCCCAGCTAGCGTGATGCAGTCCATCTTCAGGGCAATGAGTTGCTGACCGAGATCGTCGTGCAGCTCACGGGCAATGCGCTTCTTTTCGGCCTCGCCTGCTGAGTCAATACCGGCTGCGAGTTCGGCCGAGTGCTCGAGCTGCCTCAGCCGGTTACGTTCGGTCATGTCGCGGGTGACCTTTGCGAAGCCGAGCAGTTCGTGCCTTGGTCCATATATCGCTGTAATTACGACGTGGGCCATAAACCTGGAACCGTCCTTGCGGAGTCGCCAGCCTTCGTCTTCGGCACGCCCGAGGGACCCAGCTGTGGCCAGTTCCGACTGCGGTTTGCGCGCCTCGATATCTTCCAGCGGGTAAAATCGGGAAACGTGCTGGCCGATAATCTCAGACGGCTCGAAGCCCTTGAGACGGGTGGCGCCAGCATTCCAGCTCGTCACGTAGCCTTGGGGGTCGAGCAAAAAGATCGCATCGTCGACAGAGTCCACCAGCAGTCGCAACTGTGCTTCGCTCTGATGTAATCTCTCTTCGGTACGACGGCGTTCGGTCAGATCCCGGATGACCTTTGCAAACCCGTTGAGTTTGCCATCGGCGGACCACAGCGCCGTGATGACAACATCCGCCCAGAAATGGGAACCGTCTTTCCTGACCCGCCAGTCTTCGTCCTCCCATCGCCCGTGCACCGTGGCGCGCTGAAGCTCTTCGTCAGGGTATCCTTGCGCGATCGCTTCTGGCGGATAGAAGACTGAGAAATGTCGCCCAATAATTTCGTCTGCACGGTAGCCCTTGACGTGTTCAGCTCCGGTGTTCCAGCTTGTAACCCGGCCAGCAGGGTCGAGCAGGAAGATTGCCCTGTCTTCGACCATGTCGAGCAATGCCCGGTACGGATCTTCACCAGTAAGGGCTATCAACGGCTCCTTCGATCGCTGGGATTCATTATGGGAACTCATCGGACTCTCCGGTTTGCACACACCGCATCAGTGCCGGTTCCGGCACCAACCGCCCAGCGGCAGGAACTGGAATGCAAGGGGCGGTAGCCTCCGGCCCCGGGGTGGCCCCGCTTGCGACTGGAGCTCAATACATATCCTGCCCACAGGATATACCGGACAATTCCACGGCGCAGGACAAACCCGTGTTCAGTTTCGCTGGGCAATGTGGTACCCCGATGAAGGGATAACCAAGGCGGCATCGTTCTGGATGCGGTGCTCCGGACAACACCTCGTCGTGACGTCCCGCGCGGCAACCATCTGCGGGACACGAACCGGAAAGAATCGATCGCCTGAACCCGCACACGGCGGAACAGGTGGGCATATAACCGGCACAGGCGAACTCATTATGATCCCGTAAGTGGCCACGGGACAGTTCGCTTGCGCACCGACCGCGTCGGTCAATGCGCCTGGGGGCTATTGACAGATCTGTGACCCGCATATTCAGGCAGGTTCAATTGAAGGTGGCGTTCGGGTCGCCCCGGCTCGGCGGCCCTGTGCCTGCCCAGGCGGACGCATGATCCATGTCAATCTTCAGGTGAGGCGGTCCCGGATACTGCAGTGTCGGCCAGGCGCCGCTCATACGTGACGTCTTACGATTGCCCAGCAAAACAGCCCATGCCATCCACCCAGAACCCGCATCGACCTGCGCCCCCTATAGCCAGCTCGACGAGAGGCGCGACGACGAGATTTTCGTTCTATTATCGCCACCCGGCGCGTCCCGATCATCTGTACAGCATAGCGATAGTGTTTGATGGGGCAGCCGCCCCCGACCGCTATCGACTCGAGACCATTGATGCGCAGCCCATGCACGAGTTTCCGCTCTCATCGGGGCCGTTGATAGCGCGTGATCTGAAAATTGCGGTTCAGACGCTGGCGCTAGTCACACATATCACTTCAGCCGATCGGGGCCGATATATCGCCGGCCGCCGCGTATACACCGGCTGGTGCCGTTCGCTCGTGCATGGCCAGAAGGGAGGCGGCGGACAGCGTCCGACTGAATGAGGACTGAATGAGGTCTGTTCCAGAACCCGTCGGTGAGTCGCCGTTGTCAGAAACGTCCTACATGCGCTAGCGCGCGCCTACGGACAATCCGGCCGCAGCCGATACCCAGACGGGTGTGCTCGCGGCAAACTCAGCTCCCGTATGTTGGCGTGACGTCAGCGAGCATTTCGCATATAGCGCCGGTCACGAAGCTGCCGCTCGGAAATTTTTACCCAGGAACCGCCTGATGTTGACCCCACATGAAATTGCAACGCTCATCCTTGTCGCCAATGCGCCTGGGGAAGTCGAGGTTGATCGTCCCGACCTGCATTCCCTGCTCGAACGCGATCTGGTGGAGGTGGACAGGTCCAGCAGTGGTCGCAGGCAGATCCGCATGTCGGCGGTTGGCGAACAGCTAGTCATGCGGCTGCACACCGCCTTGCCATCAGCGGGGCTGTGTGAGATTGGTGGGCTGCACGATGCACGCGTTCAATGAAGATACTGTGAGCGCCATGCGCCATGTATCGCGTCGGCGGTTGCGGCGAAAGAGGTGACTCCCGCCTGCTACGCATGCCTGAGCAGACAAGGCCCGGGTCAATCGTCGGGCATCACCAGGATTCATATTTGAACACTCTCTTGCGTGCGCGTTCCGGCAGACGCAGATGGCGTGGGAATGCGGGGATCTATCATGGCCGGATCGGATACTGTAACCATCACTTGTCCAACGGACTGTGCAGCACAGCGGTGCAGTGAACCTGGGCGCGAGGCCCACCGTCCGCTTATCTATGTGACCGGTGCGCCGGACCGCGCACTCGTCAGCTATCTGCGGGACGCGGGATGGAACGTCATCATCTGCTGCACTGCGGCGGATGTGATCGCCCGGGCCGAAGCGCTCGATGCTGCAGCGGGCTTCATTGACTTCGACGGATTCACTCCGAAGAAGAGCATGGCGCTCCAGACCTGCCTGAGCCGGCCGAGGGTCAGCTGGGTCGCCGCAGGCTCGGCCCAGCGGATGGGGGACGCCACGGTGCGTCGGCTGATTCGCCACTGTTGCTTCGACTATGTCACCTTGCCGCTGGCACCAGAGCGGATTGCGCAGATCCTCGGTCACGCGCTCGGTATGGCTGCGCTTGACGAGGCGGACACTGCTGGAGATCGACCCGTCGCCGCCGAAGGTGCGATGGTGGGCAGCTGCGATGCAATGCAACGGGTTTTCCGTACTGTCCGCAAGGTAGCCGCCAGCCACGCATCGGTATTCATCGCTGGCGAATCGGGGACCGGCAAGGAGTTTACGGCCCTCGCAATTCACCAACGCTCGTCGCGGCGCAAAGCGCCGTTCGTGGCGATCAACTGTGGTGCGATTCCGCCCCTTCTGCTGCAATCGGAACTGTTTGGCTACGAGCGCGGCGCGTTTACTGGCGCGAACCAGCGCAAGATCGGCCGGATTGAAGCGGCCCACGGCGGCACGCTTTTCCTTGATGAAATCGGCGACATGCCCATCGAGGCGCAGGCGAGCCTGCTACGCTTCCTGCAGGAGCGCAAGATTGAGCGCCTTGGTGGGCATGAGCCCATTCCTGTCGACGTACGCGTCATTTCCGCGACACATGTGGACCTCGAGGCTGCGATACGGGAAGGGCGTTTTCGCACCGACCTGTTTCACCGGCTCTGCGTGCTGCGCATTGATGAACCGCCGCTGCGAGTACGCGGCCAGGATATCGAGAAACTGGCCCATCATTTTCTGAACCAGTTCAGGAACGACAACGTGAGGAAGATCAGGGGGTTCACACCGTGCGCGATCAGGGCCATGCACAGCCACGCCTGGCCCGGAAATGTTCGCGAACTGCTCAACCGTATCCGGCGCGCCATCGTGATGGCGGAAAGCAGGCTGGTTTCGGCGCAGGATCTCGATCTTGTGGACACCATCATGCCGCAGATGACGACGCTCGCACAGGCGCGAGAGGCCGCCGATAAGCGTGCGATCGAAGCGGCGATGCTTCTTCGTCGACAACGGTTCGGCGAAGCTGCGTCCGATCTCGGCATCTCGCGCGTCACGCTCTACCGGTTGATGACCGCCTACGGGCTGCGCCAGCCAGCATCGGGCAGCGCTGCTGATGATGTCGGCGATGCATGCCTGATCGTGATTGGACGTGACACCTGCACATGACGCTGAATTTATGCAGGCTATGCGTACACTGCGCCGTTACAAGTCCCGATGCCTGATGCGATCGCGAACATGAGGTTCGTGCAGTCCCGCATCTCTGTGGCTAGGGCGGGCAGCCGCAAAGCTGGCGAGGGACACCCCAGATCCGGTGCACGATCTCAAGATTGAACCGCTGACTGACGCTGTAATTCCCAGGATCTGAAAGACACTGTGAAGCGCCGTGAAAAATCTGATGTATAGAGGAATGCTATGCTTTATAGGCAGTGCCAGCCATCCGTGCTTGAGGCGTCGTCGTCGTCGGCCTCCATGCTATCCAGTGTGAAATGGAGCCTGATCAACGGTTACCGAAGCAAGTGTGCAACATCGCTCGTGTTGGCATGTGTTCGAGGGAAAACGGCCGCGCAGTGGCCAGGAGCAGTGCGATGGATTTAATCAACTCATGCCGCCGCAGCAGCTGGCATCGTTGGCTTGGGGCAGCAATTTTCAGCCTTGTCGTCCTTTGCGGAGTTGGCTGGTTCGCGGCTATTGCCGGCCATCCGGTGGATGATGCCGTGGTCTTCGGGATGACGGCACCCGAATGCGAAGCGGTTGGCGACGACCGCGCGGGTTCGCTGCTTACGTCGAAACAGCCGGACAGCGACGTCTGCCGTTCGTATTTCATCTATCACACCGCGTTCGCCGACGCGGCAGACGATCCATACACGTACCGTATATGGGTCATGCGACAGCGCGTCCACTCCTTCTGGCTGATTTTTCCGTACCTGATCATCGTGTGGGCCTCAGCGGCTGGCTTTGCCGCATGCGCTCGACTGACGATTAGTTTTTCTGTCCGGCGTGCAGCGCATCGCGCTTCGTTTCAGCGGCTTCTGAAGAAGAGGCGTCGCCTCCGGGGCACACGCAGCAACGGTGATTCGCCGCCGCTGCAAGTGGTGGATCGACCTGATGGATTGAGATATACGCGGCTTACCGAGGGTGGCCACGCAACTTCGGCCGATCACCGTTTTCGATCGCCTCTTCCTTTCTGCTGGGGTCGCTATTGACACGTCGCGGATATAGATTATGGCAGACTCGTATCCGCTTCCTGGTCGTCAGGCCAGCGCTTTGCTTCGGGCTCCCTTCAGACTCGCAGTCGTCCGCGAAACCGTTGCCTCTGGCTAACACTTCCCGTTGCCGGGTGCGGGTGTGTAGAGGACTTTCACCTCCGAGTGAGTGCGCCCTGCCGGGCGTAATCGGGATAGGGGCAGGCCTCACGGCCCGACCCCTCCCACACCACCGTGCGTACGGGTCCGTACACGGCGGTTCGGATCGGTTGACCGGCTAGACATTCAACGATGGAGGACCGAGAGATCGCAGAAACCGATTGGTCAGCGCCCGTTGCATCGCAGGGCTGTTACTCAGCCGCCAGGCGTTGTGCGGGGACCCAGCCGTCTGGGCGGCAAGATTCCGATCGACTCCGCGCGCCAGCAACTCCCGGAAGCGGGTGCTCCCGCGTCGCCACTGCTTCCAGAAGAAGCAGCGGATCCGGCGGCGCACCCATTCATCCAGACGCTGAAGGACACTCGGCGTTTCGCAGAATCCGAAGTAGCCGCGCCATCCAGTCAGATAGCGGTTCAGCGCGCCGATCATCCGGTCGACGCTGACCCCTCGCGTGCGTTGGGTCAATTCTCGGATCCGCTCCTTGAAACGGGTCTGGGCCGTGGACGCAATGCGCCTTTTGGCCTGTACCTGCCCCGAGAAGGTGAACCCAAGGAATTTGCGTGTGTGTGGCCGCGCGACCGCACTCTTCGACTCATTGACCTTCAGCTTCAACCTGCCGGTGAGGAAGGCTTTCAGCCCCGCCATCACCCGCTGGCCTGCGCGTTCGCTGCGTACGTAGACATTACAGTCGTCGGCGTACCTCACGAAGCGCAGTCCGCGTCGCTCAAGCTCCCGGTCAAGATCATCGAGCATCAGATTGGATAACAACGGTGACAGCGGGCCGCCCTGGGGCGTCCCTTCGTCCGTTGCGCCAACCAGCCCGTTTTCCAGCACGCCCGCCGTCAGGAAGGAGCGGATCAGCTTCAGGACTCGCCTGTCGCTGACACGCTTTGCCACCCGGCTCATCAGGATATCGTGGCTCACGCGATCGAAGAATTTCTCGAGGTCCAAATCTACAACCCATCGATACCCCGACTGGATGTAGCTTTGCGCCTTTGCCACGGCCTGATGCGCCGAGCGTCCCGGACGGAAACCATAACTGGAATCCGAGAACGTCGGGTCCCACCGCTTTTGCAGCACCTGCAATACCGCCTGCTGAATGAATCGATCAAGCGCGCACGGGATGCCGAGCTTGCGCACGCCACCTCCATCCGGCTTGGGTATCTCGACCCGTCTGACAGGTTGTGGCTTGTACGTGCCTTCCAGCATCATGGACCGTATCGTCGGCCAGTGCTCACGCAGGTACACCGGTAATGCCTGAACCGTCATGCCGTCCACGCCCGGTGCGCCTTTGTTTGCTCTCACACGTTTCAACGCCTGCTTCAGGTTCTCCCGTTCGCAGACTTCCTCCATCAGTCGGTCACTAGCCGACGGGCTTTCAGACTCGGGGTTCGCCGCCATAGGTTCAGCCCCTCGATCGCCAGTCCTCGGGGCTTCACCCCTACCTCCGGCATCAAGGACGCGATGCGTTTTCTGCTGCGTTCCCATGTCGAGTTCTCCGGCTTACTTGCCGCTCCTCTCCGTTTGGGCCTTCGGGCGTCGCCGCCCTACTATGCCCGCTGCTGACTCCTGCACGGTGGTCAACGTCCCTTGCGGTCCGTTCAGTCCTGATTCCAGGACGCCGCGCAGGCCTCCCGAGGTAAGCTCAACCGCCTTCACCACACACCTGCCAGATCTACCACCCCGGTCCTTGATGGTTGTGGACTTCACGATCATTGGCTCGCTCGTCCGGCCGGGTAGGCCTCATATCTGGTTTCTGTTCGTCAGGTCGTGGCTTTGCTACGCGCTTCCTTCAGACCCCGCCTCGCGACGACGCCCTTGCGTTTCGCTAGTCCTTCACCACCATCAGGCTGGACAGGGGACTTGCACCCCCTAGCTGTTGCGCATGCTCGGCGCACCAAAAAAACGGCACGGACTTTCGTCCGTGCCGACTAAATGCTCTGGCATTTCCGAGGGATGCCAGAACCTGAGAGACAGTAAGCATAGTTGCAGAATGCGTTGTCCAATCCGGGGAAAAGGCGTCTAAAGTCCCTCATGTTCGTCCCGACCTCGTAAGTCAGGCTGTTGATTTCTCCATATTCCGTCTGGTTCATCGCCTCGCAAGACGGATGAATGCGACCTATAACGAGCAGAAGAGAACGTCCCGACTACCGGAGTCGATAGCGATAGCATCACGGTAGTGCGCAACAGGCTGGAACTACGCTGGGGCTATCCGCACGCTGCTAGGGAAGGTCTTATGTGGACGCCTCCTTAGCTTCTTCCTCGCGCTCGTGCGCAGCACTGGGTTGACCAGAATGAGATTTGGGTCACGTTCTTACTGAGGACATTTGCCCGCTGTTTGCTAGCCCACGTCTCAGGAAAGATGGGCTCCCTTCGCGTTTTCGCAAGAGTTCCATGACTTGCGCAGATTGCAGCGGTTTAGAAAACAGGAAGCCCTGGCCGCTTTTGCAAGACCATTCGCGTAGACGCGCTACCTGCGCATCAGTCTCGATTCCCTCGGCGGTCACGTCCAGGTCGAGGGAACGGGCCAATGAGATTATCGCCTGCACAATAGCGTCGTCTTCAGAGTTTGTGCCAATGCCTTTCACGAACGACCGGTCGATCTTGAGGACGTCCAGCGGCAGCGTCCTGAGGTAGCTGAGCGAAGAGTACCCTGTGCCGAAATCGTCAATTGCGATCTTGATGCCTTGAGCCTTCAACTTGTGAAGCGTCCGGATGCTTGCTTCCGCGTCGCGCATGATGACGCTTTCGGTTACTTCAAGCTTTAGTGAGCCGGGCTGGATGGCAGAGAGACGCAGCGCGTCCATCACATCGTCCACAAGTGACGGGTCGTCGAACTGGCGCGGCGAGAGATTCACGCTGATTTGAATCGGAGGCTTCTGCGGGAATTTCGCCTGCCATATCGCTGCGTGCTGACAGGCGGTCTGAAGCACATAACGTCCGATTGGAATGATCAGACCGGTTTCCTCCGCGATAGGAATGAATTCCGCAGGCCCGATCAGCCCGCGCTCCGGATGCTGCCACCGCACCAACGCCTCTACCTCGCGAACCTGTTCCGATTGCAGGTGCACGATCGGCTGAAAATGCACCCGTAGTTCGTTTCGTTCGACTGCCTGACGCAGATCAGCCTCAAGTGTCAGCCGGTCCAGCACATTCAGGCGCATGTGGGAATCGAACGTCATATACCGTGCCTTGCCGTTACTCTTGGCCCGGTACATGGCGACGTCCGCATTGCGAAGCAGGGTGTCCGCGTCAGTCAGGCTTGGGTTCGTCCCGGTGTTCGTCAGCGCTATGCCTATGCTTGCGCTTACGACGTAGCCTCTGCCCTCGAGCATGAACGGGATTTCGAACTGCTCCAGGATGCGTCGCGCGATTGACGTCGCATCGCTGCCGTCCTCGCCCGTCATCCGATCGAGCAGGATCACGAACTCGTCGCCGCCAAGACGGGCGACTGTATCAGATGGGCGGATACAATCCTCCAGCCGTCGGGCGGCTTCTACCAGAAGTGTGTCGCCCTGCCGGTGGCCGAGGCTGTCGTTGACGCGCTTGAAATTGTCAAGGTCAATAAAGATTAGCCCGACTTTTGCCTGTCGTCGGCTTGCACGCGCAAGCGCCCGTTCGACTCGATCCTGAAGTAACGCCCGGTTCGGTAAACCCGTGAGGACGTCGTGGAATGCCTGCTTTGTGAGCTGTTTTTCGAAGATTTTTCGCTCATTCAGGTCTCTCAGCGTAACAACAAAGCCGCCGACTGCGTCCTCGTGCGAAAGATTGGTTACTGAGCATTCGACGTGGTGCCATGTATCCTTGACGTTACGCACGCGCAATTCGACCGTGCCTGTCCCGCTCACAGTTTCGGTGGCCTGCAGCCAGATCGCAGTCAGGGCGGCTTCGTCCTTGGGATGGATCAGATCCGCTAGCGGTGTACCGGACAGGTTACCGTTTGGCCCCCACGAGTCCGAGCCCATCGTAGGCACCTGGTAGAAGATCGCGCCCGTCGCGTCGCACAGGAAGATAGCGTCCGAGGTACTTTTAACAAGCGCATGAAGGCGCCGCTCGTTGCGTCGGTTTGCCAGGAGCGTGGCCTCAACAGTTTGCACCCTGTACCGGCGTAGTTCAGCTGCGAAGAAAATTACAAACGCGAGAGCGATGCCAAAGGCGATGGGAGTTCCAATGAAAACGGCGCGTTGAATCCTGGCAAGTTGGCTCAACTGTTCCATGGCCTGGATACGACGGGCGCCTGCCGCCTTGAAGATTTCCTGCTCGATCCTGCTAAATAACGGGTCGGCGTATTCCTCGTCGATTTCGCTTACCGTTGCCTTATCACTTACGTCTATCGCGGCAAACATCCGTTCAATGTAGGACAGGTACGCTTTATGATCCTGCAAGAGCCTGTCAATGGCAGAGGCTTCGCGCGGTTCCAGCATCAACAGGTGCTGTAACGTCGAATCCAGCGAAGCAGCGGCATGGGCATAGGCTTGCCGAACATCAGTGCCCGGGTCGAGGCGATACTTCCGTTCAAGCGACTCTTCAGTGCCGAGGCAGTAACGTGCTTCGTCATAAGCTTCGCTGATTTCGCCTGCGTGCTTTGCGGCCTTGCCGGCATCGTAGCTCGTCCATGCGGCTATGAATGCAAAAACTGGCAGCATCACCAGCACGGCGACCAGCCCGACGGTAGCCCGTGCTCCCGAGTCATCGAGAGGCCGTAGGCGCGGCACCGACGCTACAGACGCGACAATGACGGACCATCTCTTGCACAGCAGTCGAAACATGATTGCCATTAATTCCAGTACAGTTATGCTGAAAGAATTATTTGACGGCAACCGCCGCCCGTTCATGAGGATGCCGAACCCTTCAATTCCTGTTGGTTTACGGCACGGTTTTCACCGTTCTTGAATTTGAGCGCGCGTTTGATGTGGTGAACGGATAAGACACCGAATAAACCCGCGCTCGATCAAGGCCGAACCACATCGGTTAAAAATACCGTCCCCGCGAAAGACCTCAGCTTTGACTTTTTCGGAAAGAATTGCCGAAATTCAGGGGCGTTCGTCATCGCGCCTTCACGCGGGCTTGAGTCCGTCCGGCGGACGGCATCTTTGACGAGAGAAAAGTTCTTGAGAATCAAGATTTAATCTCGCATGGCGCCACTTGAAAATCGCGAATCGATTTACAGATTTTCCAACGTATGGCCGCTGGCAACATTAGTACTAAATGCTCCAGCAAAGGAATAGGGAGTGCTCCTGGCCGCCCCTGCATCTGACAACGGCGACCACGGCTCCGGTAGAGCGATCCAGAAACGCAGAAGATTTTTCTATGGAATCCGGGAGGGTAGCGCTGCGCGACATAGGAAATGATTACTTCGCTCGTCCATCCCGGCCGCTCATTGGAAATTTCCTAACGCACCCTCGGCGGCAACCGGTGAAGCTGATTTACTGGCGAGAAAGCGTTGCAGGCGGCCGCGTGCGCTCATGAAACGGTGGGCCGGCAATGTGGCAAGGTAATAATCGTACAGGCTCACAATTTCTTCGAGGTACGAAACGTCTTCTGCCGGAATGGACCACTGCTCGCCACGGTGAGCCCTCGCCGTGGTGCGCGTAAGCACACCCTCGGCGTCGCGAAAGAGACGCAGATCGGCTCTGCCGCATATCGTTTAATCCAAGCACTCGCAGTACTTTCACCGAGCGGAATATGATTAATACGCCTACGTCTCTGACAACTGCCAGAGCGGGGGACAGGCCACCGGTCATATGGGCAAAACCGGGGCCGGTAACACCATCAGCACAACTCGGGGGGACGCCGATAAGGCGTTGATTCGTGCAGCAGACAGGGGTGAACACCTATGTTCATTTGTATTCCCGGGTTCACCGCAGCAAGAGGAAGCGCGTTGCCAGGTGGCCGTCGATCTAGTCTGCTTACAGCAAGGGGAGCCGGCAGCAGCCGCGTCCTGGTCCCGATGTTAAATAACACCGAATAGCCCGTTCAAGTAATGTCTACTTTTAGATCGTTCGTCCCGCGTAGCAGGGTAGACGATCCGGCAACGGACGCGATCGCAAGACGTCGTCGCAGGCAATGGTCGGGTTTCCGGACAGTAGGCCTAGACGTCTCTCCATCATCCCGGGGCCACTCGTCAGCAATTCCCCTTTTTCGCTTGTCCCGGCGGACAGAAGCCGTTGCCTGGACCGCCTTGGGGCCCACCCTGCGGCACGACGACCACGCCTGGCGAATCAGGCACATACAGCGCACAGCCGCCCAACAGGGCGGCACTCGTCATCAGGAGACAGAAGACTTTTTTCATGGTGTTCCCGAGGAAGGGCTTGCGCCCTTCCTTCATCACGTGATGGTCGTTAGAAACCGAAGTTGACGGTGGGCTGATCGGCTGTCGATACATTGACTGCGGCCGATTGGGTCGCCCCGCTCACGCTGTCGGCTTCCGCCGCGTACCGTCCGGCGGCGCTTGCGGCTGGGGAAAGCGCGACCGGCAGGCTTCCCGTATAGGTGCCGGTCAATGGCGCGGCCGCGGGCAGGTTCAGCGCGTAGTTGCCGATATCCAGGTTGGCGTTCGCGGTCGTGATTTCATAATTAAGACCGCTGATCGATTGCAGCGCTCGTACGATGGCCTGCGCACTGACCGGCAGAACTGTCCCGCTTGCGACGTGCATCGCGGATGGCGGCAGCACGATCGGTGCCGACGACGTGGCCACGACTGTCGATGTATTCACAGCGACCGGCACCGAGCGCACGATACCCGTCGCAACGTTATTCTGCACGATGACGACATCATAGTTGCCGTTGGTGGAACTCTGCTCGAGCGGCGTCAGGACGAACTGGCCGTTGCTGTCGGCAACGGTGCCCTTGATGACGTGGCCGTTCTGCTCTGCATACACAGCGGCTCCCGCTTCGCTCGGCGCGACGTAGCCGGAGATCGTACCGCTCACGACCGTCGGCGTCGCTGTCACGACCGGCTTCAGACCGTACGAGCCGTTACCTTTCTGGACGATCGATTTGCACGCGTTGAAGTCGAGTACGAGATCGACCAGTGTGTTGGGCTGGACCGTGAACGGCCGGATGATCTTGTAGCCGCTTTGCGTGGCGCTTGGCGTATCAAGCGGCTGCTCGGCGCCACCCGTTGGAACAATCGAATTCGCCAATGCGTTGCCCTGGTTCTGCGCGAGCACCAGACGAACCTGTTGATACTGGCCAGCGGGCAACGCGGTTTGTCCGAGGTCGGCCAGCACGCCGTTGGTTAACGACAGCAGATCGATCTTCTGCGGACTCGCCAACGCCACGTCAGTCCAGCCGCCGTCAGTGTCACCGGCCTGCGCGTTCGTGTTGACGCGAACCTTGCTGACCGTCACATAGACATGATCGAAGCCGCATGACGGGGAGTCTGTCATCTGGACATGGAGCGTGCCGGTGGCGGTGCTGCCGCCATCACCACCTCCGCCTCCACATGCGGCAAGCACTAGTGGAAACGCCAGCATGCACGTCAGCGTTCTGAGTATCGTTCTCATGGGAATCGTCCTTCGTTGTTTTGTGCTGAAGAATACTGAAACGCCGTGTAAGCAGATCGAGTAATTTGCAACGATCGGTAACCCGACCCTTTTCGGTTTTCTGTCACCCAGGGAGAGAGGCAGGGCGTCACCTTGCATGTGATGCGATGCGGATTTGTGAATCGACGGATGACCGTCTTAACGAGGCAGCCGATAGCCGGTGCAATTGTTAATCCGTAGGATTTGGTTCAGCGTTGTAGTAGCTTTTCGTTACATAACAAGAACGAACGCTGCGACGGAAGCCAGGGTCGCGTTGCTCGACCGCGAAATCGCACATTTTGCGCTGGTGAGGGAGGACCAATGATCGAGAATCTCGCGGGGGTTTTCGAACCGCAGTCGCTCCGCGATGCAAAACGGCGTGCGTTCCCATAGTGCTTCGGACAACGGCTTCCGACCGAGCTGAAAGCTCCGGCCGGGGCCCCGCTCGTTGGCATCAGCCTTGTCGCCGGCGGCTTCGGAACCCGACTGACATTGGCGGCATGGGGTTCGACCGACTGGAGACATTTGGGAACAACTCACAACGGCCCGCAGCACCGTCAACAGCCGATGGCCCGCGGCGTAGACGCCGGCCGGACGGTTGGGCACGGTCAAGGTCATCGCACCTGAAGCTCCATCATCGCGCTTCCATGCCGCGCGCAACCGCGCTTAGAATGTCCGGGTTGCTTTACGGACACTAAGCGCCACCTGAAAAACTTCGATCGCATGGACCGAATTCCGCTCGCACGCCGCAGAGCAATGGCGGCCGAACTGCTTCTGAAGGGAGAGCGTCCCACGGCCATTGCCCGTAAGACCGGCTTGAGCTTGCCGACGCTACGCAAATACAAGGCCGTGCTGAGCAGCGGGGGCCGCGACGCGCTTATCCAGCTAAAGGAATACGGATCAAAACCACGGCTTAGCGAAGAAGCGATGAGCTGGGTTGTCAGCGCTATTAAACATTCGCCAAAGGTACATGGCATTGCCGCTACAGCCTGGACCGTTGAGCAGATACGCAACGTCATCCTGCAGCGCTTCGGTGCGAGCTATTCCGCATCGTACGTTACCCGCATGATCCGGACACTCGGACTTGCCCACCGCCTCACCTATCCTGCGGCCGCCGCTACCGACCACCGACGACAAAGACCTGTCAGCGACAGCGACGCGACCCGAAGAAGAAGCGCTGCTAAACTGCTTCTCGCGGGGCAGAGCGCGGAGCAGATCTCGCAGGCGCTGAACATCGGCCTGAAAACTGTAAAAGGTTATAAAGCATTGGTGGACAAGGAGGGGCTTGACGCGCTTGATGAGTTGACTGCCACCGGGCATCCTTCGACCCTCGATTCGAAAGCGCTTAAATGGCTAAAAGCCGCACTGGAAAAAGGTCCGCTCGTCCACGGTTTCGAATCGGATCTGTGGAGAAATCGTGATGTGCAAACACTGATCAAACGGAAGTTCGGCATCGACTATTCCAACGGCTACGTTCGCCAGCTGGTTGCGAAGGTGGGACTTCTCGATCGCATGCATCCTGCAAAGCGGCGCACGGAAAAACACCGTACATTCAACGATGAATTTCTTTCGTGGATTGCGATGACCGTGAAGCAGTCACCCCGCGAGCACGGCATGGACGGCGACCATTGGAACAATGCGCGCCTGCGCGCAGTAGTTCAACAGCGTCTGGGAATCGAATATTCGCGAAGCTATATCCGCGAGATCGCCATACGGGCCGGCGTCGCCAGCCTGATCACCCGGCGACGGAACTGAATCGCGGTGCGGGGCGGCACTCCGCCTGAGTGCTCGCGCACCGTTCGACACGTCAGACCGATGCCAACCAACATGGACTGCCGACGTCCTCTCTCAGATGCCTGAGAAGCGCGCGGTATGAGCCGATCGCTGGTTATTGCTTTTGGAAGCCGTATTGAGCTCTACGTGGTTCGGCCATTTGGCTAGGTTTGATCTACCTCATGCGATCTTCATACCGTGGCTCTATTGTTCAGATTCGGTATTCATCGTGGCTTGGGTTAAAAAACCGTTGACTCGACCTCGCCCCGACCTTGGAGACGGACGATGCATTTTCGATATCGATCATGCGATATTGACGTAACCCCGGAATTCTCGCTCGGTCGATATTTCGCACGCGCGAGGATAGAGCCTTGTCAGGATTTATCAGAAGCTGGTTTAGACGACGTGCACGAATCAGGCGACCTTGGGGATTTCGGAAGGGAGGCGGATGCAATAGCCTATGCGCATAAATGGGCGATCGATTGGATTGATGGCCGCATGAACCCCGTCGTGTGCCGCAGGCGCAAGGACTGAAAGCGTTATCATTTCAATCCGCAGCGGTCGCTCAACTCCAGGTTGATTTAATGGCGTTCGCATCCAGTCAGTCGTGGAGGTTGCGAGGTGGCCTGTGGTAGATCGGTTCGCGGCCGACGTACGAATTGCACCTCAGACCAACTCGCCGCCCTCACCACCAAGAAGTCCTGCGCGTACAGCGTAGCGTACGAGCGCCGCGTCGTTGGCGAACCCCGTCTTCTCCAGTATTCTGGTTCTGTGCGTGCTGACCGTTTTGTTGCTCACACGCAGGTGTTCGGCGATCGCCGTCAGAGACTCACCAGTGGCAATTCGAAGAAATATCTCGAATTCACGATTGGACAGGCGCTGATGGGGTAATAAAGTATCGGCCTCGCCGAAACCTTGGGCGATCTGGTCCGCGATTGTGAGACTGACGTAGATGCCTCCGCGCGCAACTTTCCGGGCGGCGGCTATAAAGTCTTTACCCGGTGTATCTTTGGTAACGAATCCGGACGCTCCAGCTTTGAACGCTCGAACTGCGTACACTTGCTCCGGATGCATCGTCACCACGAGAATGCGCAACGAGGGGTTCTCGATCCTGATCAGGGGGATCAGATCGAGGCCATGGATGCCCGGCATTGACAGGCCAAGCGTTAGAAGGACTGCATCGGTGATTCGCGCGAGTGCCAACGTACTTGCTCCGTCGGCCGCTTCACCAACAACCTCAAACTCGCCGGTGCTGCGAAGAAGCGCGCATAACCCCTCACGCATGACTCCATGCGCGTCAGAAATTGCCACCTTCGTCATGGGCAACTCGCATAGAAACAGGCAACGTAGCCTCTTGTAATGAGGCATCGTTCGTCATGCAAATCGTAAGTAAATTTGTAACAGCGCAGATCGGTGCAGATCGGACGATCCCGCGCAATTTCTTTCCTTCAACTCGAAAAATATGAGTAATTCATACTGGCCCCGACCTCTGCGAGTCTCCTAAAGCGCTTATCCACGATTTGCGTAATTAAAGTGCCGATCGCGAACCGACATCCGGTCCATCGGCAATAAAAGTGCTTGGATTAATGGCCTTGCGGCCGACTTTGGGGGCTTGGTCTGGACGACACAGATTTGAAGTGACGAAAGTTGTTGAGATACCGCGACGATTATAGGCAATGCATACACGACGCTTTTGATCGTGCTCGCGGAAATTGCAACGGCACCGGGTTCCGACATACGCATCTTCAGGAGCTGGCGTCAAGTTGACCGTCATGGCAGACATGCGCCTAAACCAATAACACCAGATCTAGAATGACTGTCCATTTATGCGTTACTGCTCGGCTCGTGTTGTTCGTTTGCCTCCATTCACGACAGAGTCCTTGGGTGTTGATTTGCACGGAATCCTGACCCACGAATTGCATTGAATTCTGACCCACCCCTTGGACCAGCTTTGCGGGTTATTCGGTGGGTATCTGGGTCTTCTTTCTCTCCTTCTTTGGCTGTGTCGTGCTGTTTCTGAAACGGTAGCTATCGTTGCCTGTTTCTACAATATGGCAATGGTGCGTAAGCCGGTCGAGCAGCGCGGTCGTCATCTTGGCATCACCGAACACACTGGCCCACTCCGCGAAGCTCAGGTTGGTGGTGATGATGATGCTGGTTCGTTCATAGAGTTTGCTGAGCAGGTGGAACAGCATGGCACCGCCGGTCTGGCTGAACGGCAGATAGCCGAGCTCGTCGAGAACCACAAGATCGGCATACATGAGTCGCGTGGCGAGCTGTCCCGGTTTGCCCACGAGCTTCTCCTGTTCAAGCGCATTGACCAGCTCGATGGTGGAGAAGAAGCGCACGCGGCGGCGGTGGTGCTCGAGAGCCTGCACACCAATCGCGGTTGCCAGATGCGTTTTGCCTGTACCGGGTCCCCCCACCAGAACGATGTTGTGTGCCGAGTCGATGAACTCGCACTGGTACAACTCGCGCACCAGCGCTTCATTGGCGTCGCTGCAACTGAAGTCGAAGCCGCCAATGTCGCGATACGCCGGGAAGCGTGCCGCCTTCATCTGGTACGCAAGTGAACGCACTTCGCGCTCTGCGATTTCCGCCTTGAGCAACCCGGCAAGCACCAGCGAAGCCGACTTGTAGGCCGGCGAGTCCTGCGCGGCGAGTTCGCCTAACGCCTGTGCCATCCCGTGCAGCTTGAGTGACTTGAGCATCTGCATCATGACGTCAGGCTGCATGATCGTCCTCCCGGTTCCTCAGGCGGTCGTAGCGGCCCACGTTGGCCTGTGGCTCGACCTTCAGTGCGAAGGCCTGGGGCGTCTGCAGCGGCGGCACAGGCGGGCTGTCGAGCAGCCGGCTCAGAATGTTCAGTACCGTCTGCTTGTTCGGTGCGCCAGCCTCGAACGCCAGCTCGACTGCAGCAAGCACCATCTGTTCGTCGTGCAGCAGGACCAGCGCCAGAATCTCGACCATCTCCCGGTCGCCACCGGGGCGCTTCAGCAGCACGCCCTGCAGCTTGCGGAATCCATCCGGAAACTCGGCGAAGGGTGCACCGTTGCGAAGCGCTCCCGGCTTGCGCTGCAGGACTGCCAGGTAGTGACGCCAGTCGTAAATGGTCTCGCCGTGGTCATGGCTGCGATTGATACAGCGCTCGTGCTCGGCAATCACCTGACCTTCAGCGACGAACACGAGCCTGGCTGCGTAGACGCGCAGACTGATGGGCCGGTTGGCGAACGACGCCGGTACGCTGTAGCGATTGCGCTCGAAGTTCACCAGGCAGGTCGGCGAGACGCGTTTGGTGTGCTCGACGAAACCATCGAATGGCTGGCCCACCGGCATCAGGTGTGGCCGCTCGGCCGACCACGCCTCCCAGATCGTCATGTCCTGCTCCGGGTGCCGCGTCTGCTGCCACAGCAGCACGCACTGATCGGCCAGCCAGTCGTTGAGCGCGGCGAGCGAACCGAACGTCGGCACCTTCTGCCAGAGCCGGTGGCGGCTGTCCTGGACGTTCTTCTCGATCTGCCCCTTCTCCCAGCCCGAGGCGACGTTGCAGAATTCGGCGTCAAACAGGTAGTGGCTCACCATTGCACTGAAACGTGCGTTGACCTCACGCACCTTGCCGGGACGCACCCTGTCGACGGCGGTCTTCATATTGTCTACAAGGACTTCCCCAATTTTTGCAAACACCAATCCATCGCATTCGACTAGACGTAGGTCAAACACGAATTTCTTTCGCACCACCGACACAGATTGCACAACTAGCAACAAGTTC
>Ga0255336_101203_pt1 | contig 21469 bp, 16 predicted proteins | sample MeOH1_35cm_T3_17_FD_189102 | JGI IMG/M metagenome (GOLD analysis project Ga0255336, IMG submission 189102) | Sandy soil microbial communities from University of British Columbia, Vancouver, Canada - MeOH1_35cm_T3_179 | ecosystem: Engineered > Artificial ecosystem > Sand microcosm > Unclassified ...
AACGCTATTCGACTTGGGCGGATTGCAAATGGAACTGGAAGAAATGCTGGGTGTGGCAGTCGATTTGCTGACCCCTGGCGATCTACCACCCCGGTTTCGGGAGCGCGTGTTAGCCGAAGCGGCACCGGTATGAGCGAAAGCATTCGTTAGCGCCGTTGAGTCTTGTTCGAGAACCCCGTTAAGTGACGCTTCATTAATCGTTACGCCGTCAACCGCTCCCTATGTCCACCGCCCATCACTCCGACAACACCATCGACGGCACGCCGATTCCCACACTCGACGATATCGCCGGCCAGCACATGACGCTCTCGCCGTGGGTCGCGCGCACGCCGACCTTCGAGCGTCACGACTTTCCGATGCTCGGCGGCACGCCCATTAACTTCAAGTTCGAGCTATTGCAGGTCGGCGGCACGTTCAAGACGCGCGGCGCCTTCTCGCACTTGCTCGCGCTCACGGAAAACGAACGCGATGCGGGCGTGACCTGTGTCTCGGCGGGCAATCACGCCGTTGCAGTCGCGTATGCCGCAATGCGCCTCGAAATCAGCGCGAAGGTCGTGATGCTGAAGACGGCAAGCCCGGCGCGCGTGGGCCTGTGCCACCGTTTCGGCGCGGAAGTGGTGATGGCGGAAAACGGCGCGGAAGCGTTCGAGACCGTGCGGCGGATCGAGGCCGAGGAAGGCCGCTACTTCGTGCATCCGTTCAATGGCTACCGGACCATCGTGGGTACGGCGACACTCGGATACGAGTGGACCTCGCAGGCGCCCGATCTGGACGCCGTGATCCTGCCGATCGGCGGTGGCGGGTTGGCCGCGGGGGTATCGCTGGCATTCCGGCTCGCGAATCCATCGATTCACGTGTACGGCGTGGAACCCAAAGGCGCCGATGCCATGGGTCAAAGTTTCGCCGCGAATCACACGGTGAAGATGGGCGCCATGCACAGCATTGCGGATTCGTTGATGGCGCCGCACACCGAAGACTACAGCTACGAATTGTGCCGGCGGCATATCGACCGGCTGGTGACCGTCTCCGATACCGAGCTGCGCCACGCCATGCTGCACTTGTTCAACGAACTCAAGCTGGCCGTGGAACCGGCCTGTGCCGCGGCCACCGCTGCGCTACTCGGGCCGCTGCGCGAAACCTTGCAGGGCAAGCGCGTCGGCGTCTTGCTATGCGGCACGAACACCGACCCGACGACGTTGAACAAACATCTGGCAATGGCGGCTCAAGACGACTGAGCGCTGCTACAACACCGCTGCTACAACACATTCGTCAGCCGCTTGCGCTCATTGCGCTGCATAAAATAATTGGCGGCAATCACACCGACCGTCACGAATGCAATGAACAGCGTGGCGAGCGCGTTCATCTCGGGATTCAAGCCGAGCCGGACGCGCGAGAACACCACGAGCGGCAAGGTTGTCGATCCCGGTCCCGATAAAAACGCGGACAACACCAGGTCGTCGATAGACAGCGTGAACGACAACAACCACCCTGCCACCAGCGCCTGCGATATCAACGGCAGCGTAATCGAGAAAAACACGCGCAATGGTGTCGCACCCAAATCCAGCGCGGCCTCTTCAATCGATGGATTCAATTCCCTCACCCGCGATTCCACGATGATCGCAACGTAGGAAATACACAGCATCACGTGGCCGATCCAGATCGTGAACATGCCGCGCCCGGCGGGCCAGCCGAATACCTTCGCCATTTCGACGAACAGCAGAAGCAGCGATATCCCCTGGATCACTTCAGGAATCACGAGCGGCGCGTTGATCATGCCGGCGTACAGCGTGAAACCGCGAAACCGCCCCATTCGCGCCAGCACATATCCTGCCCACGTTCCTATTACGACCGACGCGCACGCCGTGAATACCGCGATTCGAATGGACAACCACGCGGCGTTGATCAGTTCCTCGTCGTGCACTAACGCGCGATACCACTTCAGCGAAAACTGCGTCCATACCGTCACAAGCTGCGACTCGTTGAACGAATACACGACCAGGCTGATGATCGGAATATAGAGAAACAGAAATCCGATACCGAGAAAGGTGAACCGGAGCGAGCGACTGGGTTGGATCATCGCTTCTCCTCCAGTTGCTTGGCCTGGTAATACTGGAAAACGGCCATGGGGACGAGCAGCAACAAGACCATCGCGCAGGTGACGGCGGAAGCCATCGGCCAGTCGGCGTTATCGAAGAATTCATTCCACATCACGCGGCCGATCATCAGGGTATCCGCGCCGCCGAGCAGTTCCGGAATAACGTATTCGCCGACCGCCGGAATAAACACCAGCAGACAGCCGGCGATAATCCCGTTCTTCGACAGCGGCAACGTGATCTGCAAAAACGCCTTCCACGGTTTTGCGCCGAGATCGTAAGCCGCTTCGAGCAAGGTGAGATCCATCTTCACAAGATGCGCGTAAAGCGGCATCACCAGAAACGGCAAGTACGAATACACCATGCCGATATAAACCGCGATATTCGTGTGATACAGCTCGACCGGCGTATGAACGATCCCCGTCCACATCAGGAAATTATTCAGCAAGCCGTTGTTCTTCAGAATCCCGATCCACGCATACACGCGAATCAGAAACGACGTCCAGAACGGCAGCATCACGGCCATCATCAGCAGATTGCGGGTGGCCGGACTCGAACGCGCGATGTAATACGCCATCGGATAACCGATCAGCAGACACAGCAGCGTCGATACCCCCGCAACCAGCAGCGAGTTCATGTAGGTCGCGAAGTACAGGCTGTCCGTCAGCAGGAACGCGTAATGCGAAAAATCGAGCGCGATATTCAGCACGCCGTCTTTGATCGCCGTCAATTCCGTATAAGGCGGAATCCCGAGACGCGCATCGGAGAAACTGATCTTGACGACCAGCAAGAACGGCACGAGAAACAGCAGCACGAGCCACAGATACGGCCCGGCGACGACCGCCGTCCTTCCGGTCAGGCCGAAGCGTTGCTTCAGTAAATGCGGCGTTTTCATGCTGTGAGCACTACCCCTGCCGATGCGGTCCAGCGCACGAACACTTCGTCGTCCCAGGTGGGTGAATCGATCTGCCCGAGCGCAAGGCTCGACAGGTTCGCCACCACCACTTTGCCGCTGTCGAGCTTCACGTGATACAGCGTGTAGCCGCCCATGTACGCAATGTTCGCCACCTTGCCGCGGCCCCAGTTGTAGGAGCCCTCGGGCGGCTTGCGCGTCAGCGCAATGCGTTCGGGGCGCACGGAGATGGTGACCGGCATGCCGAGCGGACCCGTGATGCCATGGTTCACATACAGTCGCGACGGCAATTCCTTCGACTCCACGAACACGTGATCCGGTTCATCCTCGACCACCGTGCCGTCGAACAGATTGGTCGAACCGATGAATTCCGCGGTGAACCGGCTGTTCGGATATTCGTAGACCTCGTGCGGCGTACCGATCTGCACGATCTCGCCCTCGCTCATGACCGCGATCCGGCCGGCCATGGTCATCGCTTCTTCCTGATCGTGCGTGACCATCATGCAGGTGACGCCCACTTTATCCAGGATGTTCACCAGTTCGATCTGCGTGCGCTGGCGAATTTGTTTATCGAGCGCGGACATGGGCTCGTCGAGCAGCAGCAGCTTCGGACGCTTGACCAGGCTGCGTGCGAGCGCCACGCGCTGCTGCTGGCCGCCCGACAGCTGGTGCGGCTTGCGCTGCGCATATTTCGCCATCTGCACGAGGTCGAGCGTCGCGTGCACGCGCTCCTTGAGTTCGGCACCGCGCACGCCTTCCTGCTTAAGCCCGAACGCCACGTTCGATTCGACCGACATATGCGGAAACAGCGCATAAGACTGGAACATCATGTTCACCGGTCGCCGATACGGTGGCATGGCCGCCAGATCCTCGCCATCGATAAAAATCTGTCCCGACGTGATGGACTCGAGCCCCGCGAGCATGCGCAGCAAGGTGGACTTGCCGCATCCCGAACTGCCGAGAAGCGCGAACAACTCGCCCTTTTTCACCGACAAGTTCACGCCTTTCACTGCGGCGGTTTCGTCAAATTTCTTGACTACATCGACGATCCGCACGAAGTTTTCGTCGGCCCAATCCGGGTCTCGCAAACCCGGTTCCGGCCTGCGGCCGTTGGCACCGGACTGGCCACTCTGGCCGCTTTGACTGCCCGGTCCGGCGGGCACTGCGCTCGACTGCTGCTCACTCATGATCTGCTGCCCGGCTCCTGCGCTATGCGCGTTCGTGCTGCCTTTTTTCACTTCACGTTCTACGTCGTTCTTCTCGCTCTTCGAGCCGGCTGCCATCCACATCAGGCCGTGCCGAAACGAATCAAGCCGTCCACGAACAAAGCCCCCGGAGGACCAGGGGCTTCGCGTTTATCGACTGCCTCGTGCAACTTTACCGGAACCGGGATCAGCGTCCCGACTTGAATTCCGTCCAGAGCCGCGTTTGCAAACGCTGGATTTCCTGCGGCAACGGCTTGAGCAGGAACAGCGTCTTGATCACGTCTTGCGGCGGGTACACGGCCGGATCGTTGGCGACATCCTTCGATACGTATTTCCGTGCTTCGCTATTCGCGCTCGGGTAATACACCTCGTTCGTGATCGCGGCGTGAACCTGCGGCGTCTCGATGTAGTTGATCCACTCGAGCGCGGCTTCCTTGTTCTTCGCGTCCTTCGGAATCGCCATCACGTCGAACCAGACCGGCGCGCCGCCCTTGGGAATGTAGTACTCGATCTTGTACGCCTTCTTCGCCTCTTCCGCACGATGCTTGGCGATCACCACGTCGCCCGACCATCCGTAAGCGAAGCACACGTCGCCGCCGACCAGGTCGTTGATATAACCCGACGAGTTGAATTGGGTGATGTACGGACGGATCTTCTTGAGCATCGCGAGCGCGGCGCGGTAGTCGGCCGGGTTTGTGCTCATCGGATCGCGGCCGATGTAGTGCAGCGCAGCGGCGAACATCTGGTCGGGCGCGTCGAGTACCGAGACGCCGCAGGCCTTGAGCTTCGAGATGTTTTCCGGCTTGAACAGGATGTCCCAGTTATCCAGCGGCACGTTCTTGCCGAGGATCTGTTGGGCCTTCGTTACGTTGTAGCCAAGGCCCGTCGTGCCGTATGCCCACGGTACCGTGTACTGGTTGCCCGGATCGGCGCCCGCGACCAGTTTCATCAGGTCGGGATCGAGGTATTTGAGGTTGGGGAGTTTGGATTTATCAAGCGGGGCGAAGATGCCTGCCGCGATCTGCTTGCCGGCGTAGTTGCTGGTAGGCACCACGATGTCGTAACCCGAATTGCCGGTGAGCAGCTTGGCTTGCAGCGTGTCGTCGCTATCGTAGTTGTCGTACTTGACCTTTACACCGGTCTGTTTCTCAAAGTTCGGAATCGTGTCCTTGGCGATGTAGTCCGACCAGTTGTACACGTTGAGCTGGGTGTCTTTCGCCGATGCCGCCAGTGGTGCTGTTATCGCCGCCACGCCCGCGATAGCCATGGTGATCGATATAACCACGCCCGGTACCCCCGAGCGCTTCGACAACCGGTCCGCCACTTTTTCTGTCATTTCAGTTTCTCCGTCCTTTCGTCTTGCCGACCGTTACTTTCCACATCTCGATGCGCCCTTATCTCCCCTGCTCAGCCCAGTCGAGACGCTCTTTAAAAAAACGAAAACTATCATCAAAAGGTATCTTCGCAAAAAACAATCGGCTAGGGTTGGCTAGGTTTGTCGCGCAAAGGGCACAAGGAGGGCGGAAGGGGCGCGTTAGATTGACGCTGAGTTTGGGAGGGGTCCTCGGCGGATTGTGGGGAGGGTTTTTACTGGTGGGGTCGTGATAGCGGTCGGGGGTGATGCCGGGTTGCTACTTTCGGCATGAAGCGGTCTGCGTGAGTTAGCTGTTCTCTTTATCACTATTAGCCACGGTGCGTGGCGGCACGTCATTTGCAAACGCGCAAAGAAACGAAGCAAAGAAACGCCTTTCCAACCATCCGCAAGTTAGTGTCCCTAGGGTGCAGGCTACAAGTTTTTGGCACCTGATAGCACGGTGCTCGCCAGACTTGAGGATGTTTGAAACCCTCCTTCTCGCGAATCCTGACACGAACCACGCTTCGCCCCCAACGCTCTCGGGCAAGATCTACGGCCCACGCAGCCATACGGCCTTTTGAACTGCGCGCCAGTAAAGCAGGTGTTGCGCAACACGCCTGATTCGTCGCGGTAAAGACCCCACTGGAATTGTTGAATCCAACCGTGTCTTCGCCTACGTAATGTCATTATTGAGGCGTTAATGCGAAATTTACGCGACACCCCCAACTGTGGGACCACACGTTTATTGTTTGTTTACTCCGAGAGTTGCGCAAGCGGATTTGGTTGCCTGCGGCCAGTGAAGTAAGTCCGGACGTTCAGCGAAACAGTCGTTGCTAAGGCTCCCCATGCACTCGGTTCGGCAACCCGGACACGCATACACGCCCTTGTCTCGACGCGGCTAACGCTCGTATTTCGGCACTCGTGACAACGCGCGGTTTATCGAAGTGCCGGCCGCGGTGGCCTGTTTCACCGCACACGCCTTTTCCCCAACCGCTTCGCATCATCCCAGCTTCAGGAAACCGGCCCCAAGAATCGCATGAACACGAATCCGTCCGCTCTCACCTCAACCGGCACCGCGGCCCCCCCGCAATCCGATCCCGCGCCCGAGTCCGAAGATCGCGCCGGTCCGTCAAACGGTTCTCCCTCCAAGCGCGGACACTGGTTCTCGTTCGTCGGCGCAGGCGCTCTGGTCGCGGTCGGCTATATGGACCCGGGCAACTGGGCAACCGCGCTCGCCAGCGGCGCTAAATATGGCTATCAGTTGCTAAGCGTCGTGCTGCTGGCAAGCCTGATGGGCCTGCTGCTGCAATGGGTCGCATCGAAAGTCGGCGTCGTGACCGGGCGCGATCTCGCACAACTCTGCCGGCAACGCTATAGCAAACGCACCACCCTCTTTCTCTGGATCACCAGCGAAATCGCCATCATCGCCTGCGATGTGGCCGAAGTCGTCGGCAGCGCAGTCGCACTGCAATTGCTCCTGGGCGTGTCTCTGACGGTCGGCGTGCTGATGTCGGCGGTAGGCACCTTCGCCATGCTCGCACTCCAAAGCCGCGGGCAACGACCGCTACAGATCGCCGTGACCACGCTGATCTTTTTCGTGGGCTTCTGTTTTGTCGTCGAACTCGCACTCGCCAACCCGTCGTGGCGCGGCGCGCTGGCCGGCCTCGCGCCGCCCGCCGGGTTGCTGCGCGACGCCGGCATGATCTGGCTCGCGGCCGGTATCCTCGGCGCGACCGTGATGCCGCACAACCTCTATCTGCACTCGGCACTCGTGAAGGAACACGCGAAAAGCGGCAATGATGAAGCTATCTCCAACGCCATGGTCGGCGTCAATATCGATACCTTCGCGTCGCTCAGCCTCGCGTTCACAGTCAACGCGTCGCTGCTGATCGTGGCGGCAGCCGTGTTCCACGCAAGCGGCCACTACGACGTCAACGACCTCGCCGATGCCCACCGTCTGATCGCCCCGCTCGTCGGTAATCACTGGGCCAGCATCATCTTCGCGGCAGCATTGCTGGCGTGCGGACTGAACGCGACGGTGACCGGCACGCTAGCCGGACAAGCCGTCATGGAAGGTTTCCTGCAGTTGAAGATCGCGCGCTGGGCGCGAGCGCTCCTCACCCGGGCGCTCGCCATGGGACCAGCGCTGCTCGCGGTCGGCGCATTCGGCGAACATGGCTCGAATCAGTTGCTCGTCGCAAGCCAGGTCGTGTTGAGCCTGCAATTGCCGCTGGCCGTGATCCCGCTCGTGCGCTTCGCATCCGATGCCGGCCTCATGGGCCGATGGCGCGTCAAGCGTTTCCCGCTCGCGCTGGCATGGCTGTGTGCCGTGCTGATCGTGCTGCTGAACGGCGCGCTGTTGTGGCAATTGCTGACGGACAGTTGATGGCGGCTGGATCGGGGATCCTTCCTTCAGTAATCCCCGTTTTGCACCGCGAACGATGGTCCATCGTGCGCTACGCGCTTGTCCACTCGGATCCCGGGCTGCATCGTTTAGTAATCGGATGGTGCGCCTTCCGGTGCGTACCATGCTTGGCACCGATACGCTCGCCCTTCCAGCCAGGCCAGCTCATTGCCGATCGGGTAAATCGATGCAAGTCAGGATCGATTTTTGCTGTAATTGCCCGTTTCGCGCCGCTTTTTCGGGGTGATCCATTCACGCGTTTACAATTATGCGTTTCGCGAACTGCGCAACGTGGACGGCCCGGAACACACCTCCTCGCCGCATCGCCCGCGCCCGACGCGACTCAACGCAACCAGGACGATCGCTTCATGGCCCGAGGCTCCCTGAGGTTTTCCACCCGTTTCCGGCAACGCGATGTCGCGACGGTTGATCGCCTGACTACGCTCACGGTCGCCCTTGGCTTGGGCCTCGGGAGCAACCTCGCCCAGGCAACAGTTTCTGTGCTCCAACCCGTGCGCGAGGCGGCCGCACTGCAGCCGCTCGAACTGACGCTGCTTTATAGCGACGACGACCAGCAGCCGTTCACCGTCGATGTACCCAAAGCGCTCAACGTCACGCTGACCAACGGCGATCTGCCGCCGCAACCGCTTGCGCTGCAACGTGAGCCCGACGTTCCCGACACGCTGACGCTACGCCCCGGCCAGTATCGAAAGATTCGCTATGCAGCGCCTTGGCCGGACACGGCTCGCGGCGTGGTGAAGGTCGATCCGGTCGGCTTCGATTCGTCGCCTATGCTGATCACGCTCAATCGCGGCAAGACGCAGGCCCAAGTCGTGGCGGCGGAGAACGCTGAAACACAGGCGAAAACACCGCAGCAACTGGCCAGCGCCGAAGCTGCGGCAAACACGTCGGCCATTCCGACGACCACGAGCGACCGCATGCTAAGCGGCCGATTGTCGACCTTCGAACCCATGTATTTCGCCGATGGCCAAAACGGCGATAACCTCGCGAAATTCCAGTTCAGCTTCAAGTACCGCCTGCTTTTGCCCGACGATCCCCGCTCGCGCGCTTTCCTCGACAACCTGTATTTCGCGTACACGCAAACTTCGATATGGGATTTGACGGCTGAATCGGCGCCCTTTCGCGACACGAGCTACGAGCCGCAACTGTTCTATTACCTGGAGAACACAGGCTGGAAAAGCTCGCTGTTTTCGCGAATGGGCGTTGCGGCCGGTATCGGACACGAATCCAACGGCAAGGCCGGCGCCGATTCTCGCGGGATCAACATCGCTTTCGTGCGCCCAACCTGGGATTTCGGCGATATCAACTCGAACCACCTGACGATATCGCCGAAAATCTACTACTACATCACGAAGAGCGGCAACGAGGACATCCAGGACTATCGCGGTTACGTGGACCTGCTCGTGAAATACGGCAGCCCCGATAGCTGGCAACTCGCCGCGACGCTGCGCAAGGGCACAAAAGCGGGATACGGCAGCGTCGACGCCCAGTTCACCTATCCGCTCGCCAAACTGATCAACAGCGCGTGGGGCGGCTATTTGTGGGTAGGCTACTTCAACGGCTACGGCGAGGACATCCTCGATTACAACCGGCGACAACACTGGATCGCGCGGATCGGCTACAGCATCGCGCGTTAAACTTGCATTTTTTGCGGGCGTTGCGGTCGTCACTGGATGCCGCGCCCGACTATAGGCGTTTTATGGCTTCGAACCTTCATGACTTGCCCGACAGCCCGTGTATCGGAGTCTGCTCGACCCTCTTCGACGACGTCTGCAAAGGCTGCGGCCGCATGGCCGGCGAAGTCTCCAACTGGGTATTTCTCAGCGATGATGAAAAGCGCGCGATCTGGGAACGCATTACCCGAGAGGGCACGGCCATGCGCTTCACGCGCGACAAGGTTTAATCTCGGGTTTAATCTCGGATTGAATCGGGCCTGGAATCAGGTTGAGGTACGGGCCGATACCCAGGCAGCGCCTTTGGTCCGACCGTCCGCAGGCTGCTCCATGGCACGCTGTTGAAATATTTTGCGGAGGCACGGCGCAGGACATTGCAAACTGCTATGTCAACAGCCAGCAGCACCCGCGCCGTTCAAGCCACCGCCCGCGGGCCGGATATCCGCAATCAGCAAGTCGAGCAGTTCACGCACGCTGCGAATCGCCGATCCGAACGGCAGCGCCTCGCGCCCCCGAAAGAACAGTTCGGTCGCACGATCTCCACGCAACGCAGCGGCCAGACGGGTATCGATACAAAAGTGCCCGAACTTCTCGATGCCATCGCGCAAACCGCACGCCGCGAGGCAATTGAGTCCCGTCAGGCACTTCCGTGCACGCGAGCCGATCTTGTCGCGAATCCGTTGCTCATTGCGCAGATAGCGCTCGAGCCATGGCGTCTTCACTGCCCGCGCCGGCAACCCGGTCACACTCACGAATTCGACAATGTCTTCCGGCGTTGCGTCGGCGAGAATCCGCTTGAATTCGGGATGCGCGTCACACTCTTGCGTCACCGCGAACGCCGTGCCGAGCTGCACCCCGGACGCGCCTGCAGCCAGCCCGCGACGCACCGCCGCGTGAGCGTCGATACCACCCGCCACGATCAGCGGAATCTGCGTGCGGCTGATGCCGAGGGTATCGAAGGTGAGCATCGTTTCCTCGATCACCCGAGCGAATTCGAAACGCTCGCTCGGGATATCCGCCACGCTCACCACGCCGAGATGGCCGCCCGCATGCCCCGGATGTTCGATCACGATGGCATCGGGCAAGCGGTTCTTTTTCATCCACTTCTTTAGCACCAGCGCAATGCCGCGGCTATCCGACAGGATCGGAATCAGCGCGATATCCACGCCTTGCGTCAGGTCCGGCAAATCAAGCGGCAGCCCTGCCCCCATGACGATCGCGTCGGCACCGTTCTCGCACGCCGTCTGCACCGATGCCGCGTACGAAGCAACCGCGCGCATGACATTCACCGCCACCATGCCGCGGCCTTCGCTGATCGCCTTGGCCGCAACAATCTCACGCTGCAAAGCTGTCTGGTTGGCGGCTTCCAGCGTTGCCTGAACCGGATTGTGTTTGCACATCTCAAGCAGATCCGGATGGTGATGCCGCAAGTCGATGCTCGAAATCGTACCCATTGCACCCTCCCTCGCCACAGATCCAGCCAGGCGATGCGCTGAAACACCCACACCCATGCCTCCCTGAACGATAGGGAGCAAGGTGCGGCCGCGAATGATCAGGGGGGAAAGAGGCGTCATCGAAGGGTCATCTCCAGAGTCAAATTTTTGAGCTTGCAGGAGGTTGGACGAGCACGCATTGCGTTTTATCAAGCGAGTTCGACTGTGCTGTGTTTCAGTTTCCGAGCCCGCCTCGAAACGCAAACGGCCCGCTTCTTGCGAAGCGGGCCGTTTGTCTTGCTGCTTATTTTTGCTTGTTTCTATGGGCTGACTGCTGTGTTGCTCGCAGCGTTATCTGTGATGTTACTGAACGCCCTGGCTCGCCAGCAATTCCTCGTACGTACCGCCAAAGTCGCGCAGCGTGCCGTCGCTCTTCACTTCGATAATCCGGTTCGCCAGCCCGTTCACGAATTCACGGTCGTGCGACACGAAAATCAGCGTACCTTCGTACTTCTCCAACGCAATCTGCAAGGACTCAATCGATTCCATGTCCATGTGGTTGGTCGGCTCGTCCATCAGCAGTACGTTCGGACGCCCGAGCATCAGTTTGCCCCAGATCATCCGGCCTTTTTCACCACCCGACAGCACCTTGACCGATTTCTTGATGTCGTCGGCGTTGAACAGCAAACGGCCGAGCGTGCCACGGACCATCTGGTCGTCGTCGCCGTCCTGACGATACTGATCGACCCAATCGGTCAGCGTCTCGTCCTTCGGAAACTCTTCGTACGTGTCCTGCGGCATGTAGCCGACCAGCGCGTTTTCCGCCCACTTGACCGTGCCGCCGTCCAGTTCGATCGCGCCCTTCAACGCACGCAACAACGTGGTCTTGCCCGCGCCGTTCTCGCCGATGATCGCAATCCGCTCGCCCGGCTGAACGCTCAGGCTGAAGTGATCGAAGATAGTGCGGTCGTATTTCTTCGTGATGCTGGTCGCCACCACCGCGATGTTGTGCAGCTTTTTCTCGAACTCGAAGCGAATAAACGGATTCTGCCGCGACGAAGGCTTGAACTCCTCGATCTTGATCTTTTCGATCTGTTTCGCCCGGCTCGTCGCCTGACGTGCCTTCGACTTGTTAGCCGAAAACCGGCGCACGAAGTCCTGCAGATCGGCCACGCGGTCTTTCGCCTTCTGGTTCGCGTTCGCCTGACGCTCGCGCGCCTGGGCGGAAGCCAGCATGTAGTCGTCGTAGTTGCCCGGATACACCTTCAACGTGCCGTAATCCATGTCTGCCATGTGCGTGCAGACCTGGTTCAGGAAGTGTCGATCGTGGGAAATGATCACCATGGTCGAGTTGTACTGGTTCAGTACGTCCTCGAGCCAGCGGATGGAGGTGATATCCAGGTTGTTGGTCGGTTCGTCGAGCAACAGCACGTCCGGCTTCGAAAACAGCGCCTGCGCGAGCAACACGCGCAACTTCCAGCCCGGCGCGACGTTGCTCATCGGGCCGGTATGGTCCTCGATCGCAATGCCGATGCCCAGCAGCAATTCCCCGGCGCGTGCTTCCGCCGTGTAGCCGCCGTATTCGGCGAACTTCGCTTCGAGCTCGGCGGCGTGCATGTAGTCGTCGTCGGTGGCGTCGGGATTCGCGTAAATGGCGTCGCGCTCGGACATCGCGTTCCACATTTCCGTGTGGCCCATCATCACGACGTCGATCACGCGCATATCTTCATACGCGAACTGATCCTGACGCAACTTGCCCAGACGCACGTTCGGCTCGAGCATCACGTTGCCGGCGCTCGATTCCAGATCGCCACCGAGGATCTTCATGAACGTGGATTTGCCGCAGCCGTTCGCCCCGATCAGGCCGTAGCGATTTCCTTCCCCGAACTTGACCGAAATGTTCTCGAAAAGGGGCTTCGGCCCGAATTGCATGGTGATGTTGGCAGTAGACAGCACAGCGCGTCCTTTTGAATGGTGTACGGCGAAAAACCGATAATTTTAGCAGTTTTTGCGACGAATTGCGGCATTGCAGCGGAAAGCTGCATGCACGGGCGACAGTTCGACGCTCCGCGCGACGCTCTGGACCGCCCGGCGCCGCGCGTCCCGAGCCTAGATGCGCTCCGCGATATACGCCTTCACCACACTCGCATCCGCCGCGACGATATCGAATTTCTGTGGCAATTCTTCGATACCGATAAACGCCGCCGGCCGCTCCGGCGCGCGCTCAAGCGCTTCGTGGATGGTTTCGCCGAATTTGATCGGCTGGGCCGTTTCCAGGACGATCATGGGAACACCTGGCTTCAGGTGCTCGCGCGCAACCTTCAGGCCGTCGGCAGTGTGGGTGTCGATCATCGTGCCGTAGCGCTTGAATGCGTCGCGGATGGTGCCCACCCGGTCCGCGTGGCTGCTGCGTCCCGACACAAAACCAAATTCCTTCACGCGCGCAAAGTCGCCGCTCGCCGCGAGGTCGAATCCACCCTTTTCCTCGACATCGCGGAACAGTTGCAGCACGCGCGCCGGATCGCGACCGAGCAGGTCGAACACGAAACGCTCGAAATTCGATGCTTTCGAGATATCCATGCTCGGACTGGTCGTGTGATACGTCTCGGCGGCGGTGCGCACACGATAAATCCCGGTGCGGAAAAATTCGTCGAGCACGTCGTTTTCGTTCGTGGCGACGACCAGTTGCTCGATCGGCAAGCCCATCATCCGCGCGATGTGGCCAGCGCAGACGTTACCGAAATTGCCCGACGGCACCGTGAACGACACGCGTTCGGCATTCGATTTCGTCGCGGCGAAATAGCCCTTGAAGTAATAAACGACCTGCGCCACCACGCGTGCCCAATTGATCGAATTGACCGTGCCGATCTTGTTGGCCGCTTTGAACGCGTGATCGTTGGACACCGCTTTGACGATGTCCTGGCAATTGTCGAAGTTGCCGACCACCGCCAGGTTGAAGATGTTCGGGTCCTGCAGCGAGAACATTTGCGCCGTCTGGAACGCGCTCATTTTCTGATGCGGCGACAGCATGAAAACGCGCACGCCCTGCTTGCCGCGCATCGCGTATTCAGCCGCGCTGCCGGTGTCGCCCGAGGTCGCACCGAGAATGTTCAGCGTCTGCCCCTGCTTGGCCAGCGTGTACTCGAACAGATTGCCGAGCAACTGCATCGCCATGTCCTTGAACGCGAGCGTCGGTCCGTTCGACAATTCCAGCAGCGACACAGTCGTGCCGCCCTCTTCGCCCAGTGTTTTCAGCGGCGTGATCTGCACCGCGCGCTCGTGATCGCGAACATTGCTGTAGACACTGGCCGTATAAGTGCTGCGCGTGAGCGAGCGCAGGTCTTCGGCAGCAATGTCGTCGCTGAATTTGCGCAGGATCTCGTAGGCGAGATCCGCGTAGGAAAGCGTGCGCCAGGCGGTCAGCTCGTCGGCCGTGACCCGCGGATATTCCGCGGGCAAATACAAGCCGCCGTCCTTGGCGAGACCGCCGAGCAGGATGTCGGAAAAAGTGTGGCGCTCGCCGATACCGGCACCGCGCGTAGAGATGTAGTTCATTTCAAAGCCCTAGTTCAACGCTTCCATGCGCAGCTTCGTTACCTTCGAGACAACGGTGGAGAGCGCCTCGATCTGTGCGATCGCCGCGTTGACCTGCTTTTCCACCGTCTCGTGCGTGATCAGGATGATGTCGGTTTCGCCCTTGTCCTCGCCGTCGACCTGCTCGGACTCCTTCTGCAACAACGCGTCGATGGAAATCGCCTCGTCGGCGAGGATCCGCGTGATGTTGGCAAGCACGCCGGTCACGTCCGCCACGCGCAGGCGCAGGTAATAACCGCTCGTCACTTCCTCGATCGGCAGGATCGGGGTGTTAGCGAGACTGTCCGGCTGGAACGCCAGATGCGGCACGCGATGCTCCGGATCTGCCGTGTGCAGGCGCGTGACGTCCACGAGATCGGCGACCACGGCCGACGCGGTCGGCTCGGCGCCCGCGCCCTTGCCGTAATACAGCGTGGTGCCCACGGCGTCGCCATGCACGACAACCGCATTCATCGCGCCTTCCACGTTCGCCAGCAAGCGTTTTTCCGGAATCAGCGTGGGATGCGTGCGCAATTCGATGCCCTTCTCGGTGCGCCGCGCGATACCCAGCAACTTGATCCGGTAGCCGAGATCTTCGGCGTAGCGGATATCGATTGCGTCGAGCTTGCTGATTCCTTCCACGTACGCCCGCTCGAATTGCACGGGCACGCCGAACGCGATCGCGCTCATGATCGTGACCTTGTGGGCAGCATCTACGCCTTCGATGTCGAAGGTCGGATCGGCTTCGGCATAACCCAGTTCCTGCGCCGCTTTCAGCGCGGTCGCGAAGTCAAGCCCGCGGTCGCGCATCTCGGAGAGGATGTAGTTCGTCGTGCCGTTGATGATGCCCGCGATGTACTGGATCCGGTTGGCCGTCAGCCCTTCGCGCAGCGCCTTGATGATCGGAATGCCGCCCGCGACCGCTGCTTCGAACGCCACCATCACGCCCTTCTTGCTCGCCGCCTCGAAAATCTCGCTGCCGTGCACGGCGAGCAGCGCCTTGTTTGCTGTCACCACATGCTTGCCGTTGGCAATTGCGCGCAGCACCAGTTCGCGCGCCACACCCGTGCCGCCGATCATCTCCGCCACGATGTCGATGGAAGGATCGTCGACAACCGCGTTGAAGTCGGTCGTGACGTCAACGCCCGTGGCACCCTGCACCTTCGACGGCGTGCGCACCGCGATGCGCGTAATTTCGATGCCCCGTCCGGCGCGCCGTTTGATTTCTTCCTGATTGCGGCGCAGCACCGTGAAGGTGCCGCTGCCGACCGTGCCGAAGCCCAGCAGGCCAACTTTGATCGGTTCCATTGCAGCGTGATTCTTATAAGAGGGGTTTAGACAGAGTGACGTTTTCGATAACCATCGAGAAAGCGCGCGATACGGTTGATCGAGTCGGCAAGATCGTCCACGTTCGGCAGGAACACTACGCGGAAATGATCGGGCGTCGGCCAGTTGAAGCCCGTGCCCTGCACGAGCAGCGTGCGTTCTTCGAGCAACAGATCCGTGATGAACTGCTGATCGTCGACGATCGGGTACATCTTCGGGTCGAGCTTGGGGAACATGTACAGCGCCGCCTGCGGCTTGACGCAGCTCACGCCCGGAATGGCGGTGAGCATGTCGTACGCGAGTTCGCGCTGCTTGAAAAGCCGCCCGCCCGGCACGATCAGATCGTTGATGCTCTGATAACCGCCGAGCGCCGTCTGGATAGCATACTGCCCCGGCACGTTCGCGCACAGGCGCATGGAGGCCAGGATGCCGAGCCCTTCCATGTAGTCGTTCGCGATGCGGCGGTTCTCACCCGTCAGGCCGGAGATGAACATCCAGCCGGCGCGATACCCGCATGCCCGGTAACTCTTCGACAAACTGTTGAACGTGACCGTGAGCACGTCGTCCGACAACGCCCCGACCGCCGTGTGCTTGCGGCCGTCATAGACGATCTTGTCGTAGACCTCGTCGGCGAAAATGATCAGGCCGTGCTTGCGCGCCAGTTCGATCATCTCCAACAGCAGTTCGTCCGAATACAGCGCGCCGGTCGGATTGTTCGGGTTGATGATGACCAGCGCCTTCGTGTTCGGCGTGATCTTCGAGCGCAGGTCATCGAGGTCGGGCATCCAGCCGGCTGATTCGTCGCAAAGATAATGCACCGGCGTCCCGGACGACAAGCTCACCGCAGCCGTCCACAGCGGATAATCCGGCGCGGGCAACAGCACTTCGTCGCCGTCATTGAGCAGCCCCTGCATGGCCATCACGATCAGCTCGGACGCACCGTTGCCAATGTAGATATCGTCCAGTTCGACGCCCGCCACGCCCTTTTGCTGGCTGTAATGCATGATCGCCTTGCGTGCGGCGAACACGCCTTTCGAGTCCGAATAACCCGACGACGTCGGCAGGTTGCGGATCATGTCCTGAATGATCTCGTCCGGCGCGTCGAAGCCGAACGACGCCAGATTGCCGATATTGAGCTTGATGATCCGGTGGCCCTCGTCCTCCAGCCGCTTCGCGTGCTCGAGCACAGGCCCGCGAATGTCATAACAGACGTTCTGTAATTTATTGGATTTTAGAATCGGTTTCACGGCGGGAAAACTCACTGGGTTGCTTGGAAATCAGGCTCTGGAATCAGGAAAAACCGGCAAATATAGTGGGCACGTCAGGTTCCAATCGGAACGAACCAGACCGCGCCGCCGTTTTCGCCGGGCGCTTCAGACGCGGAGCGCGAAAAAACGTCGACACGGGCCGGACACCACGCAGAAGCCCCAAGTAGCGACGCGGAACAGGCAGTCTAGCGAAAATGCGCCGGATAAAGGCGGGTTTGGGCGGAATCGTGTGAGCTTATGGCCATCAGGCCAAGGCAAAACCCCCGGATTGCGTGTCGACAAGCAGCTCGTGGCGGCACGCGATGCACTATGCCGCCCGGGGCTCGCAACCCGCTGGCGGCTGAAAAGTTATAATTTAGCGGATTATCCGTGACTTTCGCAATGCGCCACCGGTGGCCGCGTGCACTTTGGTTTCAATCGGGGTGCCCGGGCGAGCCGATGAACTTTGCATCGTGAAGCCCCAAGGCTGTCCCCCTGTTACCGGCCTTCGCGCAGTCACCTCCGCCATCAACCCGCCTGTCGGAATAACGATTTGAAATTACATCAGGAAGCCAGCGGCGCGCTCAATACCATCACGAGTTACGGCGCCGATTACGTCGCAATCAATCTGCAACGCCATGAAGGCAGCATCATCGTGATGCCGGAAGCGCCGGTGATCGCGTGGCCCGTGTCGTCGTTCGAGGCGTTGACGCCGGAAGATTTCGACGCGCTCGTCGAGATCGCGCCTGAAGTCGTCGTGTTCGGCAGCGGCGCGCGCCTGCGGTTTCCGCATCCACGGCTCATCGCCAAGCTCTCCCAGCAACGCATCGGCGTGGAAACGATGGACTTCGGCGCCGCGTGCCGTACTTACAACATTCTCATGTCGGAAGGCCGCCGGGTCGCGGCTGCGCTGCTGATCGAAGCGTGATTCAGGCGGTCCGGCTGCAATTGGCCTTGCTCACGCCGACGGCAAAGCGACGCCTGGGCGCGGATTCGACGCGCCAGTGCGATAAACTGCCGCCCGGCGTCAGCATTGGCATTCGCGACGCCTGTTTTGCGCTCGACGCTGAGTGACGCGCGCGCCTGCAATGCCCGCCGCGCGGCGATTCGCACAAGGTACTGGCCGTTTGGCCGACTTGTACGCTTCGTCGAAGCAGCGGAACCTGCACGGACTGACCGGTAAAACGCGTGCGCGGCCAAATGCCTGGCGTAAGCCGGCCTTAAGCCTCAGTGCGCCAAACTCGAGCCCCCTTTATTTTGCTACCGCCGCGCAAGCGGCATCGGACAGGTCGACTCTCATGAACGATACGCCTTCCCGGCTACCGCTCACCCGCCTCTCGCTTCTATTGCTGATCGCGGCACTCGCCGTCATCTGGTTCGCGCCGCTGGGCCTGCGCCATCTCGTCCCGAGCGACGAAGGCCGCTACGCCGAAATGGCGCGCGAAATGTTCGTGACCGGCGACTGGATCACGCCGCGTTACAACGGCTACAAGTATTTCGAAAAACCCCCGCTGCAAACCTGGGCGAACGCGCTGACGTTCGCGTGGTTCGGCATCGGCGAATGGCAAGCGCGCCTTTATACGGCCTTGACGGGCTTTGCCGGCGTGCTGCTGATCGGTTACACCGGCGCACGGGTGTTCAATGGTGTAACGGGATTTTGCGCGGCCGTCGTGCTCGCGACTTCGCCGTACTGGAACCTGATGGCCCATTTCGACACGCTCGACATGGGCCTCTCGTTCTGGATGCAACTCACCCTGTGCAGCTTGCTGCTGGCGCAGCGGCCGAATCTGCCGGCAAACCAGGGCCGGCTCTGGATGTGGCTCTGCTGGGCCGGCATGGCGCTCGCGCTGTTGTCGAAGGGCTTGATCGGGCTGATCCTGCCTGGCGCGGTGCTCGTGCTGTACACGCTGATTGCGCGTGACTGGGCGCTCTGGCGGCGTCTTTATATCGGCAGCGGGCTGATCCTGTTCCTGGTGATCGCCGCGCCGTGGTTCGTGCTGGTCCAGATGAAGAACCCCGAGTTCCTGAACTTCTTTTTCATCGTTCAGCAGTTCCAGCGGTATCTGACCCCCGAGCAAAACCGTCCGGGTCCGTTCTACTACTTTATACCGGTGCTGATTGTCGGATTCCTGCCGTGGCTCTCGGTGGTGTTCCAGAGCGTGCGGCATGCGCTGAAGGTGCCGCGCCAGCCGAACGGCTTCGCGCCGGTCATGCTGCTCATCGTCTGGTCGGTGTTTATCTTCTTGTTCTTCAGCGCGTCGCATTCGAAACTGCTGTCGTACACGCTGCCGATCGCACCCGCCATCGCGTTGCTGATCGCCATCTACCTGCCGTTGCTCACGCGCGCGCAATGGCACCGGCATCTGACCGGATACGCGGTATTTCTCGTTGTGGCGGCTTTTGGTGCGATTTTTTTGGGCCGGATGGGCAGCGGTCACACGCCTAACGTGCTGTATCGGGAATTTCAGGTCTGGGTGTACGCGGCGCTCGCCGTGGCCTTCGTGGTGACGCTTGCCGCCATCTGGGTGAACCGGCGCAGTTCGATCGGCGGCGTCGTGCTGCTGGGAACGGCGTGGTTGCTGATGGCTACCATCGCCGGCACGGGTCACGACGTATTCGGCCGCGAAAGCTCCGGCGTGCGGATGGTGCCGGCAGTAAAGGCGGCCATGGCGAGATTGCCGGCCGACACGCCGTTCTACTCTGTCGCCAAGCTCGATCACACCATGCCGTTCTATCTCGGCCACACCATGATCATGGTCCAGGAACCCGACGAACTGAAGTTCGGGGTCACGACGGAGCCCCAGAAGTGGCTGCCGACCATCGACGCCTGGATTCAGCGCTGGGATGCGCAACGCTACGGCCTCGCGCTGATACCGCCCGACCGGTATGACGAATTGCTGGCGAAGCACGTGCCGATGCAGGTCATCGCGCGAGATGAACGCAGGGTGATTGTCGAAAAGCCGCAGCCTTGAAACAGTGGCGCCGTGCGCTGACTGCAGCGCCGCGCGCCAGCGAACACAGAAGGAGGAGATGCGACGAAGCCTTACCGCTTCGCCGCGCTCCGCAAAAAACCCTATTACGGCCCACGATGAACCCGATATCCTTCATTTGCATCATCACCGGCGTCATGTTGAACGCTGGCGCCCAGTTGCTGCTCAAGGCGGGCGTGAATGCCGTCGGCCACTTTGAGTTCACGCCTGCAAACATCGTGCCGATCGGCTTCAAGATCGCGACGCAATGGCCCATCATCGGCGGATTGGCATGCTACGTGTTCAGCGTGGTGGTGTGGATTGTGGGGTTGTCGCGGGTCGACGTCTCCGTGGCGTACCCCATGCTCTCACTCGGCTACGTCGTGAACGCGATCGCAGCGTGGTATTTATTTGGCGAAATCCTGTCATTGCAGCGGCTGGTGGGCATCGGCATTATCCTGATCGGCGTCGTCGTGCTAACCCGTGCTTGAAGGCCCAGAACCCACCTGAGCGTGCCCAAAAGTACCTGAGCGCGCGTGAGTACGGCTGAACCTGTGTATCAAAGATCTCACCGTTCCTTTCCTTTGCAGAGTCTCCATGACCCAGAACGTGCCTTCTAAAACGCTTTCCTTTCTGCCGTTCGTACGCTCTGAGATCGACGAAGAGACGATTCAGGGCGTCGCCGACGTTCTGCGTTCAGGCTGGATCACGACCGGCCCGCAAAACCAGCAGTTCGAAGCCGAACTGTCCGCCTATTGCGGCGGCCGCCCGGTGCGCACGTTCAATTCCGGCACGGCGACCATGGAAATTGGTTTGCGCATCGCAGGCGTAGGCGAAGGCGACGAAGTCATCACCACGCCGATGACCTGGGTCTCGACCAGCAACGTGATCATCGAAACGGGCGCCACGCCGGTTTTCGCCGACATCGACCCGATCACGCGCAATATCGATCTGGACCTGCTCGAAAAAGCCATCACGCCGCGCACCAAGGCAATCCTGCCGGTGTATTTGTCGGGACTGCCCGTGGATATGGACCGGCTGTACGGGATTGCGCGCGAACACGGCTTGCGGGTGATCGAGGACGCGGCCCAGGCGTTTGGATCGTCCTGGCGCGGCCAGAAGATCGGCGCATTTGGCGATATCGTTTCGTTCAGCTTCCATGCGAACAAGAACGTCACGTCTATAGAAGGCGGCGCGCTCGTCCTGAATAACGAGGAAGAAGCGGTGCTCGCGCAAAAGTACCGGCTGCAAGGCATCA
>Ga0255336_101204_pt1 | contig 21466 bp, 19 predicted proteins | sample MeOH1_35cm_T3_17_FD_189102 | JGI IMG/M metagenome (GOLD analysis project Ga0255336, IMG submission 189102) | Sandy soil microbial communities from University of British Columbia, Vancouver, Canada - MeOH1_35cm_T3_179 | ecosystem: Engineered > Artificial ecosystem > Sand microcosm > Unclassified ...
TCAAACCTCGGCTCTTCTCCGATGGACAAGCGGACTGATCCCCTGCAGGTCCTAGACAACACGTATTTAGGCTCCGGATTAAAGCTGGTAGTCGTCGGACAAGCTGGCCCCAGCCGATGCCCTTATCCACCATCCACGGTGAACGGATGGAGAATGCGCTGTAAGTGTGATTGGAGGCCCGTCCTAAAAGAGTTAATGTGTTTTAGAGTGTGTGGGTCCCGGTGCGGTCGCCCTGCTCAACCACCGAACCGGAGAGGCTGAAATCAGGCTCTGGAGACCACACTGCTGCATAAGCGTGTCATGGTGCAGGACCTAGCTGGAGCTTGAGCTGTTTAGTGGTCAGATAGGCCGGCTACCCCTTGCTAGCCCAGGCCTTTGCTAGCGTGGTCCTCGATTGTTGAAAGACGCGGCCGGAAGGTGTGGCACAACTTATCGCTGCGCTCACTCAAATAAAGGACCGCTCATATCCTGCTCCCAGCCATGGTCAGTCCAGCGCTCCCTCTACCACAGCAACCAAGCGCCCAAGGCCGTGTCACTGTCGTCTGGTGTGTTTAAAAGGTACGGATCGCCCTTCCCCAGGTCTGCGGTTGCGAATTCCCGTGCATTGAACGACCCCAAACCAACCCCTTGACTTTCTGGTGCTGCTCTTTTTTTTGGCCCCAGTGTCTCCGCGTTCCGGAAAGGTTTCCCTTCTCAAGGTCGACCGCATTCTGTCTGTCTAGACTCTGGCCAACGTTGACAGCCTGTAGTCGGCTTCCACCGTGGTTGCTATACTTTCGCTCTCACCGTCACTCGCTGCTGTCATCATCTCCACCATGCTGTCCCCGTCAATCGTGGCCACCCTCCTCCTGGCGGGTCTGGGGCGCGCCCAGACCATTGTGACGTCGAGCGCCAGCTCCGTCCTTGCGTCCACCACGGTGTCGCAGATCATGCCTCCGCAAGCGACGGCTGCCTTCAACCCAGCTCTCGTTGATACGACCATGGCATGTAAGAGGCGGTCTTGATCCCACACGCGTGACGCAGGTTGCTGATGAGCCCACAGTCGACTGGTGTCACAGCCAGCTCAACACCTGTCCACAGATCTGTGGAGGTTCTGCGTCAGCCAACCAATGCAACGACGTGAGTTGACATTCTGCCGCCATCCCCATGTGCTCCCCTTTCCCACTGACCTGAACTCTCTAGCAAACATTCACCTACTCTTGCATTTGCGCCAACGGCACCGTGCCGGATTGCACCGCCTTCGAGGGGACGCTGCCCTTCTTCATCTGCCAACAAACTTATATCCAATGCGTCAACAACCATCCCAATGACGCCCAAGGGCAGGCCACCTGCGCATCCAACGAGCAGTGCGGCACTCGCAACGCCACTGCTGAGGCTCTCGCGGCCACATCGGCGGCGGCGGCGGCGGCGGCTTCTTCGACGGCCGCTGCGAGCTCGTCGGCGGCGTCATCTGCAAGCTCCACCTCGAGCACGCCCACCACCGCCAGCGTGTCTGCCTCTGCCTCTGCCTCGGCTTCGGGCAACGCTGCTGCGGTTACTGCCATCAGCCAGCAGCTGGCCACGGGCGCCTTTGCCGCTCTTCTCATGGCTGCCTTCGAGCTCTTTCTTTGAACATGCCACGTGAAGGAGTGGGCGAGACCGGAGCCAGTCAAGGGCAACACTTCTATTCATCTCAATGCTTTCATATTGGACGGACTTCTCACTGAACAGAAAGAAAGACTTGGAAGACATAACGCAGGGCTTAATCTTACGCACGGCAGGATGGGCTTTGGTGCTCGTGCGAGCATGCACGATATGGGGATGACGACTCCTGATTGCGATGATTTATGGTTGAGCGTATTTTTTTCCGCTGTTGCTTTTCGGCAAAGCATTTCAGTCCTTTGGCGAGCGTGGTGCAGCGGTACTGGCTGGTATTTGCACAAAAGCACTCGACAGAAACTATATTAATATGACTTGGTGCCTAACGGCTGTGCTGTGCGACCCCTATTGTTCTCGAACCGATGTGGTACTCTATGTCACCAAACTTGGCCACCGAGGTCCTAGTAGTCTCTGGACACATCACTGCAGCCAGCAAAATGAACGAGGATATAGTAATAGGAATCAATCATCCTTGCGCAGATCCGGCTCTTCCTGTCTATCTCTGCCGCAGCTTTTCTTACCAATTGCATGGCGTGGAACTTAATTTGAAGCTTGGCCTGAAGATGCTTCGCTCTCCTGGCTTTGAATCGCTTCCTTCCTCAGCATATTTCTCTTCTCCAGCACTCTGATGGTCCGCTCCCTCTCGGCATCGGTCATCTGCGCCCAATTGTGGATGCGGCTGAGGGTGCTGTCTGTTGACCACCAGGGGCCCCAGCTGGTCGAACTTGATCGGTTGACCACCGTTGACCTCTAGCCTTGGGGGACTCCTCCATGTTCGCCCTCCTTTTCGGCTGATGGTGCCAGCAGGGCGAGTGGCGTTGTGTGATCCGCAATGGTGGTAGTGTTTTGATTTGCGCTCTGATCATCCCCTGAGCATCATCCTCGGATGTGTGGATGGAGATTGTTGGACCGAAGACATGGTTGACCGGTTAAGTTCTGGAAATCTATACGTGCAGCTGGGTTGGGATGTCTACGGGGACGTAGTCAAGTGTCTTACCTGAAATCAGCATAGAATCTTGCACACAGCTTGGAGTCCTGGTACTGGAAGGACCTGGTTTCACACGTGACCGTCGGAGATGCCACTTTTACTGCCAATCTGGCTGATTGGTAGCCGCCGGCACACGGCTGTATTCTGTTGCAGACATTCTGTTGGCGGATCAACTCCATTTATACCGCAGATCATGACCATGTGGAACAGATCAGCCACCATTTGTGCACTGCCCATAGGAGCAGTTTTATGAATCAGCATCGCTCCAGGCGCCGAGCCCTGTTCTCTGGATGCACAATGTCAAGTCACGAGTCAAGAGAGGACCCGGTCAATGCAGCTGATGCAAATCAGAATTACGCATGTCTCAGTTGTTGATAACCGCAGTTATTGATAGCCAGTACCACCTTCAGAGGTATGATACAGCTCGAGCACAAAGAGACCTTCTGATACCAGATGTAACCGGAGACTGAGACCTTCATACCCACGCAAGCAGGCCTCCTCGCCTCCCAACTATAAATGCGATCCTCCAGGTAATCTGGCCATATCAGATATGAAGAGATAGGGGGAGTGACGGTAGCATTCACCTGAAGAGAAGGTGGCAGCATTCGAGGGGTTGAATGAGGGGCAGTGGCTGAATGACCTGGCCGGAAAACCGGCAGTGGTTGTCAATCCGGTGCACCCAGAAAGATTGCACTTGACGATCGCAGGCGTGAGATTCAATAATACCATGGTATCTCCCCGCTGCACACATGGTCGCCTTGAACTGCAACGGTACCATTTCCCCCCAACTTACCCCGGCAACTGAGAGGCGGAACTAAACCATTCACAGTTGGCCGCGACTCAAAGCTGGTGCTTAATATCCACACAATGTGATTTGTCGAGTTACATTGAACCTGCATCACCTCGTAACAGCGAGAAATTACTTGTAAGATAGTAACGACATACAACGGGCATCCTGCTTCAACTGACCAGCAGCACGAATCAGCAACACAGCCGAACATGAGCACCAGAGCTATAAGAGAGTTGGACGACTCCATCGCTGCGAAGCAGTTTAGCGACGGATCCCGGACTGAGAATGCACCTGGCCGGCTTTGTTCCATATGCTGCCCTCGCGTGCGCACTCATTGGCATTGTAGAGGCTGTCAAGGTCAATCCACTGCCCGCGCCACAGAATGTCACCTGGGGCACCTCAGGCCCCAAACCTGTGGCCGGCTATCTGGTCCTGAATGCTCCTGACAACGCCATCGTCCATGATGCGTGGAACCGCGCCTTCAATACCATCACCACTCTCAAATGGATTCCTGCGGCAACCGAAGGCCCAATTGCAACCTACGAAACCTTCCCGACCGGATCCCCCGTGTCCAGAGTCAAACGAACTTCTTCACTGCTCATCCAGGTCGACTTGACTATTGCTGACGATCATGCCGACCTGCAACAGGGTGTCGACGAATCTTACACCATCGACATCACCGAGTTTTCGCAGTCCATTACCATCACTGCACAGACCATCTGGGGTGCCCTCCACGCTTTCACCACTCTGCAGCAGATGGTCATTTCCGATGGCCAGGGAGGTCTGATAGTCGAACAACCGGTGTCCATCACGGATTTCCCCAACTATCCATACCGGGGAGCCCTGATCGACACAGGACGTAACTTCATCAGCCTACCCAAGATCTACGAGCAGATTGACGGACTGGCACTCTCCAAGATGAATGTGCTTCATTGGCACTTGGACGACGCCCAGTCTTGGCCCGTGCAGATGAACGTCTATCCAGAGATGACCAAGGATGCCTACTCGGCCCAGAGCATTTATACCCAGGACGACATCCGCGCGGTCATCGGCTACGCTCGAGAGCGAGGAGTGCGAATCATTCCAGAAGTGGATATGCCGGGACATGCGTCGTCGGGTTGGAAGCAGGCCGATCCCAACGTCGTCACCTGTCAGGACTCCTGGTGGTCAAATGACGACTTTGCCTTTCATACCGCCGTCGAGCCGAATCCCGGTCAGCTCGACATCCTCAACAACAAGACGTATGAGGTGGTCGCCAACGTCTACAATGAGCTTTCCTCTGTCTTTGCGGACAACATCTTTCACGTTGGCGCGGACGAGCTCCAACCCAACTGCTTCAATTTCAGCAGCACGATCCAGCAATGGTTCGCGGCTAATTCGTCAAGGACGTACAATGATCTTTGCCAATACTGGATCGACCACGCCGTTCCCATTTTTTCCGCCGTCCCCAACCGCACGCTCATGATGTGGGAGGATATCTTTCTGTCCACTCCCCATGCGTGGACGGTGCCCAAGAACATCATCCTGCAGACCTGGAACAATGGCCTCGAGAACATCAAGAATCTAACCGCCCAGGGCTATGACATCGTCGTTTCCTCTTCCGACTTTTTCTATCTCGACTGCGGCTTCGGCGGTTGGGTCACCAATGACCCTCGCTACGACGTCATGTCGAACCCCAACAGCTCCATCGAGACCTTCAACTATGGCGGGAACGGAGGATCTTGGTGCGCTCCCTACAAGACCTGGCAACGGATCTACGATTATGATTTCACCTCGAACCTCACCGACACGGAGAAGCAGCATGTTCTGGGCACCGAAGTTCCCCTCTGGTCTGAACAGGTCGACGACACCGTCATCTCGTCCAAAATGTGGCCCAGGGCCGCCGCTATGGCCGAGCTGGCCTGGTCTGGAAACAGAGATCCTGCGACAGGACTAAAACGTACCACCCAGTTGACGCAGCGGATCCTGAATTTTCGGGAATACCTCGTTGCTAATGGCATTCAGGCAACGCCGTTAGTTCCCAAATACTGTCTGCAGCACCCACACGCATGCGATCTGTATTATAATCAGACTGTCCTCACCTAATACTTCCTTCGCCATGTGTGCGTCTCCGATGAAGAACCGGACAGTATCATGGTCGCCTCTTCCGCCAGGAATACTGCGTACGCAAATAATAAAGTGATACACAGCCTGGATTGGCATTATGAAACTTTTTCTTCCAGGTCGCCAGCTTGGAAGCTGCCAAGTGCATTTTGGCTCGGATGCGACCATCTCGGCTCAAAAATCTGTTGGTTCCCTGTGTATGGAAAGCAAGTAAACCAAACTTGACGCCGAGCCGACCTCCCAGAATTGAGCTCCGCGAGGCTACCAAGGACCAATTATTAGATCTGAAGTACGGAGACGCCTTTGGCAAAAAAGTCATCAATGGTCACTCTGCGAGTAAAGGACACTCTCCAGGCGCCGCGGCTCAACTCAACCATCGTTTTGCATTGTCAGGGAGACTCAGGCAGTCCTGTATTGTTGACCCTCCAGTGGTTGCCGAGATGAGGTAGGGCGCACTTGGTGGAAGTGAACAGGGTCGAAGTGGAGTGTTTGTGTGCCGACTGCCTTTGTCAGCAAAACTGGCAAGCTGGTCTAAATAGGTTTAGCTCTATGCCCAAGGTTTCTAGGACCTTAATCATAGGAGCCCAAAGTCCAGGTTCTGTTGCTCTCTGGAGGGAAATTTCTGGTACCGGGGTATGCATTTGGAGATGAACAGGGAAAGGTTTGGAATGGGTTTGGAACTGGCGTAGTGTCTCAACATTGAGGAGAATGCCGCTGAAAGCGAGGTGGTACCTGCCAGAAGAGGCGGGGTCAGCCGCCAGATTTGGCAGCAGATTTCCATGCACCCTGCATTGTGTGGGTAAAACGTGTCTAATCATGAATACCACCACTGCGCCTTCGTACCCCTCGCGCTTTGTATACTCGCCCGCAGCCAGCTAGCCGTTGATCCTCGCGATGAGCACAACATGTCTAGCAGTCTGCCTACCGACAAATCACGCGCCTACTCGAGTTCGTCCAGCTTCAACCTGGCCGTCCTCATCTCCGGCTCCGGCACAAATCTTCAGGCCTTGATCGACGCGTGTGGGCAATCCCCGCCCCCTGATTCCTCGAGCAGTGCCAGCAACAACCGCTCCCAACCTCTGCGCACGCTACCCAACGCCAAAATCGTCCACGTCGTGTCGAATCGGCGCGAGGCCCAGGGGATTAGCCGCGCCCAGATGGCTGGTATCCCCACCAGCTACCACAACCTCGTCTCCTACAAGAAGAACCATCCATCGACCGAGGCCGGCGTGCAGAAGGCTCGCGAACAGTACGATGCCGACCTTGCGCAGATTATCCTCACGCACGTTCCTTGCCCAGACCTCGTCGTCTGCGCAGGCTGGATGCACATTCTCTCCGACCCCTTCATCACCGCCCTTCAGAAGGCCAGTGTCCCCATCATCAACCTCCACCCTGCGCTGCCGGGCCAGTTCAACGGCGCGAACGCCATCTCACGGGCCTACGAGGCCTTTCAGCGAGGAGAGATTACCGCCACCGGTATCATGGTGCACCATGTCATCAGCGAAGTGGACATGGGTGAACCAGTGATTGTCAAAGAGGTCGAGTTCCGGCCCGGCGAGACCCAAAGTGAATTGGAAGCCAGGCTCCACGAGGTTGAATGGAAGGCGATCGTCGAAGGCACAGGCCTGGTCCTCGCCGACCTGGAGCAGAAGAGGAGGAGCGAGACGTGAAGAGACCCCAGTGGGACCCAGTGGGACCAAGAATGAATGAACGATGAACCAAGTTTTAGTTGGACTTTTCCTGTAAGATCGGGAGTGTCGGAAGTCTATGTCCCTTGGAAAGAAAGAAATCAAGCACGGCGTTTTGTGATCTTTTGGACCGACCAACACCGCGTGCAGCGTTGCTCGCGCACATGAAAACCTGGACGGGAACAGGATGTGGAAGTACTTTACATTCGCGAAATCAAATTAATTTTCCACAGGTATGGTAGGTAGGCAGGCTGGCTGACGGCAAGTTAGGTATCTTCACCAGCTGCTCCAATATCCAATCGTCCTCTAGCCAAGTGGTCAGCGCCGACGAGGCTGGTAATTTTTCACTTACTGTAACGCTAGAGCTGGTCTGGTAAGATGGTACAAGTACAATACCAGCCACTCCCCAAACCTCGTACACGTTGCCCGCACGTGTACGAATACATGGATAAATACGCGTACACAGATCCAAGTTCGCGTACATGTATACACCAACGAGCTGATGTAAATGCCAGACTAAATTCAGATATCTCTCTTTCGACTTTGTAAGACCGACCGGTTTCGTGGCAACTTTTAACCGCGTCGCGAATCTTGGTTGTACATTGATGTCTGTAGTCAAGAGATGACGGGCGTCTAGTGGTCAGGATGGCGCCTTTTATCGTGATATTCGTCCGCTGCTCCACCGTTTGCCTCTTGCAATACTGGATCGTCCCCGTGGTGCAGGTCTTGGCCACCGCCGATGAACTTGTGCATCTCTCTCTTGTACCTGGTCTCAAACTCCCGACCTTCAGCTATCGCATCCAAGGCTTCTTCATCGCTGCTGCTTATGCTGCTCAGACTGCTCAAGCTGATGTTCTGCATATAGGTGATCTGCTTGCCGCTCTTCGCTTTCCTCTCCCTCTGCTCGTCCTTCAGCTTCTTCATCTTTTCCGCGTCGGCTTGGCAGTCGAGTGTGACCACGCGCAAACCGGGCAGGTTCTCTGCCATGTAATGCCTCAGGACATGCAGCAGCTGGGCGTTGGGTCGGTAGGTCCCGCTGTCGTTGTCAATCACGAGTTCGTAGAACTTGGGGTCTTTGCTGGGCTCTGCGGCTGGCGTCGGTCCCTCTTGGTGGTCGGGGTCGGCGGCATCAGTGGGTGCTTGTGCTTTATGACTCGCCCGATCAGGGCTGGACGGCTCCTTGTGCGGATGCCTCAGCCGACGGATGAAAAATTCTCCGCTGAAAGCAATGTAGAAGCTCACGTCGCTGTGCATGGTATGTTTGCTCAGGAGATCGATTCGATACTCCTTACCGGTTTCGGTGAAGCGCCACTGACCGTCGAGAGTCAAAACGTAGGTAAAGATCCGTCCGCCTTGATCGTAGTGGACGAACTCGAGGAATTGCCTGGTCATTTCTTCGCACGGCGCCGCGAACGCACCGTACTTGGTGGAGCGATCGTAGTTGTAGATCCGGCCGTGCTGATGGTGCAAAGCTCGATTGAGGAGGCGCCCTTGCAACGAACGTGCGGTGAACATGCCGGCGATAAATGGTCTGAATTCGACGTACCGGTGGTACAACTCGGCCGGGACGGGCCCCCGAAATTGCATCTGGACGGCCTGAAAGCTGCGACTTTGGGTCAGTGATACGGCACCACGCCGGGATGGAGAGAGACGCACTTGTATCTCTCCACTCGCTTCTTCCCGTCCTTGCTCTCTTCGATATCTTTCGTCCCCGTTATTCGTCCGATCAGCGGGGAGAAGTGCCGACTCCACGCCAGGGGGCCGACAGTGTACGCTCGGCCGCCATCCTGCCCTGGTGTCTGGCCGAGATTTTCCACGCTGACAATGAGGTCACTGTTCATCTTCACGCGCCCCGAGAATAAGGCGGCACAACCACGGAAGGTGTACGCCCTTTTGCTCGCCATCCGCTTCTTCAGCTCGAACTTCTGCCGGGTGAAGCCGGTCCAGGTAGTGTCAATGTTGCTGACATTGATGTGCGCATTGCCCAGCCGGTCGTCATGGTTCGTGACATCTTCGTCATAGAGCCTGCATTTGAGAAAGAAGCCCGAAGCGGGGATATTGGCGACGATCCATTCCACGTTCCATTCGGGATTGACGTTGCGGTGGATCGTGGGAGTCCTCAGCGTCAGATCTGGATCTTGTTTGTGTCTCTTGGGGAGATCCGTCTTCAGCGTCGCATGGATATAGGGGTCCGAGGAGAGGGTCCCCAAATCGGCGAAAGGCAGGTTCTCTGCTTTATGGAAGGTGATCTTGAGCGTATATCCCGGAGGAGCCTTGGGGATAGGCGTTGCGTCGAAGCCGCCTGCGGGGCCTTTCTTCTCGCCGCCTTGACGGGCCAAGGCGGTTTCTGCTTTGTGCCGCCATTTGTCGGCATGTTCGACCACATTTCTACTCAGCTGGTCCGTGTGCTGAAGCGGCTGGTGGTCCAGCTCCGGTTCGTCGGACTCGGGCTTCGCCATGAACGGACGTCTTCGTCGCTGAGACGAGCATGTGCAGAGACGAGGAAGAAAGTAATCGCCGCCGAGGCGAGTCTAGGACCGACGGAATGTGGGGAGCAGACCTCGGGTTAAAAAGCGAGGACAGACGGGCAAAGCCTCGAGGATAGATTGGGCCATGGTTGAGCGGGCTGACGACGACCGCTGCACGCGGGCGTAGCGGATGGCGAGTTGGACCTTCTGGACTATACATCTGCTGGCAACGCCGGTGGCGTCATGGATGGGCTGTGAGTCGCCCTGCCCTGGTCACGCCGAGGCTTGGAAATCTTGGCTAGCTGGGATACGAAGATCAATTTACGATTCTGACGTCGGAGGCGTTTGCAGCTTGCAGCTCTTATTCCTGCATTCATGCGCGCTATGCTGGCATCCTCCATGGATGGGAACAATCCAACCACCAAGGTGGCCTTTACTCTCGCATCAGTCTTTGCAGTAACTCGGAGCCGGGTCCATCCACTAGGCTATCTCTCATCTCCTTCTCCGACACTGCACTGACAACCTGTCTATCGTCTGCATTCCTGTTCATGCGTGCCGACGTGCTAGTCGGCGTCAACAGGCTTGACGTGCGTCCGGTCGATTCAAAGACTAGCCCCAAGGTCTCCAAGCTCGCCACGACGTCCCTGAACTCGGTGGTCTTCAGCGGTTGCAAGAGCCCGTCGTCACGCCTGCACAGCTTGGAGTATTTTTCAAAAAGGTCTTTGACGGTCGCGATTCGAGCCCCTGTCTTTGATGGTGTCTTGAAGGGGTCGCGCTCGTTCTGTCGCCTCTCGCTGGCAATCAATGAACAAAGGACTGCCTTCTGCTGGAGGTTGAGTCCGGCCAGCCGAGAGAGAGTTCCATTGTTGAATATACTCGATGCGAGCTTGGCGACATGAGCAATGCTGGCACGAGATGCCGTCTCGGCGGTGAGCTGGGAGAGTGCAGTCCGCTGCTCTGGTTGCGGAAGGGCAACCTTGAAGGGAGACGACTTCAGGGCTGATGGCGGCAAATGTCTCACCATGTTTGAGAGCTCAGAAAGTGGCTGCTTCGTCGGAGTCACGCTCCCTTCGCGGCTCATTTTGACCAAGGTGTCGTGCTCGACCTGGTCAATGGTTCGGCGGACGAGATTGAACGCCTTGCGCAGGTCGCCTGTTTGGGATGCGATTTTCTTGCTGCAGAGTTGAATCGCGGCGGGATGCATGACAGGCACGAAATCGGGCGCCGCCGTGGTCACCGCTGGCAGCAGAGATCGCAGCTTCTGAGTGATGATGACCGCAATCTGGCCCGCGGTGTATGGGTGGAAGGGAAGCAACCGCGGCTGGAGATTCCTCGTCTTCAGGCGCGGGAGGAAGCGGTCGGTGAGATCGAGCGCGTTCGCGATACCAATCAGCACGAGAGAGGACGACTGGTGCAGGGCCCATTCGAACAGGCTGTACAAGACATCGCAATCGCCGTCGAGCAAACTGTCCACCTCGTCCAGCAAGACCAGGTAAGTCTTGGCATCCGCCTCTGCCTTGCTCGTGAACAGGTGCGCCAGAGTCGCTTTGGCCGAGGTGCGGTTGCTGGAGCGGCTGCTGGTCCCACAAAACTGCTCAGAGAGTTTTCCCAGCACGTCCGACGACGAACCCAGCGCGACACAATTGACCACGGCCATGTTGACGTCGTCCCGGCCCTGAAATCCTTCGAATACTTCTTGCACCAAGGCGCTTTTGCCAGTCCCTGGGGGTCCGCTGACATAAAGAGAAGCCCCGGTGCGGCGATTGACGGCCTCTGAAATAAAAGCAGTCAACTCAGCTCGTTCTGCTTCACGACCAATGAGCTTTCCATGGTGGCCCGACTGGGAGAAGAGTTGGCGTGCAGCAGCGTAGATGCTTTGCAATCTCGGTGATGTGGGTGTGTGAGGCGACCGAGGGGTCAGCAATTGACCAACAGGCCGCACACGTCGCTTTGGAGTGCCAGGTGTGCCGGGAGTGCCGTTGAAAACATCTTTGTATCTGACTGTCGTTGGTGTCGAGACCTCCTGAGCAGCATTTCCATCTGTAGCGCCATAATCAGCACGGTCTTTATCCTTGCAGATTCACGGTTACCTGAGACTGCCGAAACGCATTCATCATTGGAATTGGGAGCAGTGGTGTGTTTCTTGACCGGCTCGTCCTGGACCGTACCTTTCGCTGAGACGTGACGCCTCCCCGACCGGGTCCTAGGTCGAATACTCGCGGCCTTGGCAGATACGGCATCTTCGAGTGTCTGCGAGGTGTTTGTAGCTCCGGAATCTTCATAGATTTGTGGTGTTGATCGTCGGGTCCGTCGCTTGGAAGCTGGAGGTGAAATTGCGAGGTCTTCTATGCATTGGTTAACAGGGGGTCGAGAAATCCTCAGTCCGTCGCACCTTCTGCATCAAGAACTCTCCGAGACCTCTTTCCCAGGACGGCAGCAGCCATTGATGGGGTCGTTGCTGCTTTTGCTGCTGTTGCTGCGGAGGAAGTTGCGCGAGTCAGTTGAGTGAGAAGGTGCCAGGCAGACGTGGGTCCGTCCTTGCCATGGCAACTTCTGTCGAGGACGCGTCGCGCGTAAAGTGCGTGTTGAGCCACAGCCAAGATTACGCGTCTATTTCTGAGGTCAGCGGTGGGGCATATTCAGCCACGCCTCCACACCTGCACTCATGGTGTCTCTAGCCCGCCGTACGCCCTGATTTTGTGCAGCGGATTATTTTCGTGGAAGAATCTTGGCATGTTTGCATCATGGATTCCACTCCACCAGCTCGGCCTGAGCGTTTTCGTCATAATACAGGAGCCTCGTCTTCATCTGCGATATAGGGCCTTCGTTTCCGTCAACCGTCCACCCGACATCTGGGATATTCGCCTCTCGTTCGTGACTTTTGCCACCATTTTTGCGCCTATGTTGTGCGACTATTTTTAAGGCTCAACCCAGAGTCTGACTCCTCTCTTTCGACGAGTTTATTCCACACCGATCGCCACAGAGAGATTTCCCCGTATATCAACGGGCTGTCAGACTATCCGCGCCATGGATGAAGCCATAGCCACCGTGGTCACGGTGACGGGTAGCACGCCTGAACTGGCGGCACAATACGTCCAACTTGCCGACGGCGATGCCAACCAAGCGGTGCAGTTGTACTTTGAAAATGGTGGTGCCGATCTGGCGGCGGGATCCAGCACGACGACAGCACGACCTCCTCCTTCTCCATCGACATCCCGCCCTCTCGGCAACGCGCTGAACCCCATCGACGTCGACGCAGATGACAACATATCGGACAACGACCCCGAAATCACGGGTTATGGCAAGGTGTCGCGAGGCCAGGGTCCGAGCCGGCCCAGTGCGCGCACGGATATTGAAGATGACGAAGCCATGGCGAGAAGGCTGCAAGAAGAAATGTACGGTGAGAGTGATCTCGTCGATGACATCCGGGCTCCCATCGCTCGACAGTCAGAGACCTTGGTGGGACCAGGGATCGGATCCGAGTTGGATGTCTCTGTCCACGAGAGGATGCAAGCCATGCAGAGAAGAAGAGGCCAAGGTGAGATGAATCATGATGGTTGCTTCGTCGATGATGACCTTTCTAACCCGTGTCCAGGCTATCGTCCGAGCATTTTCAACCAGCATCAGCCGGCTTCCAACATCTGGCAGAGTGACGGAGGCGGCATGGACTACAGCTCACTTTCGGAAGCGACTGGCGGAGCATCAGAACAGTCTTCGAGATCGAATATGCTGGCGCGGCTGTTCCAGCCCCCATGGGAACTGATGTACAAAGGGTCTTGGGAAGACGCACGAGAGGAAGGCAAGGAACATAAAAAGTGGTTATTGGTCAGCATCCAAGATGGGTCCGTGTTTGACTGCCAGGCCCTCAATCGAGATCTGTGGAAAAACGAGGGTATCGTGGAGACGATCAAGGAGAACTTTATCTTCCTGCAATACAGCAAAGACGATCCACGATCTGAACAATACACCCAGTACTACTTCCCCGGCTGGGAGAATCCGGAGGAGTATCCTCACGTGGCTATCGTCGACCCGCGCACCGGCGAGCAAATCAAGCTGTGGTCACGGAAAGTGCCCTCGGCCGCCGAGTTTTTGATGCAGTTACACGAGTTCTTGGACAGGTACAGCCTGGACAACCACGTCCGCAATCCAGTGGCCAAGCGAAAACCGGAAGCGAAGAAAGAGAAGCCGATCGAGCAGATGAGCGAGGAGGAAATGATGGAGAAAGCCCTCCAGGCGAGCCTTGCCACCCAGACTCAAGAGCGTGAGCCGCCACCGGCAGAAGACCCGGATGAGTTGACCCGGAGCGTCGGGGATTTGGGAGGCGCCGAGTTTGCAGCTGCTGGTGCCGACGGTGACGCGATGAGCCTCGACGAGGAGGGCCATGCAGATTTGAAAGCGAGTCCCTTCGCCTTGATCCCGTCCAACCGGCCACACCTGGAACCCGAGTCCGGACCGGGAATCACGCGCATCCAAATCAGGCATCCCGGTGGTCGCATCGTGAGGCGATTTGCACAAGATGACCCTGTCCAACGAATTTACGAATACCTGAAAGCAGAGCCGCTGGAGGGCAAAGAAGGCGTCGAGTTTGAGCTGGTCTCCCTGGGCAAGAATCTCATGGACCTTCGGCATGAAACCATTGAAAATGCGGGCCTCAAGAATGGCACCGTCATGGTTGAATTTGTCGAGGATTGATGATCATCATCATCTGAATCATCAAGGATGTTACATATCAGTTCATGAGCCTGATGCATGGCGAGGCGTTGGATTCCACACCAGGTTGATCGAGGTCCACGCACGTGGCGGAGCAGACGCTTCCGAAGGGTTCAGATCAGGGGATAGTGAGGATACTCTAGACCAAGGACTAGCGAACTTTGCCTACCATTGCATAAATGATGCTGGGCGTGGCACCCAACTTGCTCGCCAAGAGGGCGCAGCCACATGCAGTAAGGAGTAAACAGTAGTCTCGAAGGTGTTTCATGTGGGGGTAAGACTGGCCATGAATCTCGCAATAGGGCCACGGCTGGGCAACTCTTGCAATGTAACGGGATGTCATGAACAGCATCGAGCTTTGTGGCCATGAACCGATCTCCAGCTGCGCCATCCTGAGAGGCTCCGCCGCCAATGCGAATGAAGAAGTTGACAGCCGCTTTCGTCTGACGTTCAGATCCATCCATTAATGAACGCGTAAAACGCGTTGAGACAGCCATCGCTCGGCAGATACTTGCCACAGACCTCGCGCCGGAGCGGTCAAAACTTCAGCAAAGCTGGGCCCTTTGAATGACCACACCACCCTTCAGGCCTCCGCCTCGAGCAGTGATTATCCTCCTTCGAGCCTACCTATTTTAGTCGCCCGCCCGCTGCGCTGTTTGGTCTCCTACCATCATGGATCCTGAGACGCTCTACACGAGACAGAATTGCATCGGTGGAGGGAGCTTCGGCAAAGTGTACAAAGGGGTCGACAAGCGAACGGGGCAGTCGGTCGCGATCAAGATCATAGACGTCGAAAATGCCGAAGACGAGGTCGAGGACATAATTCAAGAAATCGCCATCCTTTCAGAACTGCAGTCTCCCTATGTTACCCAGTATCATGGCTCTTTCCTCAAGGGGTCAGATCTGTGGATCATCATGGAGTTCTGCTCAGGAGGCAGCTGCTCCGACTTGATGAGGCCGGGACTCATTCCCGAGGACTACATATGCATCATTCTCCGTGAGTTGCTTCTGGGCCTGGACTATCTGCACAGCGATAAGAAGCTGCACCGAGACATCAAAGCGGCCAATGTCCTGCTCGGCGCCAATGGCCAGGTCAAACTCGCCGACTTTGGTGTGTCGGGCCAACTCTCTGCGACCATGACCAAAAAGAATACCTTTGTGGGCACGCCTTTCTGGATGGCTCCGGAGGTCATCAAACAATCGGGATACGACCACAAAGCGGACATCTGGTCTCTGGGCATCACCGCCATTGAGCTGGCCCAGGGCGAACCGCCGTACTCTGACATACACCCCATGAAAGTCCTGTTTCTCATCCCGAAGAACCCTCCTCCCACATTGCAGGGAAACTTTTCCCGACTTTTCAAAGACTTTGTGGAGTTGTGTTTGCGACGAGATCCGCGAGAACGGCCGTCGGCCAAAGAACTCCTGAAGCATCCCTTTATACGACGGGCAAAGAAAACGACATATCTGACGGAGCTGATTGAACGACACGAAAGGTGGCTGGCCATCCATGGCAATCGCTCCTCGGACGATGAGGATGAGGAGAACGAAGCTCCTCTGCCGCCCGAAGCACACCGGCATGAATCAGGAAATGAAGACTTGTGGGATTTTGGCACCGTCAGACCTGTCGGCGCGCGTGGAGCCGTGCTCCGTCCAATGAATGATTCTGCCACGAATGCGCGAGCTGCTGTTGAGCCTGCGACGACGGCGACAAAGGCCAAATCCGAATGGGAGGAAACAGTGAAGCCACCTTCATCACCACAGAAATCACCCGTCAAGACGGCTTTTCTAGGCCCCGCCTCGCCTATATCTCCAACAAAGGTCCCGTTGCCGGCCTCGCCCACAAAGCACACTGGACCGACTCGGGGACCAGAGCAGCAGCCGTCAAGATGGGGGTTAGGAGCACCATCACCGTCCGACACATCGACGACACACGCGCCAGAGACCCCAGCTGCTGGGACGGCTCCGAAAGCCACCGGGTCTCGGTACAAGGACAGTCCGGGCTCCAACGAGTACAACAAAGCATTTCAGGCACAGTTGGCTCGAGACATGGGTTACCTGAGCATTGATGGTGGGAACAGTGCGTTGGCGCCGCCATCAAAAGCAGAGACCCCTCCACACAAGAAGCCTCTCATGATCATCCCGGAAATTCCGCCGTTCAGAGGCCATCCTGGAAAAGACACGCCTCTGAAAAGTCACCAGCCCGAAGCTCCCAAATTAGCGGGTCAACATCCTCTGCCGTCGTTTCAGCCTAATGACCTGCCGCCACCGCCGCCGGCCTCTCAACATCCATTGCCGTCAACGAACAGTCCACAGCCACTGCCGCCACTGCCGCCACCGACAAGCACGGCGAATCAATCGCAAGCTGCCTCGGCGGAAAACCCCGACCCCAACCAAGAACTGACCGCCTTGAACTCGGTCATCATCCCTGCACTTGAGGCCGCTTTGCACCGCCGAACGCACATGCTGAAAGAACTGAACAGGTCTCCGAAGAGCCCATCGCTGGCCGCCGTTGAAAGGCAGCAGCAGATGGTTCAGACGCATGAAAAGGTGAGAAAGCTCGTGGTAAAAGCCGCGGGCCTTTTCCACGAGATTCAGAGATGTGACGAGGAATGTCCTGTCGGCATGGGAGGTGGGGTCACCGAGTTCCTGGAAGGCTTCCTTGAGGAGATTCTGGTCCGAGTCGAAGCGGCGGATGAAGGAGAGCCAACTTCGACGATGCGTTGAAGGCGAATGGGAGGACCGACAGTATGGTGTTGTCATGTCCGAAGTGGCGGTGGGTGAACGAATGGCGAGACCATGTGAGCTATGCTTATACGAGGAATCTGACCAGATCGCAATGATATTCAAGTCTCGGAAATCTAAACCCGCTGTTTCAGAAGCAGCCTTGCATGACTCGCTGTATACGGCCTTGGCAGTGTTTCTGAGTCGAGTGATCCATATTGACTTCCTCCCATATGAAACATGGCGTTCTTTCTGAAGCGTCAAGTGCATCATGTGAACATGGGCTTGTAAGAGGCGTGGAGACGGTTCTCGCGCCTCTGAGCTCAACTTTCTGCCACGCACCTCCATCGATAGCGATCCCGAAAGCTCTACAATGGCTCCGCCGCCGGCCACCCCGTTGAGCAACATTGTCCGCCTCGTGCCGCTGCAGGTCGGCGACCTGCCTCCGCACCCGGAATTGCCTCAGGACTCGTCCTTGTCTTCGGGTCGGCCTGATCTCGTTACGTTGGTCGTCGCGTTGCTGGACGACGGCGCCGCCTTTCTGGCCCCTCAAAATTTCTCGACGCTTTTCAAGCACTCCTCGACCAAGTCTACCCCGTCTTCGGCTTCTCCTGTCGAGGTGTGGACACATTCCATACCGTCGTCGTCGATCAATGCGATCGAATGGTCCACGGGCCCTGTAAGCCGAAGCCGGCCGCGGGCCGTGGCTACTGAGCATTGGTTTGCGAGGCGGAGTTATCACGAGAACGTGTCGAGCAAGGACAAAGAGAGGCCTAGTCATGCGAGTTGGGACGAGTTCGTATTTGGCTTGCGTGACGATCACAGCAAGCACGAGTATGATTTCACCCCGGCTCTGTACGATGCGAGGAAGGTCGTGGATTGGAATGGCGAGATTGCAAAGTTGGAAAAGGAGGGACACTTGGTGGGGAAGGAAGGGAAATACTCGAATTGTACCGTGAGTATCTATGAAATGTGCCACGCGATTCCGCCGCCGTTGAATCCGCGGTGTTTCAGTGTCTTGGTGGTCACGGCGAATGTGGATGAGAGAAGCTTCATCGTGGTAACGGTCCCAGTGGATCTGGGAAACAATGTGGGCGCGGCCTTTTACAGCAATGGACGTAATGTGAAAGAAGGAGTGGATGTACAGCAGCGGAAGCAAGTGGTGTCAGGCATCTACAGCGCTGTGGAGACGGTCAAGATCGACGAGAAGGGCAAGATTGAGTGGGTGATGGCGACGGCCAGCGATGCGAAGGGAATCCTGCCAATCTGGGCTCAGAAGATGAGCATCCCCGGTGTCATTACGAAGGACGTCGGATACTTTTTGAAATGGATACGGACGGTGGATGACAAGGACATTCAAAGGTAGCAGCAGTCCAGCTGCAGTGGTGGTAATGGATGAATCGGAAGGCAATTTCGGGCTGACTGATTAGGGATGGTTGATTCTGCTGGTAACGGAGACGAGCAGCTGTATCATTGCAAGGCTTCCAAATAGCAATGCGAACTTTGGAGGTCGTGCCGGTCAAAGATCCATGTCATCGTTACCTTTTTATTGTTGCATACTGAGCTGGGCCGTTTAGACCCAAGCTTGTGAAAGAGCTCCGCCAAGGCGGCACTTCTGGGGCACCTCCGCAACAGCCGCCAGGCAAGGGGCTGGCCTACTTTTTGTGACCGTATGAAGGCCTCCCTGACTTCAATTACGTGCTGTGGGGAGAAATCGGCTACACATTATTGACCGGGCATTAGCTCTCTTATGTCTCCAGCATGAGCAAGGAGACTGGCATCCAGGAAGCAGCTCCAATTCCTCGTAAGCCAGTTCCGAGCCAGTATGTTCCCCCAAAGCGTCGTTACGGCTGGGACGTTCGGGCGCGCTGGAACGCCCTCACCTTCAGAACACGGATCATCATCCTTTTGGTCCTCGTTGCCATCCTTGCACTTGTCATTGGTCTTGCGGCGGGTCTGGCGACACGCCATCACGGTGCACAGAATCTGCCCCTTCCCACCGCACACGGAGGTCCCTACGAAGGTGATCTAACATACTACGCTCCGGGTCTCGGAGCTTGTGGTGTGACGTCGACCAACAGTGACCGGATCGTCGCCGTTTCCCATTTCCTTTTCGACGCCGTCCGCACGGGAAGCGATCCGAATACAAATCCGTTGTGTGGGAAGAAGATACGCGCGCGGAGAGATAACAAAAGCGTGGACCTGACAGTTGTGGACCGCTGTACCGGTTGCAAGCCGACCGACCTAGATGTTACCGTCGACTCCTTTACTCTGTTAGCTAATGTTGACCTGGGAAGAGTGAAAATGGAGTGGAGCTGGTTAGAAGACGTGCCGACGAATGCCCAAGGCTGAAAGAGATTACAAGCTGAGGAATGGTCTGAGCAGGATAAAAATCTCGAGCAGCAGAGACATGTGTGCATGGAGGACTCTGTCACTCCCATACCCCTCATGTTCCCTATCCTCTATGTCCGGCACACTGCACATGACTCGACTGGCCTTTCGACATTAGCCAGCATCTCCTGGCGTACAATTGGCCACAATATCCTCTGCCCGACATCATAAGGCAGTCTGCTTTGTGTTGCACACTTCTCAAGTCCAGGCCGCGGCAGTGGAGAAAAACGCTCCACACTCGGAGATCTGCGTTGCGAGAACCCTCGCTCTAATCCTAACAATCTCTCCTCCGATTCAGGCGATTGACCCTCGACTTTCCACCGTTGACACCTGTTCTCGTGCGCAAACGAAGGCCCGGCAAAATGTCGATCGTGGCATTGGCAGAGGGGACACAGTAAGTGGCCTACACGTTGGCTGCGACAAAAGTCCCAGGCTGACGGATGTTCGACTAGGTCCAGCGTCACCCTCGACGTCCTTCACGATGTGGCCGCGAAGAACAACGTCGTGGTGTCTTCGAAAGCCGACGAGGAAGCATTCCTTCTCGTTCTGCAGTCTGCCGATGCGACCACGGACAGTGTCGACCAACTCCCTGATTATGTTGATCCACGGCTGGCGCCCGTCCCCACCGTTGGGGGGAGACGGTATTGGAAAGCAAAACAGAACAGTCACAATGCTTGGAGTCATCAGGCGCAACTCGTCGCGGAAAACCCCATCACGGATCTCCTCAAAGGGCGTTCCATGGTGGTGAAAGATAACATGTCAGTCGCCGGTCTGCCTCACACCTGCGGCACCTTCCCACAGCTGGTCTCCAAGGATGGCAAATACCCTATTCCGAGCATTGACGCCACGGTTGTGAGACGGCTTCTCGAAGCCGGGGTCACGATTGCGGGGATCGCCACTTGCGAGAACTACTCTCTCACACCAATGTCTTATACCTCGGCCAACGGTCCCGTCCACAATCCGTGGCTTCGCGACTACAACTCGGGGGGGAGCAGCAGTGGCTGTGCCTTCTTGTTGGCTCTCGGGCCCGCACGTGCTGCCGGGGTGCCCGGTCTGGATGAAGCGGGTGAGGACGTTGATATTGCCATGGGAGCCGATCAGGCCGGCAGCATTCGTCTGCCTTCTTCATATTGTGGTATTTACGGACTCAAGCCAACACACGGACTGGTGCCATACACCGGAGTCGCGGGCTTGCACCCGATGATCGACTACACCGGTCCCATGGCACGTAAGGTGGAAGATATTGCAAGATTGCTCACGGTCATTTCCGGCTATGACGGACTCGACTCTCGCATGACACCCGAATCTCCACTGAGGCACAATGTCCCGAACTACCACGAAGAATTGTCCCATTTTGTCAACAACAGTGAACCCGGGAAAGGTCTCAAGGTGGGAATCATCACCGAGTCTCTCCGCTCGACAGGCACTTCACCTGAGATAGCTGAGGTCGTCCGCTCGGCCGCAATGACACACTTTGTCGCTACGGGGGCCACGGTGTCGGAAGTGTCGGTGCCCATGCATCTCCTCGGGCCAGCGATATGGACGGCGGCCACCCGAACGCATCTGGCGGGGTTGGCGATCGGGGGCCGGATTCCAGATATCCTGAGTCATTCCATGCCCCATCTACATCTGCGCTGGCCTCTGGACCAAGAAATGTTCGACTTGCTCAGGGTCGCCAACCCGGCCATCATCAACATTATCTTCTGTGAGACTTTTTTGAAGGAAAAGTTCGGGCCGGAAGTGCAAGCCAAAGCGCATCGGCACGTCTTGCAACTGCGTGCCGCCTACGATAAAGTATTGGAGGACTTTGATGTGCTCATCACCCCGACGACGCCCACCGTTGCGCCTCCGCACCCGGACCTGAAGCCTGAAGCCGAGGGGGGCAGCACGATCTTGGACAAGATGAAACTGGCGGTGGGGGCGACCAACCACACCTGTCCCTTCAACGCCACGGGCCATCCGGCAT
>Ga0255336_101205_pt1 | contig 21440 bp, 21 predicted proteins | sample MeOH1_35cm_T3_17_FD_189102 | JGI IMG/M metagenome (GOLD analysis project Ga0255336, IMG submission 189102) | Sandy soil microbial communities from University of British Columbia, Vancouver, Canada - MeOH1_35cm_T3_179 | ecosystem: Engineered > Artificial ecosystem > Sand microcosm > Unclassified ...
AAACTTTTCAGTTAATGTCTTTTAATCTACTTCGCTTAACTTCTGACCTATTTCTGATTAACTTCGATTAAAACTTTCTTAATCGCTTTGTTCGTTAATCTGTTTCGTTTCAGCCATCAGCGAAGAATGACATTATAAACAACTTTCTGATTCTTGTGAAGCTTTTTTTCCGATGCGCTGGCGTTTCAAAGTCTTCGTTTCCGTTCTGTGGTGGGGTAAGCGGGATCGAAAAACTCCCTGCAGACCTGCGCCACTAAAGGCTCCCGTGAATCACAAACCCCATCGGGTACGACTTGGGGTACATGATCTACGATTTGACGCTTTCCAACAACATCTCGCTCTGAAACACCCTTGTGCAACCTGCCTCGGAAGTCACAGCAGCGAAGAACGCAATTATACGCAGCTACCTTTTCACCGCGCAAGAATTTTCTGTCGACCGCCCCACCCCGATCACACAACGACGTTCAGATGGGCGTCACGAAGGTCGTAGCAAAAGACCCGTACTCCGCCAACTACAATCACAAGGCGACGATCGCTGTCGCGAACACGCTGGTGAGTGAGTGCTCCGAATTGCAGATCCGCCCTCAATTTCAAGTCGACGGACAATTTCAAGCGGACTGTCGTGGCCGGCACGCGCTCAACGTCTTCATCCTGACTGCATCAGATTCCATGTGCGTGGTTGTTACTTGATAGGTGGCTGTTTCGCGCTCCGCTCCAAAAACCGATCTAGCCTGCCCGAAGTCGCTCAGTCTCATTTTTAAGAGATGACTTAAGAAAGACCGGTCTGCTGCCGATATAGCGATTTGTAGAGGATTCGCTAGTTCAACCATCGCCTGATGGCAACTCCCCAACATCGATCATCGACGCTCTCCAATGCCGGTTGCCTACGCCGTTAAACCCTACCCACTGTCAGACGAGCAATTTAAGGCGTGGATCAAAAAGCTTCGCCACCTCGGCTTTCAAATACAAAACGGTCGATGGTCGAAGAAATACGAGAGCGCACAGGAGCTCCGGGAACTCATCGCACACGTCGACATCGAGATTGAAGAGGCGGACATCAACATCGCGTCTCCAGAAAGCCCACCACAACGTCTGCTCGCCTACTGGAAACAGGCGCTCGACCTCGCGAACCTCGATGACCTCTTTGTGTCGCCCGAAAAAAAGTCGGCGGCTGTCCTTCAAGACATCCCACTCGGACGCATCATCGGCGGAAATTTGCCTGGGCGAGTCGAATATATAGGCGAGGACACCCAACGACGAGGCCAGTTCGAAGCTTTTATGGACGGCGCTACTGACGCACTGAAAGGACTGCCCAAAGGAGCTGACTTAGCGGAAGACGGAACCTCAAGGGGCGTGCCTATTCTGATTCTGTTGGGCGCAATGAAACGAGACCCGAAAAACCGTAGCCAGTTTAAGGGACGTGTCGACCTTGCTGTGGCGGGTTGGTATTTGCCAACATCTGGCGAGCTAACACCGCTGCCGTCGATCGGCATGCTCGTCAACGCCAAAAATCTCGCGCCGCAAGACAACCCTCGACAGCCCTTACTAGGCGATGCAGACCAACTGTCCACCGTACTTGCCGAGATGCATGAAGCAATAGCGAACGCTTCCAGCGAAAACCCGCTCGCATGGCAGGAATACTGGCAGCACATCGATCAGGCATTTCAGGCGTTGCAACGGAAATCCGGACTGAAACCCACTTCGGTTTCAACGTTCAATTACTTGCCGTACAAAAACAGCAGAGCCCGAGAACACCTGGCATGCATTGGCATCGTCCCCGCCCAGGTCACCAATGCTGCAAACCGCCAACTGGTGCGTCTTTACGATAGCTTGACGGAGCACAACGCACCACCCGCCCTTTTGTCTCGCTTGATGCAAGGCGAAAGCGGCCATCACGCGCCGCTTGCTGATTGGGTCGGCCTCCGCCAGGACGCCGATGCGGCAAGGCGAATGCATCGTGGTCATATGGGCGCCGCATTCGGACTCGATGCAACGCAACGTCAGGCGGTCTGGCAAGCAATGTCAAGCCGGGACGGCGACTGGGTGGCGGTCTCTGGACCACCGGGCACCGGGAAGACTTCGATGCTGCAAGGTTTCATCGCGTCGATCGCCGTAGAGGCCGCACTGAATCAAGGACCATCACCCTTGGTCATTGCGTCCAGCGCGAACAATCAGGCCGTCAAGAACATCATCAAGGCCTTCGCCACGATTGCAGCAACCCGAGCCGACGACGATCCCCCGGCGCTCGAACATCGCTGGATCCGGAACCTGCCCTCGTATGGGTGGTACGCGCCCGCACAGTCTGCCGAAAGCAAGGAAGAAAACGCAGGGTTTCAGCAATTGTGCAGAAACCGGCAAGGCTTCAACGCATTTACGACGAACGGCATCGCGGCGGATTTCGAGTGGCCCATCACGGTGCCACCCGGCGAGGTTGAAGCGTTGCGACGTCACTTTCTCGAGACATTTGAAGTCGCGCGTCAAACAGTGCCTGTCTTGCGCGCCCAAGCGAAGTGCGTGTCCGTCGATCAAGTCCGCGATCGGCTGGCTGCCCTGCTTGCGAACCTCGTTGGCGATTCACCATCATCCGCACTATCAATTTGCTTGCGCGCGGCCGACGAACTGGGCTCGGTACCTGCCCTCGCCCCATATGACAAGCTATGTTGGGCAACCAGGCGATCAAGTCGTCTGGATGACCAAAGAAAGCACCGCGAAACGCGTAGACGGTTCAAGACCATGCGGGACGACCGCCGGATGCTTGCCGAACAGCGCGACGCGTTGTGCGCGGCGATCGAGCGGATCGAGGTACCGCCGTCTTCTTGGTGGCGACGAACCTTGAAGACAGTTCGCGTGATATTGGGCGCGCCGGACGCCGCCCGCGTTGCTCAGCAACATTTGGCAACACTGCTCGCTCGTTTCAGCGTTTCCCCCGTGCCCGATCCCGACGATTGGGCGGCTCTTGTTCGCGCCGCAGAAGTATTTCGCCGTGAACTGGAAAAACGAGAGAATGTGCTGGCCCAAACAATCGCCACTCGAACCAATAGGATCGAACGTGCCGATCAACTTTACCGAGCATGGACGAACGATTCCGCTCCTCTGATTGACGGACTGAAGATCACCCATCGAGTGCGAAGGTTGCTCGATGACACTGCCCGACTCGGGCGCAGCGACAAAGATGCAAAGAGTTGGACGTCTGGTTTCGGCGCAGGGCTTCAAGGCGAGGACGCACCCGAGCTGCCGGGCATACAGCGCGATGCCTGGACGATCGCCACTCGACTACGCCATGGCTCACTCCAGCAGCAGGACATCATCGACGATATCCTCGAGCCCTGCGAACGGCTGATCGATACGACCATACGCCGCGTGGCCTTCCATCTCGCCATGCGATATTGGGAAGCGCGCTGGTTAATCGATTGCGATAGCGTCATTGATGGCGAGGATGCTAGCGCCGTCGAGCGTTCGTTACGCCGCGCGGCGATGCTCGCACCCGTCATTGTTGCGACGGCTCAAAGCATGCCGGCTCTGATGGGCATATCCGGCAATAGTGAAGCGCCTCCGTCATTTGGCTGGTCAATGGCCGATTGGTTGATCATAGACGAAGCAGGCCAGCTCACGCCTCAACTCGGCGCACCGATCTCTGCGCTTGCCAAGCGCGCGCTCGTGGTCGGTGATGTCGAGCAACTGAAGCCGATTTCGGGGTTGGACATCGCCACCGACCGTGCACTTCTACGAGTATTTGGTCTCAACGTGCAGGGGCCGATGCTGGAACAGCGCGGCCTCGCGGCAGCTCAAGGCAGCATGATGGCGGCAGCCGAACGGGCCGCTTGCCGGCATCGCAACGTCGAGGAGAAGCGCTGGGGCGCCACACTGAAGTTTCACTACCGCTGTCGTCGCACGATCATCGAATTCTGCAACGAGCTGGTCTACAACCAGATGGATCCGTTGGTTCCGATGATTCCGGACCTCCCGCCCGAGACGCGCCTGCTTCCGCCAATGTCGTTTGTCTCGGTGCCGGGCCAGCAAACCCCGTCGGACGGATCGTCCTGGAATGCCTTGGAGCTTGATCATCTCGTCGGATGGCTGCACGAGCAGCGCCTGACAATTGAACAGCACTACGCATCGAAGAACGGAACCGGTAACTCCCCGCTCGACCTGGCGGATCTCGTTGCCATCGTTACACCGTATAAAGCTCAGAGGGACCAGATAGAAGAAGCAATCAAATCGCGGCTCGATCCACTCTATCCGACGAGCGGAGGACGTCAGCCCCTCAGCAAACGGATGACCATTGGCACCGTTCACGCCCTGCAAGGCGCTGAGTGTCCGATCGTATTATTTTCTGCGGTCAGCACGCTCGATTCCGGCAAGCGTCCGTTTGTCGACAGCAAGGCGGATATGCTCAACGTTGCTGTGTCTCGCGCAAAAGACGCGTTTGTATTGTTCGGCCATCCAGAAGTCTTCCTTGACAAGAAGTCTACGGATCGCGCGCATAGTAGTGTACTGGGGCACTATATGAAAGAGCGCGGTGAGCGTTTGTATCCGCGAAACCTGATCATCGTTGAGTCGCCCGGCAAGACTGCGGCGATTTCGAGCCTGCTAGGCCGGATGTACGTCACGCACGCCACTGTTGGACATCTTCGCGCGTTGCCTCAAGGACTTCCGCCACAAGCGCTGCTCGGTGCCACGCCGCCACCCTGGCTTCGACAGGAGGCGAAGACCATCGCCCTCGTTCAGCACGTGCGGGACTTTGTCGCCTACGGTGAGCGCCACGTGGATGGCATCTTCCTCGCGACAGACGATGATGTAGAAGGTGAAGCGATCGCCTGGCATGTGCTCGAAGTATTGCGAGAGGACCGCGTCGCGCTGCCGCAGGACAAACTCAGGCGCGCGCGATTTCATGCTGTAACGCCGATGGAACTGCGACGGGCCATTGCCGATGCCGGTCACGGGCTCGACAGCGGCCGTATCAAAGCCGCATTCGCTCGTGCCGTTCTTGACTATCTCATTGGCCAGCAATACAGCGCCGCTCTGCAGGGGCCTTTCGGACGGGTTGTCGGTGGCATGATTGATATCCTGACGCGTGCGGACCAATCACGCCGAGCAGCACCACGCTGGTTCGTCCGCACGCGATGGAACCACGCCGGACGATCCATCTGTGCGTGGCACGCTCGACGCGACGACGACGGGCGCCTTCACACCCAAACCTACGTCGACCAGCACGCGGCTGAACGTGCAGCCCAGGGAATGGGTACGCTACAACCCGCGGTCTTCTTGCGTCAGACGCTACGAAAGCGTGGCCCCGACTGGCCAGCGACGACGACGGACCAGATCCTGAGCGCCCAGATGCGTTGGCTCAAAATGAGTCCAGCCGAGGCGATGAACGCGTTGCGTGCGCTCTATGAGGGACGGTTGCCCGATGCGGCCGACAGCCGGGGTGCGGACGAACAATGAGTTTCATTACATACCCGAGAACCGCAAACGATGGCATGAATGCCATCCCGCCGGAAGTACTCGCGCTGCTAAGCGACACAGAAAAAGCTGCCCTTCACGACCGATTCGATCGCGCGGCGAGAAACCAATACGGTGTGGTGGTAGCGCTCGATTTGATCAGGGCGATGGTCATGGAGCGCTCCTCCAAGCACGCGGACTATCTGATGCGCGTCACAGCACGTCAACTGTCTCATCCAGGCAATGGCAAGACGCCGGCTGAAGTTGTGACCTACCATCGCACCGGCGCACAGGTCATGAAAGGATTTCAATTCCAGCGTGTCGAGTTCGAAAAGAAGGACCGGACGATCTACGTGACTCAGCGCGAAAAGGAGTTTGAAAAGGCCAAAAAACCGTGGCTCAAGGAGATCGCCACTCAACACGGCGACACGCTCAAGCGGGCGGGCATTAGCCAGGCAGGTCTTGACCGTATGATCAGCGAGGGGAAACCACCAAAAGGCTGGCAAGTGCATCACCGGTTGCCTCTCGATGACGGCGGCACGAACGACCGTACCAACTTCATCCTGATCAAAGACCAGGTGTCTCATCGATCTGTGCATGGCTACTACAACCCGCATGAACTGATTGCCAAGACGCTCGATGTTGGAGATATGCACGTCGTCGCGTATCCGGTTCCGCCCTCCGACACGGTCGTCTACCCGAATCCGGACAAAGGATACACTTGTGAGACGGTAGGTATCGAACGGCTGGTCGAATACTTCGACGTCCCTGATACCGGCGACACAACACCATGACACCTGATCTTGAGCACGCCATCGACCGGTGGATCAATGAGGAACAGCGTTGGGGCAACGCCGCATACCCTCCAGCCCCGCCGCAAGCAATCGAGACGCTACGGATTGATCTGGCCACGGCGTTTCATTTTGAACTGCCGGTTGCATGCAGGGAAATGCTCGCGCGCACCGACGGTATGTACGACATCGGCTTGCGCGTCTTCGGCTCGCAGCAGCACGCGGAAGATCCCGACGATCCGGCAAACGAAACGATCATGAGCGCCACTGAGCATATCCGCGCTGAGCTCGCGCAGGCACCTTTAATTGTATTCGCGACGTTGAACGACGAGCTTTATGTATTCAATCAGGCGACCGATATCTTCGAGGCTCGGGAACTCAGCGAATCGGCAGGCGTTTGGAAGACCTTTTTGGATTTCGATGCCATGGCGACCTTCGTCCTTCTGCGCGCGCTAGACTGATCCAAAGTCATGACCGACATCCATCACCCTCACCCGATGATCCAGGCTACAGATGCGCATACATCCGTGCCTGCCGATTGGCCTCGTCCTCTTCAAGCTACGCTTGAACTGATTCGCCAGTACGTTGCGGCATACTGCGAACCTCCGCCGATTTACGACGAGCATATAGCGACGCTGAAGGTTCCGGAAACGACGCTGCTCGCTGTCGAGCAAATACTCGTGCGCCGCGGATGGTTAGACGCCGTGCCAGATGCGGGACTTCCCGATCCGATGGTTCCCGCCAGCGCCGGACTTGCCGAGGTCGCACCGGAGGTCTACTGGCATTACGACGGCTACGAGACGGGCTACTTTCCTCAGGAACCGCTTACGTTGTCGGACCTGCTACTCCTGATGAAGGAAGCTTCGGTCGGTCGTCCTTCCACATGGGCCGCATCACTAGAAAAAGCGCTCAGCGACGGGTGGATACATCTGGAAAAAAATGGACATCTGTCGCTGTCCGATCGGGCGCGTAGCGCCCATCAACGTTCAATCGATCTGAGACTTCCAACTCTCGATGGGGCTTTTCATCAGCGGTTCCAAGCAGCCCTCGATCGCATCGAAGGCGGCTCGACCCCAGACGACGCACTCGCCGACATCTTGGGTATATTCGGCTATCCCGATAGCCTTCCGTGGCTCTCGGCACTGCAAGTTCAAGGCGAGCCAGCACAAGCGGTATATCGTCGTCGCGCACAGCAACAAAACAGCGAACGCGGTTTGTCCCTGCCTGATTTCGACGGCCTTCCTGCAACCGTCAATCCAGAGAAATTGATGCCCTCCGATCATCCGGAACGGGAAGCACGGCTGGGCCGTGAACAGCAGGCCGAGTCCCTGCTTGGTCTGCGCTGGAGGGCTCTTTCGCCAAGGCAGCGAATATCCGTTCGCGCGTCGCTACTTCACGCAGGCGAGCCAGCCGCACTCGAAGCCTTCCGATGCCAGCATTCGACCGATCTACTGGTCCGGTGGCGCGTCGCCATGCCGCTGGAAGAGCCCGCTCTCTCCGTCGCGGAATTGATGGAGGGCACCGCGATGCTAACCGACTCGTGAATTGCGAAAACACCGAATGCGATCGACCCTTGCGGCGAGTACGTCATGGAGCGTGAACCCTGTCGAACTCCTCCGTCCTCAGCTATCTGCTCCGTGACTACTTCTCGTGAAGCTCGCAGCAGTGCGCGTCGATGCCGCTCATAGTCTTGCGCCATTTTCCTGAGACCAGGTGGCACACACGTTCTCGCCAGCGCTGGCATTGGGCGAACCACCCTCACTTCCAGGTCACGTACCGTCTGCAACACTGTCAGCACAACAGCAGCGATATCGGTCCGTTTGCACGAGCTTGTCGGCACGAACAACCCGGTTGCAGTACTCATCGAATTTCGCGATTGGCATCGTATCCATTGAGGTGCGCCTCGAGTTCCGTCCGATGAAAATCCAACGCAAACGTGATGTCCGATTGCAGAGCCACATCCAGAATGGGCGCGGCAGTCCGTGCATGTAATCCATGCAGGTCAACGAGATCCTTCAGGCAGCCTGGATCGAAGATGAGCACTGCCCAGTCAGTACTACCCAGAGTGTATTGCATTTATCGATACTTTCATCTACTAAACCCAGTGGCTTTCATGCATAGCGATACGGAAACGCATCACTATTGCCCGCCCAAATACGCGACCTTTCCGACTTCTTTTCGAACTTCCGGCAGAGGGTCGTCGCGGAGATGCTCCAATGCTTCGCGAAGGCGGCTGTCCAATCCCCATTTGGACTTTAGGAGAAGCGCAGTCACGATTCGAGCAAGATAAATGCGAAGGACAGGCGCCTCCTCATCGGAAGCCTGGAAGAGGTTCGCGTTCTCGTATCTTGTATGCAGACACAAATCCGCGATTCGCTCTATGGTCGCAGGCCGTTGCTCGAATTGCGAATCCGCCTTACGCGCCAACGTGGACAACAATCTCAGACTCGTCGCTAGCTGCGTCCCGTTGTCCAGTTCGATGGCATCAAAAGGCAATGCCAAGAGCTTCGTCGGGCAGCATTTCAGTAGACGCGAGTTCATCGCGATCTGTTCGAAACTATGGACTGCGGACTGCTTCCAGGAGAAATCCCCCAAGGACAACGCGAAACGACAGAGCTCCTCAAACCCATCCCATTCGCTGGGGTCCTGTGCGCATATCGCAACCTGTATCTCAAATATTGGAACTTGTGCTGGCTTAAACAGCACAGCAGCTTCTCGCAGATCACAGAGAGCCTGCGGAGGAAGATCAATGTCCTCGCCCAAGTTATCGCGAAGCCAGATCGTCGCAATTCCAAAATACTTAACCCGAGCGACGAACGTGTTAACCATGTCCTGCGCAAAAGACCCTGATCTCAGCTTCGGAACAGCCTTTTCGAGTTCCGGACGGCCTTCAGTTGTCCACCACGCATGGAACGCATCGAAAAGCTTTTCTACCTCTCCAGGCGTCCAACAGATTTTTTTCGGCTCCTGGCTCGCCAATAAAACGTTGATAAATTAGATTTATGTCAAATATAACCCTGACTTGCCGGTGCTTTACTGAACGGTCTTATCGCTCAGGCCGTCGGCGGGTCCTGTCCACCGACGCGTCGTGATCCCGGACCGGCGGCACTACAGGCGGAAGCGAACATGGGTAAGCTCTTCGCAGACCTGCCACAAACGCGCGGCGGTCAATGCGTCCCGCCCTTGTTTAGCGACGCTTGCTGCGCCCACCCTGTTCCCGCGCACCTCCAGGAATCCTTGTGGTCCATAATATTCGCCGCCGCTAACTTCGTGCGCAGTGACTGCATGAAGCGTCGGCAGCGCACCTAAGGAATCGGTGTTCAGCACGATGCCGATGAATTGGCTAACGAGGTTGCGGAGGGCTCTTGCGATAGCGGAGTGGTCGCCGGTCCGAAACAGATTGGTGTTAGCGACTCCGGGGTGGGCGGCGACCGAGATTACGCGGGACTGGGCAGCTCGCAGACGCCGGTCGAGCTCGAAGGAAAACATTAGATTGGCAAGCTTCGACTGCCGATAGGAACGCATCGGCGAATATTTAGTCGTGCACTGAAGGTCGTCGAAATCGAGTTGGCCCTGCTTATGCGCGATGGACGAGATTGTAACGATCCGGGGCCTGTCCGGCGACTCGCTAGCGGCTAGTTTAAGGGCGGGCATGAGGAGCGCCGTCAGAGCGAAATGGCCGAGCACGTTGGTGCCGAACTGCAGCTCGAAGCCGTCGGCGGATTCAAGACGTTTCGGTGGCGCCATGACGCCAGCATTGTTGATGAGAATGTGGATGGGGCGTTGCTGGGCAAGTTCCCTCTGCGCAAACTGGCGCACGGACGAGAGGGACGCGAGATCGAGAATCGCCAGTTCAGCACGAACTCCGGGCGCGTCGCCGTCGAGACGGGCTAAGGCCTCCTTGCCGCGTTCGGTATCGCGGCACGCGAGCACGACCTGTGCTCCCTTGCGGGCTAGGGCCAATGCGGTACGGTACCCGATGCCGCTGTTCGCTCCGGTGACGAGAACTCGCTTGCCGACCTGCGCCCCAAGATCTGACTTCCTCCACTGTTTTTTCATGTTGGCATTGCGCGCAGCGAAATGAAGTTAAACGTCGAGGCTACCATCAAACATGTCTTGAGCGTCGATGCCCACCACGTTGGGACCGGCGGCACACGGCCGATCGTATTCCATCGTGAGTCTCGATGGTGCGTACGATTGCCGGCTGAACCGCAAAGCTATTTTTAACCGCGACATGGTTCCCAACATCAGCCCGAATTCACGCGGAAGAAAGCGACCCAAGCGAGGACGCAAGCCCCGGTCGATCCGGCCATCTTCGAAGAGCGGTTCCGTACCATCAAGCAGCTGTTCGCCTGGGAAGATACCGGCGCCTGCTACTGCGCTTTGACTGTCTCAGTCAGTTGCACTACGCATTCAAGACCCTTGCCTATACGATGATCAATCTGAGGCACTACTGCCGGGGCTGATCTCACAGGCGATGCCTTCGTTTCCTTTTCGGTGCACCGCGCCGTGATTCTGCTCGTCCGTTGCATGGCGAAAGCGCGCTCGTGGCACTAGTCATCTCATCGCCCGCATTGCGGTACCTCATTCCTGCAATCCTGCTTTCTCGTTAAGGAGCGCCACCCTGATTCCGATCGAAACCCGCAACCAGTTGATTTAAATTTATTAAACTACCTTTCAATATCCAATTTAATGACTCTGTGCCATCAGCGCCATTCAAACCGCTGACATAAATATGAAATTGGATATGTTAATAATACGCCCCGCTTACGGGCAACTTATTACTTAGGTAACGACCTGTCGCACGCCCCACAGACCAATCTCAGACCAATTAATCGGAGTTCAATCCGTGTCCTCGATTCCCGCCTAAGCTGCAATCTTCAGGTTAACTTCACTTGCTCAAGTCGGATCTTGTTTATTCCCTACACTCCTCGAAAGGTATTCCGTGTTTCGTCAAAATATCCGTAGAACTCTTTTCTCATCGGCTGCGTCGCTGGCGCTTTTATCCATCGTTTCACGCCGCTGATGGTGATCTGGACAACCATCGCGAAGATACGCGAACACCGATCAAGCACGTCGTGGTCATCATTCCCGAGAACAGAACTTTCGACAATCTTTTCGGGACTTATCCGCACGCGGCGAATATTCCCGGCGAGCAGAGCTGGCTTGGAGTGCCCGCGCCGAAATTCGTGGCGCGCCCCGACACGCCGGCAGCCAATGTCCTGACGCCGGCCTTGCTGCAGAACAATCCGAATCGGAGCTTGTACGGACTCACCGCCAACCCTACGCGGCTTCGCCCCGCCGACGCCTACACCTGCGATATGGCCCATAACTACGAGCCCGAGCAGGAGGCGTACGATGGTGGGGAGGTGGATCGCTTCCCGCAGACGGCCAGCGGCAAGGGCCCGGGCTGCGCCGTGAACGGCTCAACCATCATGGATTATTACGACGGCAACACCGTCCAGGCGCTGTGGAACTACGCTCAGCACTACGCCATGAGCGACAATTCCTTCTCCACCACCTACGGCCCCACTGTGCCCGGCCACGCCAATATCATTGCGGGCAACACGCATGGGGTCATCATTCACGATCCCAACAACCCCGCCAGCCCCGACACCACCGGCTTCTACGTCAATCCGGTGGATCATTCGATAACCTTGACCGACGCCAACCTCCCCGGCTATCTCGACGATTGCGGCAAGGGCCGGACTTTTGAAATGACCGGCACGAATGTCGGCGATCTCCTGAATGAGAAGAACGTGACCTGGGGCTATTTCCAGGGTGGCTTCCTGCCCACCACGCCCGCGAAGTTCGATGCGGACGGCAATATGTATGCGCCTGCGGTTTGTGGCTCCCAGCATGTCGCCCATCAGGTGGTGATCAACGGCGTCACTTATAGCGTGCAGAACCCGAGCGTTAACCCGGGTCCGGACGTGCATGTCCTCGAGAACGACTACAGCACCGGCGTTACCCCTTTCATGAAATATGTGAGCACGCGCAACCCGCACCATCTGCGGCCGAGCTCGGTGGAAATGATTGGCAAGACCGACCAGGCCAACCACCAGTACGACATCTCGGATTTCTACACGGCGCTGTCCCACAACTCATTGCCCTCGGTCAGTTACGTGAAGGCGCCGGTCTATCAATACGGCCATCCCCAAAACTCCGATCCGCTCGCCGAACAAGCCTTCCTCGTAAAGACAATCAACGCGGTCCAGCAGTCTCGCTATTGGCACGACACTGCGATCGTCATCGTTTGGGATGATTCCGATGGCTGGTACGACCACGTCATGCCTCCGCTCTTGACCCCGTCGGCGACCAACATCGACTTCCTGTTCGGCCCCGGCAATTGCGGCACGCCGCAGCCCGGTGCCGACGCCGCGCGCTGCGGCCTCGGCCCGCGCCAGCCTCTGCTGGTGATTTCGCCCTGGGCGAAATCGAACTTCGTCGATCACACGCTGACTCACTAGACCTCGGTGCTTCGTTTCATCGAAGACAATTGGAAGCTCGGCTTCATCGATGGCCCAGTTGCTCCTCCCGCAGGTACGGGATCCGTCGACCGGTATGCAAATTCGCTCGATAACATGTTCGACTTCAAGCGCGAGCCGACTATGCGTCCTCTCATCCTCGATCAGGTCACCGGAGCGATCGTCAAGGGTGACTAGCGACAACGGCAGGCGCCACAACTGAAACGACTGCACCACGACAGCTAGCCTCGCCGCAGGCATTGCCTGCGGCGGGGTTTCGCACTTGGACGTTCTACCTGGGTCGAGTGCCCCTGTTGACGGTCTGGCGGCGAACGGCTGGTCTCCCCCTTCGATCGAGGCGTACATGCGGATGGCGATGAAAGCTCAGGCGCAATGCGCGATGAGTCTGCGTGTCTTGGGCGAGTTGAAAACACCGAAACAGGTTGCTTTCGTCAAACAACAGAACGTTTCTCAGGGCCATCAACAGGTGAATAACGGCGTAGTTGTACAACCAGCGACGGCGGACGTACGTGCGCACGAGAAAACTGAGAACACAGTTACGACAAACGAACTAACGGACGATCATGGGACGACTGTGGACTTCGGAGCAGCGGGCCAAGTAGGCCAAGCAATCAAGCGTTGGAAGCCGTGGGAGCGGTCGACAGGGCCGAAGACGCCTGACGGCAAGGCTGCCGGTTTTGTCGCAGTAGGGAATGAGGAGCGAACGAAATCGATATGGCTAGTACTGCTTATTTTGCCAATGAGTAGAATTGGTCAGCGATTGACTGGCGGGTTCCGGGAGCACACTTCATCTGCCCTTTGGCGATCATGTGCATGCATTCAATGCCGCTCAAAAGGATCCGGGCACAACGGAAATTCTTGAACCCCAACATGGGTCGCGTGCGTCGTTTGATCGCCCGATGGTCCTGCTCGACGAGATTATTCAGATATTTTGATTGACGAATCTTGATAGGTGTTTCGCGATCGCCATTGATGGCGTCGAGCGCAGCGAGATTGGCGCCGCTTTTGTCGATCGTCACTGTCTCTGGAACACCACTCTGATTGATCGCTTTCTCAAAGAAACGCCGGGCAGCAACCTTGTCGCGCTTGGCGCGCAGCAGAAAATCGATGGTGTTGCCGTCACGGTCGACCGCGCGGTAGAGATACCTCCATTCGCCCTTGATCCGGATGTACGTCTCGTCCATCCTCCAGCTCTTGCTGACGGGTCGTTTGTGGCGGCGAAATACCTTCTCCAGTACCGGCACCAGGTGAGTAGGCCGGAGGAATTTCACCTCCAGCCTCTCGCAGAACGGTGCGTGAGCCTCTCGACTCACACCGCTCCCATCAAGCGAACGAGCCTGTCATTCCCCATTGCCAATGTACGAACAGTTGCGGTTGCCGCTTCGCAATGCCTTCCACGAAGATAGCTGCCCGTGTTCTGTGTCCTTTCAGGCGCTTATACTTGCGCATTGCCCAGGCAACCAACGTCTTGTTGAAGTGCCTGAGAACCGGATAGATCGCCGACGGACTGAATTTCCCGTAGTAGCTCAACCAGCCTCGCAGGACTGGGTTGTGCAAGCGGGAGATGTCAGTCACGCTGAGATACGTCCGGGTTTGGTAGCGAGCCTCGCGAGTCGTCTGCCGCATGGACTTGAGGGCCGCCGCACTGACGGCGGGCGTGAAGTTCACAAATATGCTGTTGCGTTTGCGATTCTTCACGATTCGCCGTCGAAAGGTGTACCCGAGGAAATCAAACTGCGTATTCGGATACTTCCCCTTGCGACTGCCATCCTTGCAGTAGACGATCTGGGTCTTGTCCGGGTGCATTTCCAGATGGCACTCCGCCAGCCTTGCCTGAAGCGCCGCCTTGACAGCTTGCGCCTCCTGCTCAGTCCGGCAGTGAACCAGCCCGTCATCTGCATACCGACACCAAGGAAGATCCGGAAACGTCCGGCCCATCCAGACATCGAACGTATAGTGCAGGAACAGATTTGATAGCACTGGACTGACGACACCGCCCTGCGGAGTCCCCCGGGTGCGTTCCACCCGGGTTCCGTCCGCTAGTTGCAGCGGTGCTTTCAGCCACCGGTCGATGTACAGCATGGCCCAGTCGCTCTTCACATGCTTTACGAGCGCTCGCTGTAACAGATCATGGTCGATGTTATCAAACAGGCCTTTGATATCAAACTCAAGAACCCAGTCGTATTTCCAGCACCGCTTGCGGGTTATCCCAACAGCATCCAGCGCCGATTTCCCAGGCCGGTAGCCGTATGAGTCCGGCAAGAAGATCGACTCGATCTCGGGTTCAATGACTTGCTTGACCACCATCTGTGCAACACGATCTGATACAGTTGGTACTCCTAAAACTCTCTCCCCGCCATTCTTCTTCGGAATGGCAACCGCTTTGACCGGATCGGGGAAGTAGCTGCCCGAAGACATCCGATTCCAGACCTTATACAGATTGCCTTTCAGGTCCGCCTCGAAGTCCGCAAGCGTCTGTTGATCCACCCCGGCCGATCCCGCATTGGCTTTAACCGCCTTGAAAGCCTCGTACACCTGCCACTTGTCAATGACAAACGGTTTTGTCGTGCTCATGGGTTTCCTCCTGTTTCCAGTTGAACCCCAAGCACGACCGCCTGACCCAACCCCTTTGCTCCAGCCGCATTACCAGCCTTCATCGCTCGTACGAGTTGGTCCGTCCCAGTGCTCCGCATCGGTACTCTCGCCTCGTGGCTTCTACCACTTGTGCTTCTCCCTTTACATCGGAACGACTGGTTCCCGCAGTTCCACACAAGAGCCTGGATCAGCTTCACGCCCCCTTTACGCCGGTCGCCGCCTGCCCAGTAATCAGGTTTCCGGCAGGCTTGTCCCAGGAGATCAAACTGCCCCTGGTTTTGACGGCAAGTCTCTGGATTACGACGCGTCATCGGAAGGTTCACTTTCGTTCGTCTCTCTGATCCATACCTGCGCGGGGTATAACCCCGCGCTTTGACCCCAATGCTCACCACCACGGCTCTTTACCGCAGCAGCTTGGGGTGGTTTGGAGCCCGCGCCTGAACGCCGACTCCGAGGGGCCTACCCTCATCTCTCATGCAGCTTGTACACGGTCCGTCAGTTCACCGCGAACCTCCTTTCCGTGTGCCTGCGGCACACGCTTGATCGCCCAGCGGTGCACGGTCGAATGATCGACTGCAATTCCACGCTCGGCCACCATTTCTTCCAGGTGACGCAGGCTCAGCGGATAGGCCACATACCAGCGCACGCACATCAAGATCACATCGAGTGGGTAATGCAAGCGTTTGAGCACGCGCGCTACAGCTGGGTTCATGGTCTGCTTCATCGATGACATTGTCCGTTTTGTCGCCAACAGAATAGCAGGCCGCCTTATCGCGACAAAACCGGAAATCGCGGCATTCTTCTGCGTTGCATATCAGAAAATAAAGGTTTAACGAAGAGTCAGTTTTCCGCCAAGCATCGCGTGGCGTGGCGTGGCGTGGCGTTCGTTACGAAAACACGACACCGAATGGGTCGAAAACTATTTTCCCAGCGTATTGACTCGTCGCGGCTTGCACGGCCCGCGTTATGACTCGCCGCGTGCGAAATCCAAAATTTTGAAGGCGATCAATAGTACTGAGCAACCGAGTCGTGCGCAAATCTGGAGAATGGAAAAGCACGCGATGCTGTGGGCGACAAAGCATTGTCCCGAATGGCTGCAGAGCGTGCTTCCACCCTCGCACGTTAACCGTTGATATCTACAAGCCGCCCAAGTCAAACGTGGTTCACAACAATCAAAGAGGAATGCCCGTCGCGAGCCGCGCCCGATATGAGCTTCTCGGGCTACGCCTGTGGGGCCACCATCGTGACGTGGAATACTTGCGGCTGGCGCATGTCAGCTTGATGAACACCGTCGATCTTTCCAATAAATCACGAAACGTACCTTTCGATTTACCAACGCACAACTAACCCACCATGTAATCCCTACGTTTTCAGTCGGTTTACGCCAAAACCGAGCGATTGTACTGAATTTCGACCACTATATTGCGCTCCGTGTCACCGGTAGACCTCGCGATCCAGCCCACGTTTCCGTTTTAACCTTTATTGTTAAGGGACAATCGCGTTGATCTGCTTCCCCTTCCGACTTCCGCTCCCGATCGATAATGACCTTTAGTCTCCAACAACTTCATGCGTTCACGACGATCGTCGAAAGCAGTAGTCTCGGTCGCGCGGCAGAGGTTCTGCATGTGACGCAGCCGGCCCTGAGCCGGACAATCAAAAGACTGGAGGAACAGCTCGGCGCCCCTTTGTTTGAGCGTCACTCGAAAGGCATGCAACTGACCGCGATCGGCGAGGCACTGCTGCCGCACGCAACGTTGCTTCTACACGAAGCCGACAACGCCCGCGAAGAAATCGATGCAATCCGCGGCCTCGCCAAGGGCACGATCCGGGTCGGGGCAGTAGCGAGCATCGCAACCCTTGTGCTGCCGTTGGCGGTCGGTGGCGTACTGGCTCGCTGGCCGAATCTGCGCGTGCAGATCATCGAGGGTGTGTGGGACCGGCTCGCCGATAGCTTGTTGAAGCAGGAGATCGACCTCGCGCTCAGCATGGCAGTGCCCGATACGGATGAGATCACCGCGATCACCGATTGCTGCTGGGAGGACACGAGTTATGTTGTCGCAGCGCTCGATCACCCGCTGCGTGCCAAAGCGGATCTGTGCCTCGCGGATACACTCGATCAGCAGTGGTGCGTGCCGCCTCGGGGAACAGGTCCGTTCGAGCACATGCAGCGTGTGTTCGCCGAGCACGGGCTGGGCATGCCCGAGATCGCAGTGGAAACCCGCTCTATCACCGTGCTGAAGAGTCTCGTCACGCGCGCGGGTTTTTTAAGCTGGATGGCCGCGCCGATGTACGACACCGAGAGCGCGGCAGGCGTATTCGGTACGTTGCCTATTCCAGGGCTCGTCGCACGTCGCACGCTGACGGCGTTTCGACGTCGTCAGGGCATTCTGCCGCGTCCGGCGGTCATGCTACTGGAGCAGCTTAGGCAGTTGACGGCAACCGCTGCATGAACCCGATAATCGGGCGGCCTGGTAAAACTTCTACACTAATGCGCCAATGACGGCGGCAACATCACCTTAGGGAGCGGCAGACCATCATGGATCAGATCCTGGCTATTCGACCTTTCGTACCCGCAAAGGATTTTGACGCATCAAAGCGTTTTTACCGGGCGTTGGGCTTCACGCTGACCCACGAGGACGAGAGCATCGCGATATTGAAGCTGGGTAGTTTCAGCTTCATTCTGCAGAATTTCTACGTAAAGGAATTTGCCGAGAATTGCATGATTCAACTTCTCGTCCGCGATGTGGATTCGTGGTGGCAAAAAGCGAAACCCAGCGAACTGGTTGATCAGTTTTCTGTCAACGCACCTCGGGAGCCGGCGCTGCAAAGCTGGGGAATGAAAGTCGGGTTCATCTTCGATCCTTCGGGCGTGCTCTGGCACGTGGCTGAAGTCCCGTTCTGAACCCGGAGGTCTTGATCTGCAGCGCAAGGGCAAGATCACCAACCCTTGATACGATCGGTCGTCATCCAACCCTCCCCCACGCCGATCTGTGCGACCTGTTTCGCGATGGAATCGGCCAGGCGCTTGGCATCCGCCGACACCCCGGCGTGCTTCGTTTCGGACACGGCGTGCAACCCTACACCTGCAGCAGCCGATGTCGCGACATGACCGGCCGCAGCCCCGATGCCCGCTGTTTCCGCCACACCGGGCGCCTTGCCGCTGTCCGCCTTCGCTTCGAAACTCTGTATGAACCTCGGCGCTTCGCCCGCCGGTTGATAGAGAACCTGAACGGACGTGCCGACCTGGCTCTTTCCCGCGCCCAGACCGACCAGCATCCGGCGCCGGCGATTCCCCGCATCGATGGTCTCGAAGCTGCCTTGCACGATCAGGGCATTCCGATCGGATGGAGCGGGGGCATCTGCACGTATCGCACGCAGGCCCATCGACTGTAGCTGCCGCACGATTTCATCAGCGAGCTGCTCGCGTACTTCGGTTGCATCGTCGGTTTGCTTCTTCAGCGTCGCCGTGCCGTCAAACTGCGACTGCATCTTCTGGATCAAGCCACCATCGAGTTTCACCTGGTCCGGTGAGCTCTGGAACGCATAGACATAAATGGTTTCCGGCCGCACCTGCGTCGCCGCATTATAGGCACTCACATTGGTGATGCCGCTAGCGCAACCGGTAAGCAGCACAGCACAAAAAACCAATGCGGACAGCGCACACAGAGCGCTTCGTCCGGCCAGCATCTTGAGAAAAGTAAGCATGTTCATCCTGTCATCGACACCGTCGTGTCTCGGTTATTCAAACACGTCGTCCGATGAGATAAACAAGTATGGATAGCTGATCATCGGCGCTCTTTGTGCGCGAAATGCCTGATCGAATCTGCTTGTTCAGGCGTCTCTGCAACTGAGGCAAGTATGAATGAACGGACGCGCAATCTCTATTCAACAATTATGTCGCGCCATGTCACGAGGCAAGCGCGCACAGCGGATTGGGCCCGCGTTATTTCATCAGATCATTAGCGGGATATTCGGTATAAATTGTTTTCCCCGCACCGACCGAGGCGCCACTCTAGTCCACGACCACCGGATCGATCTCCGTCGCGGTCAACCCATACCGCCCCATTCTGTTTCGATGATCAGGCGACCCGAGATACTTGCGCAGGTGCAGATCGAACTCGCGCCGCAGTTCAACGTTAGCCTTGGAGAATGAAAATGCGCCCTTGGGCGGCGCGTGCGTGGTTGCTTCCATGAGATCGTGCGAGACGGCACACAAGACTGTATCGCCGATGCGTTGCACGAGAGTGCGGTTTCCCAGGGCCGTGCTCGCGTATGCATCAATCCGCCCTTCAAGCAACGCATCGATCGCCTCTTGTTGATGCTCGACTTGTTTTATCCGCGTCTCGGGAACACCCGCGCGCCTGGCCGCGTCGTGCTGAACCTGTCCGGTGATCACGCCTAGCTGCGCGTCGCTTGTTCGCGCCAACGCGTCATAGCTCGTCAGATGTTTCGGGTTCCCCGCCCGAACCAGGAACCCGTCGTGCAAGGCCCAGACAGGCAGGCTGAAAGCAACGAGGGCCGCTCGCGCCGCTGTGACGAACAGAGGAACGTTGATGTCCCACTGCCCCGCTGCGACGCCGGGCAGCAACTCGGAAAACGTCGTCAGTTTGCATTCGACCGTACGCACGCCGATGGCATGCAAGATTTCCTTGGCAAGCTCGATATCCGAACCCGCTGCAGAGCCACGCTCATCGCTCGCCCCAAAAGGCGGCTCCTCGATATAGGCAAGAACAACTCTGTCGCGCCAACTTCTCATGAACGATGTCCTCTCGAGTAGCACACATGCCGGAAGATCCAATTATGGCATCCGGCAAGGACTATTCTTCAGCGAGGACGCATCTGTTCGATCATCAAGGTCCGATGACCGAGAGGTAAGCTGCTGCCTCTTCGATCTGCGTGTCATTCAGCTTTGCCGCGACGGCTGTCATCGATCCGGCCGCAGGAGGTTTCACTTTCGCGCGCGCCTGGAATTCGTGCAGCCGGTCGACGACAAACGCAGCGGGCTCCCCGGCAATAGCCGGAAAGCGCGCACCATTGCCTTTACCGCCTGCCGCATGACAGCTGAAGCACGCAGGAATTTCAGCGCCCGCACCCATCCCGGCGAGCTGCCTGCCGGCCATCACCAGTTTCTCCGAAGGCGGCTGGGCACCCGTTGCAAGCGGTGGATGCTGCTGCGAAAAAAACACCGACAGCTCGCGTATGTCGCCGTCGGAAAGACCGCGCGCGACCGCCTGCATGGTGGCGCTCGCACGCGTGCCTGCCTTGAACATGACTAGCGCATGGGCGAGATAGTCAGGATCCTTGCCAGCTAGCCGCGGCCCGCCGCTTGCAGTGCCCGCGCCCAATGCGCCGTGGCACGCTACGCACGTCGTAATCGAAGGCGAGGACATCCCAGGAGCGGCAACCTGTTCCGTCACCGCGGATTGCGCGTGACAGATGCTCGCAAAGCCGATGAGCGCCGCCACTGAAGCCGAATACAGGCCTGCGTGCAGCAGGTTGGTGGAACGCGAGCCGAACATAAGCATCTTCCCGGTATCTTGTTGACGAGCATCGTGCAAACGATGCTGTGGTCAAATTCTGCGGGGGTGACAATGACGCGTAGGTGGCTAGCGAATTACAAGTTTGTTATGTCGATCGGCGCGACGTTTAATACAATCTTCGACCCGACGCGGTCGTTTTCCAGCCAATTAAACAGAGCGCAGCAGGCCGCTGTGTGCAGACCGCTTTGTCGCAGCCAGATGCGCGGCCCTGCTGCCTCTTTGGCAACTCGTGACTTCTCACCGGCCTGAAGGCCGGTGCTTCTAGCTTCGCAGCTATCGACTTCCTGCTTCGACGCACACCGCGCGACGGTCATCTGGCGACGCCGGCCCCGTCTTACACGCGCTCCACAGGCACATCGGGCGGTCCCGCCCTGCTCGAATTCTTTCTGAAAGACACCCGTTTCACGGCTTTCCCCTTGGTCAGCCCGTCGCGCAGTCTCTTGATGCCGCGGCGCCAAATCGTGCACGCCGCGTTGATATCCGCGTGCGCTGAGAAACCACAAACGATACAGAGGAACCGGTCTTCTTTCCGGTTCTCTGGGTGGGTGTGCCCGCACCGGGAACACTCCTGGGATGAGTCGTGC
>Ga0255336_101206_pt1 | contig 21398 bp, 27 predicted proteins | sample MeOH1_35cm_T3_17_FD_189102 | JGI IMG/M metagenome (GOLD analysis project Ga0255336, IMG submission 189102) | Sandy soil microbial communities from University of British Columbia, Vancouver, Canada - MeOH1_35cm_T3_179 | ecosystem: Engineered > Artificial ecosystem > Sand microcosm > Unclassified ...
AGGACAAGAAGCGGCCCAGGACAAGAAAGCGGCCAGGACAAGAACAGCGGCCAGGACAAGAACAGCGGCCAGGACAAGAACAGCGGCCAGGACAAGAACAGCGGCTCAGGTCAAAAACAGGATTGCAAAGCGCAAGGAATTACCAGAGAAATCAATATTGTCATTTGGCACCTCCTGCAACCTTTGCCAGCCTTTGTACCAAAAGCTCCACAAGCTGAAGCACTGCATGACCGGTTAGTGTCCAATCAGTGAGGGCGATGTCATGATTCAGCAACGCCAAAGACAACAGTCGGAATCTCGGGCGTCGTATATCACCGCCACTTGACTGATTTATATGTATTTCTTGATTCCTCCCTGCTAAATTTGTCGACAGGTCAAGCTCTAGTCATATGTTGCAGGCGGCAACGATCCGAAGACGCTAATAATATTACCCCGACCAAGCCGGGTTCATGAACGCACCTCGGCTAACCTGACCCTGACGCAGATGACCGAGCTCCGACCTTCAATCCTTAGATCCTGCTGTTTCCTAACGACGTTATAGCAGCACAATTATCAACCAGTATCGGTCAATATGACTCGAAAGAAAGAAAGATACACGACAGAGCACTTGGATGTCCCCGGCATGAAATTTGACGTCGATATCGCAGACCCTAAAGAGCGGATTCAAGCTTACATCAACGCCTATGCTGATGATGGAAAGACACATTTCGAGGTTAGTCCATAGTCCATGCTGGACTACACGGCGACGAGAGTGACTAAGCCAGGGAATCGATGAGCCCTTGATGCGGGACCATATTCGTGTGGTGAGCGCCACCGGCCCTCCACGGGTGACGGCAACTTTTGAACTGGACATTACCCCGGCGTTCTCCAATCGCATGGGGAACATGCATGGAGGGGCCATCGCCCTTGTCTTCGACATGTGCACTACGATGTGCGCTGCACCATTGGCGCGACGGGACTTTTGGTGGTTTGGGGGGGTGTCAAGGACTCTGTCCATCACGTATTTGAGGCCGGTCAAGGTGGGTGTGGTTGTGTTGATTGAGTGCGAGGTTCTGCAGATGGGCGAGAGACTGGCCACTATTCGAGGCATGATGAAAGATAAGAGCGATGGCAGAATTCTTTGTGTGGCAGAGCACAATAAGGCGAGCATCGATTTTGCCAAGCAAAGCCGGTTATAAGATGATACCTACTCTCCGAGATTACGAGGAACTGGACGGCCTACATGATCATTATAGGTTTCTGATTCATAGAGTAACATTGTAGACCGTTGCAGAGAGGTCGCAGGCGGTCCCTCATCAGACATTATATTTCCTAGGTCCAGTGAGGCGTGAATCCAACGGCTTCTTCCACCACTGGATCCTCCGCTTCTGCCGAGTACTCGAGTTTGGCAATAGCGTCAGCGGCAGCAATCTGACCAAGTCCATCAACGTAACCGTCTGTGGTCATGCATATCTTTGTCGTCATGCTTATCACGACTTCTTCGAGTGCATTCGTCTGGCTGGCTTCGTCATCCAGTGTACAAAGGCGAGCCAACACACGTAAAAAACTCTGCGTGTACTGCGGGTCATTTCGATTTTCAAGAATCTGGACGCTGTCGATGATGCAATGGAGATAACTGGGTGCCAGCATTCGAAGGTCCCGAAGAAGGTCCAAGGCATCCTCGACGGTCACGTCATCGCGCTCCAGCCGCGAAAGTCGCGTCGAGGACAGATCTGACAGACTGGAAAACTGGTCCGGCAGGAGAAGAGCGAGCTGGGTGATCAATGACCGGAGCATGTCCATCAGCGCGCCGGGGTAGGAGAACGGTGCCGCCGGAGGGCCGTTTTTCAGTGAACAAAAGTACCAGAGACATGGTATCTCTGTTTGACGTGAGAGAGCGACGAGGGAGACTGCGGTGAGGGTGTTTTGGCTGGGTGACGACACGCCGTGAGGTCCTTGGATCCACAGCCTGTCTCGCCGCGGCTCCTTTGTCCAGCGCAAGAGACGGCCATGGACCTGCGCGTGGATTGTGAGCTGAGAGGCTCTCGATGTCATATCCACCAAGGTTTGCATATCTCGCTGGACTTGGTATGCCAGGCTTTTGAGATTGGCAAGGACATCCTCCCGGCGGTAGAAAGTCGACTCCAGCGGCTCTTCCTGCTCGGGAGGGGGGGTGAAGTGCTCCATCTCCACCGGTTCTGGAGCTTCAATCTGTATCGGTTCTGTAGCGTCAATCGGTACCGGTTCTGGAGCTTCGATCTGTCGTACCGGTGAGGAGTCGTCCTCGGAGAATTCCAGGGCTGGTCGGTATTGCTGCTCGAGAAATTGCTGAAATTTGGTCCCGAGACTGAGAATCAAGTTCTGCTGGTATTGCAGGGCCTGTTCTTTGTTGGCCATTGCTTGATGCATTGTTTCCTGGCCAGCGGCCATTTTGTCCATTCTATCTAGCATTTTTCTTTGAAACTCCAGGTTTGCTTCTCGTTTCATTCGCTTTTCAATGGCGTGCATCCTTTTTCGTTTATCCGCAAAAAGCTTGTCAAAGGCTTTCTCGTCGAAACTCGTGATAAATCTATGCCATGCAAGTCAGCGATGGAGGGTGTGGAGGATGTGTTGATTACCGTTTCCACGATGATTTGGACCAGTTGGTGAAGAGGTCCGTCAAAAATTCAAAGACGACAACATAGAGTTCGTGGACAAAGGTATGCATCATCTTGACATCCCCGTGTACGGCCATTTGGCGATTCCAAAAGGCCATATCCTGGCTTAATTGTTTCAAGCCGTCTGAAACGCTGTTGGCGATTTCTTGATGATTGATGGAGGCCTAAAAAGATGAGCGACACAGATTCGAGCAGCCCGTGACGGCCGGTCTCACCTGGGCGATGGCAGACAAGGAACCGGTCAACAGGCAAATGTACTTGTCGTCGCTCGGGATGACTTTGAGGAGATTGCTGTGATCCCTGAAGCTGCCGCACAGATCTGAAAAGACCTGCTTGAGCCGACCTCTCTTCTGGCCCTCTCGGTCGTCCTGCCACGTGTTGGACGCTTTCTCGACCGCATTATAAAGATATCGCAAATTGGGTGGCTTCCCAACCAGGTCCTGACGCTGTTCCTTTGGCAGGCCCTGGAGAAACTTGTCCCATGCCGCATAGAGTTTTCGGCTCTGCTCCAAAAGAACGACCTCTTCGTCCGGAACGGAGCTAAGAGAGATCAGCCATGGCCGGGCCTGTTCCGCTTGACTGACCTGAGCGCCATTTCACGTGCGTCCAGGAGAAACAGACTCCATTGTTGTTGCAATGCCGAAGGATGCCTCTCGCGATGTCGATCCACCGCCACCTTTGCCGCCAGGCCTCGACTCAGCCCGTCCCTTGGGCTCTTTTCTTGAAGCTCGTCGCTGAAAGTTCTGACAATCTTGTTGCTTGGGCCAGGCTCCATTGCTTCAGGACGGCGATATAACGCCACACGACTGCAAGAATGATTCCCAGGCTTGCTTTGATCATCACCACGATTGCAATGATGAGGCTGACCATGGTCAGCTGAACTGGCCGCCAAAGCCATGGTGCATTAGCGCCCTGCAGCTGGCCTGGAGACATCTCACAGAGTTGCGCTAAACCGACCTCACCCAAGCGTGCCCCTGGATCAGGCCAACCCGGCGGTCTGCCTTAGGCTGACACGTCACCCACATGGATGCGTTAGCGGTGTTTACCCCTCCGCACCACGTGTTCAGCCTGACCAACAATCTTCATCCACCCCATATTTTCTCTTCTCTCAATCAAAGCTGATGACAGAGTGCACTTTGCCTTGAATGTGGTGAAGATTAGACCATGGCCGACATGGATGGAAGCACTGACCACAGCTCTGCTGGAGGGCCAAACGACGTCCACGACACCGAGGAACGAGAGCACTCTAGATCGCCCAACCGAGAGATTCAGCCCGTGGCAGCCAAAGTCGGAGAGATTCAGCCCGCGGGAGCCAAAGTCAGAGAGAATACAGAGATCGATGTCGCTCCACTGTCTAGAACACCGTCAACTTCATTAGAGCTTGAGAATGGGTTTAAAGCAGCCGCTGTAGCGGAAGAAGAAGATGGTGGTGGGGATGATATCGAGTTTGTTAATGTTGATTCGTCAGAATCCGGAACCGATTCTCGCTCTCGACGCAGATCACGACGCGGAGCAAGATACCGAGAAGAGATCATCATTTCGCCCAGAGAAGAAACACAGGTGTTTCAAATGCATCAAGACAGACCTGGAAAGGATCCCAGCGCTGCTACGGTCACATCTGATAAAGAACCTCCTGTGCTTTGGAGAGCCAACATATTTGATACCACCCACCGGCGTCGAAACCGCTCGAGGGGCAGACCTGCCGCCATCTACTACGATGACCGGCCTTTCGATCTGTCTCCGGACAATTCCAAGAACTCTTCCATCTCTGGTGCTGAACTGTTGATGGGCGGTCGAGAACCGGCTGAAGACATGAACCATCCCCGCTGGGAGGGTTGCGTTTTTGAGATCAACACGGATGCATTTGCTCTGCTTCCCAAGAGTGCACCTCGCTACCAATATGCCAGAAGACACAGCCCGATTGGACGGCTACCACGTCGGATCGACTCGTTGAAGATTGACCAACTGTCACGATTCAGTATGGTCATCCGATCACCATTCCTCTACCTTGGTCTCCGAAAGATGGTCAAGTACTATCCTTCTTTCTATGGGAAGAAGGCTGGTTACCTCTCCGACATTTCCCACCCCAAGCCCCCGTCGGAGCGGTCTGATTTTGTTCTGTGGGAACCGTATGCGGTGCTGATGCATCATTTCCCTGAAATCGAAGCATTTGCTTCTGGTGATGAGCCGAAACCGAGCACGGAGAAGGAGAAGATCCAGCCGGAACAAGACAGTTCATTCATGGACGAGGTTCGACAGTTGCAAAAGGAGCACATGCGTCATCTGTACGGTTATCTAAAACCATTGTACCACGCCTCCGTCCTCTCCTGCCAGCGTCACCTTTCCGAATCTCCCCCGAGGGTGGCATTCGACATGATGTGGTATCTTTTCAAGCCGGGGACCGACGTCTATATTCGGAAGGACGGCATGGTGCACGCCTGCGTGGTTTCCGATGTCACGAACAATCTCGACAATCACGTTCACCTCTCTCATCATGTCTCTGGGGATATTCGATTCTGGACGCTGGAGCTGTGGTGCTTGGATACCGACGGTTCTCAGGTTGCCCGCACTCTCACCTCGACCACGATTTACCCATATTCGGGGTTACTGGAGGTCACCAAGCTTGAGGCGTGCCCGGTCGCCATATGGGATGCGAGTGATGGAGGGGAGCGTCGCCAGAAAATTCTGACTCGGAGCAAACTCCTTGTCAAGGCTCTCCAGCAAGGCAGCTTGCTGGCACGATACAACGGACCGGGAAATCAGGGTAATCGTTATGTCAGCCACCGCAGAACCCATTGCACATTTCGTTTACTGACCGAGGTAGTATACCGGCACCGTGGTGATTGATCACCGGCGAGGATTGTTTCACCAGCCTCAGACCATGCCCGTCATTGGCCAGGTGAAAGACCACTGCTCCGATTTCACGCACTACGACCGCATTTTTGTCAATAAACACCAAGATTTGAGCCACGAAACATGGGATGATAACCCGAGTCGTGATATCAGCTATGGGAGGGTTGAATACGACGTGAGGAGACGCCCTGAATATGAGCCCCGTGTCGTTGTTCGGCGCCGGTCATCGAGTGCCGCATCTCTCGAATCGGCTGTGGATGCCCTTCGACCGGAAGTCTTGGACGATGACAGCTCATCTCTTCGGAAAGAATTAGATGAGCACCAGCTTTTGTTGCTCTATCCATCCACTCGAGGGTTCGCATTGAAGACCAAACAATGGAGTGAGTTTTTTTCCCTCCCATTTTGGCCCCAATTGGAGCTCACCAACTGCCAGTGACGGTGAGTGCGGATCACATCTCGGAAGTGGTCTCTTCGGAGGAAAGCATTCAAAATCTGGTCCTCGGTCCCGACGAACTCAAGACGGTTCGTGCTCTCTCGAACCGACACAGTAGCAAGAACGAAACCTGGGCGGCCGACTTTATCGAGGGCAAAGGCTCCGGACAGATTATCCTCCTGCACGGGTGAGTGTTGTGTTGCTTTGGAGACTCGACGCTGACCATCGGCCAGCCCTCCTGGCGTGGGCAAGACATATACGGTTGGTGAGTCTTGGTTCCTCGACATGAGCGCACATGTGGTTAACCCGATGCCAGAGGCCATTGCCGAGTGGCTGCACCGTCCCCTGCTTGCTCTCACCGTGGCCGATATTGGCACGGCCGAGACCCGCATCGAGGGTGAGCTGGTGAAATGGTTCACTCTCGCCGAAGCATGGAACGCCGTTCTCCTCGTCGATGAAGCCGACATCTTCCTGGAGAAACGACAGAATCGAGATCTCGCGCGAAATGGACTGGTCTCGGGTGAGTTCCGTGTCCGGTTCTCCACACATGGGCTGACGAGAATGTCGGGCAGCGTTCCTCCGACGCATGGAATATTTCAAAGGTCTCCTGTTCCTCACGACCAATCGCGTCGGTCAGATTGACGACGCATTCATCTCGCGCGTGCACGTCGCCATTGGCTACCGGGCGCTGACTGGTGAGGACCGGAAGAAAATCTGGGCGGGCTTTTTCCGCAAGTTGGTCAAGGACCGAGCCGGCAAGATCCAGATCGCGCCCGATGCGAAGAAATGGGTCCTGGACATGGCCGTGTCTGGCCAGGAGCAACTCAACGGCCGAGATATCCGAAACGCCCTGCAAACGGCCATCACGCTGGCCGAGTCCGACTGCGAAGAAGACCCGGACTTTGACTCGTCCAAAGAGACCATCATTGTCCTGCAGTCTCACTTCCAGAGGGTTCTGGACATTAGTACCAAGTTTCACAACTATGTCGCTAGTATTCGGAGGGAGGATGAGAAGAAACGAGCGGCGGGCCGAGGGGATCGGAATGACTATCTGGACTTGCCTCTAGATGCCGTCCAGCTGAGGTAGTTGGTATTGCAATCCACACCACTTGCGCGTGCAGACAAATTTCTTGAACCAGACAGTGCGGGCCTCCCGCCAACCTGCGTCAGTCCTTTTTGGAAATGCCGTCAAGTCAACCTCTCTGGTCGTTACGACATCCTCCAGCCACCGACGGCACGTCATTTACATCCGCTCCCTCAGACAGCCTGCCGATCACGTGATATACGAGATGCTATTACTCTCAGCATGATTTCATCATTCCCTTGGAGATTGTCTCCTGCCACCGTGTAAGGAGTACCAGACTGAGGACAAGAAGCAGCGCTAGCGCGCATATAAGGCGATTTGCCCGGACATCTTGGTTCTCTAGAGATTACAATTACATCTCCATTCTCCTCCCCTGTAATCCCGTCACCCTGTCTATAAACATAGCTGTCGCCTTGTAGGCAGGAAATCTCTCACACAGTGATTTTCTTTACAAAATCACCATATTATATCAATATCCAACTAGAATAGGTCATCCAACTGATTCCACTCATGACCGTCATGGGTGACGCCAGAGACGCGACGCGCTGGATTGCATTGTTTTGAAGCAGGCAACCATCCAGGCAACACTCCACGTGATTTCCTGGCATCTGGCAAGTTATAAAATTCACCACTTCTTCGATCTCCAGCAGAGGCCTATCATCGATTTCGACATTCAGAATCATTGCTATTTATACTCCCCACCAGCTTCGCCTTTGCTGATCACTCTCAGGAGTGCGACATTAGATCCTCCTTTAGGACCGTGGAACGACCAGAAACATGAACCAGATCAAAAGCGACATCGTTTCCGTTTTGTCAGAGATTTTGGGCTTGAGTGATTTCGCATATGAAAGTACCATTGCTGATCCGCCCAACCCAGGACTGTTCATTCAGGGACATGGAACCGTTGGGCTCCCACTTTCGAAGCATGATGCGGATGTCATCATATCCAAATCGAAGCAGAGCCCATACGGCAAAGGGGCCGACACTTTCGTCGACACCTCGGTCCGCAAATCGTGGGAACTCAATCCGTCTCAGTTTTCGCTCCGCAACCCTGAATGGACGCGGACGATCGACAACCTCCTTTCCTCCGTGTACAAAGAGCTCCAACTGAGCGGCGGACTCGAGAATGTGACGGCAGAACTGTACAAGCTGCTCCTGTACGAAGAGGGGGCCTTTTTCAAACCACACAGGGACAGCGAGAAATCTCCGGGCATGTTTGGCACGTTGGTGGTGTGTCTGCCATCACCGCACCGAGGCGGTGACGTCGTCCTCACTCACAGCAAGGACCTGCATGAGTTCAAGACGGCCCCCCATTCGGACTTTGGAATGTCGTTCGCCGCATGGTACTCTGACGTCCTCCACGAGGTGAAACCGGTCACCTCTGGCCATCGGCTCGTCTTGACGTACAATTTGATCCGACGAAAGGGGGCGCCCATACAGGTGCCCCCGTCCATGGCCAGTTACAAGGACCGGCTGGTCAAGGTCTTGGAACGGTATCGGTCATACGCCGACAAGCACCCATCCCCGCCTTACCTCGTTCACAAACTCGAGCACCAATACAGTGAGAAAAGCCTCCGGTCCGACCTCCTCAAAGGCGCCGACCTCGGTCAGACTCGATGTTTAGAACAAGCGGCGACCGAGCGGGGCTTTGGGCTATATCTCGCCATCATGGAAAGGAAAGGGATGAAAGGTGACGACGATGGGTGGTATGATCCAAAACCCTGGGGATTGAAGCGTATTGTCACCATGGGTGGTTCTCGACTCGAAAACATGACGTCCACCGCCGAGTGGTTCAAGTTGAACAACAAGGTCCATATTTTGGATCCCGCCGAACTCGATGAGCGCCATTATGACCGGAAAAAGTACACGGGCTATGTCGGAAATGAAGGCTGCTATACGACTTATTGGTATCGTGATACGGTACGTCCCAGGTCCCTGGAGCTCCATTCACCCCAAGTCTCATGTTGGTGTCCCACAGGCCCTGGTTCTCGTTCCTCCGGCACATCGAGCCCGATTCTTGTACCACTGCTACCGCCAGCCCTCCAAACTCTTGTCATGGACGCGACAACTGCGCCAGAGAGCCGATTCGGATCCATCCGCAAAATTAGATTTGACCAATCTCTGTCGTCTCAAGTTGGAAGCCCCCGGCAATCTATTCTTCCGTGGTGATGTGACGAGTGAGGTCAAACGCCTTGAGGACCAGACGACGCACGAACTGGTCGTCGCCGCGGTCCAATGTAACGTCCTTGATCTGTATGATCGATTGAGAAACCTCATTTCTGGTCCCATGCTGCCCGAGGGTTTTCAGAGATTGGGCGGTGTCATGGCGCTGACCGGCCAGGAAGACATTCAACCAAGGTAAGGCTGAGCCGGCATCTGCTTCGCCCGGTTCTCATATTCACTAGGATTGACGAGGCATTAAAAAAGGCCACATCTTTCACGTGCAAACACGAAGCGCTCAAATTGGTCGAAAATGGCTTCCTGAATGCCCCTGTCAGACTGACCAAAAAAATGACATGTGCGTTCAACGTCTGGCTGGCCACCACTCTGGCCGAGGTGGTCATGCAGTCGACACTCGTAAACAAGGCCGATGGGGGCATTCTCGCCGACATTATCGAGTCATGGGAACCGGAGCCCATCCAGGAAGTGTATGTTTATGGATCGAGACTTGTTTTCCTTGATCCGCCGATGGACTCACTTCTGGCAGGATCGCTTTGCTCGTTCAGAGCTCCAATACCGCTGTCAAAGTCACTTTCGCCAATCGTTTGATGGCGGTAGGGGCCTTGTCTTCCACTCTGGTCTCCCTTGACGGAAACGACACCATTCCAGGTGCCCACATGTCTGAAAGTGATCGACAGGAATACAGCCAACAGATCATCACAGACTTGTGGAATCATTTCCGCCTCGAATCACCTCCAGCCGACGATGACAGCGACGAAGATGACGGCGACGACAATGGTCGAGAAGAGGACCACGATGATGACCACTATTACTATGACAGCGATGACAATTATCGCTCTTCCAGCGAGGAATATTACGACGACAGCGATGATGAGGATGACGACGACGGTGACGACGACGACGGCGACGGTGATGACGACGGCGATGATGAGGATGACGACGACGACGACGATGGTGACAACAGCCAGCAGGGCTCAATCGTCATTGACAGGGTCGAGACCAAGAAATATGACAAAAGCATTCTTACCGGCACCGACCTGGCAAACCTGATTCATATCACCATTAATATGAATATTCTCACCGAGGACGAAATCAGGCAACGTCTGTTGGCTGCGGTGGCCGAGGCTGACCAGGACACATGCATGTACACATTGTTGCCCTTTGTGAAATTGATCCTCGAGCAAAAAGTCCCTTGCTATCAATTGGGGGAGAACAGGAACGAACCAGATCCTGAGAGCATCTGCTTCGTGACCCAAACGGTCGAACACTATATCAGAACCTGCGTCGGCAAGGAGCCGAAAAAGCCTGCAGGATCGACTCGACCCAAAGGCCGCTGCCGCGAAAACCCTTGCACGAACTGTCGAGCCGTCCATAACTTCCTCGCCGATCCCAAGAAGAAAATTGGCCAGTTTCCCTGCGGCGAAGCCCGTCTCGCCCATCTCGATCAGAATTTCCCCAATACTCGCAACACAGCTTACGATATCGACACGATTCGGACCGGTAAACCCAACGTCTGGCAGATGACGAAGACGGATACACTGCTCAGGTATAGAGCATGGAAAGCTGCGCGTGAGGTTGCCATGCAGAGGGTGAACGCGCTGATGGATGCCGGGCCGCCGAGAAGTTACCTTGGGAAGGCCGCCGATGCTCTTCTCTCGTTCGATGTCGCCGTCATTGAGAAGAGAGAGTGGGAGGCCCAAAACGACACACGTTCAAAATTGAGGAAACGGACGAGATCGGTGGCATCTGCTGCAGATACAACCCCCCAAAAGGAGAGCCCCAGACCAGGTCGAGGCCGACCCCGTAAATCTGGCAATTGATCTGGCCGCCTCAACCGGAAATTTGAGACGAACCAGCTGACGCATCTCTGCTGTATGGATTCAACATACCATAATGAGCGATGCACGGCCTGATATGTGATACCCTTGTTTAGATGCAAAGCATGGTGTTTGGGGGTGTTTGTGAAAAGAGAAGGACTCGTGAACAAGTGTTACTTGTCTTGACAAGTCTATCCTTGGTATGACAATTCTGTTTCTTCTGTGATGACTGGCTGCGTGGTCCTGTCAGCCTAGAAACCGGGCTGTTGCCGAGACAACCTACGTGTACTTAAGCCCCTTCCATAGACACAATCTTCACACGAGTTCCTTCCATCCACTTCCTCTCCAGAGGTCGACAAGTCCTTTGTCAGAGATTGGTTAGATGTACAGGCGAAGTGTCGCGCTATGAGGCTGTGAGGTTTGCTGTCCGCTAGGCGACAGCAATGTTTATAGGCAGGATGACGGGATCAAGGGGAGGAGAATGTAGATGAAATTGTGAAGCCAAACTAAGAGAATCAGAACGTGATGTCCGGGCGATCGCCTTATATGCGACGCACTAACGTTGCTTTATGCCTCAGCCTTGACCTCTTTACAGAGGCCTATTATGAGGTTCTGTCTGGTTTCCGGCCAACAGAGATACACTGTCAAACAGAGTTACAGCTGGCGAACAGAGTTATACTGGCGAACAGGTTATACTGTCTAGCAGAGTTACAGCTAGTGAACAGAGTTATACTGGCGAACAGGTTATACTGTCTAGCAGAGTTACAGCTAGCGAACAGAGTTGTACTGGCGAACAGGTTATACTGTCTAGCAGAGTTACAGCTGGCGAACAGAGTTATACTGTCAAACAGAGTTATACTGGCGAACAGGTTATACTGTCTAGCAGAGTTACAGCTGGCGAACAGAGTTATACTGTCAAACAGAGTTATACTGTCAAACAGAGTTATACTGTCAAACAGAGTTATACTGTCAAACAGAGTACAGCCGTCAATCAGAGTACAGCCGTCAATCAAATTTGCAGCTGTCAATCAGAGTTACAGCTGTCAATCAGAGTTACAGCCTGTCAAATTCGCTCAACAGTGTACATGAATAGCCTTAGAAGGGGATAGTAGACTCAATACACAATCTAACACGAATCCAGAGCGGCCATGTCCACCGCTGCTTCCCTTCCGAGTGGAATCTATGGCTCTAAAAAAACAAATGGCCTATTGGACATTCTCGCTTCAGTTGTGAGAATTGGAATCAATATCTAGTCACGTGACTTGCTTCATTGTTTGCTTTCCATTAGGGCACCGCCAACTACCCTGCGGTTCAAGCCCAAGTTTGGTGCCTATGTTCACGATGTTGGGAACACAGGCAGTGTTCACTCCATGGGCGCTTGGCCTCCAGCACACCTTCATCACCCTCGTAGGCAGCATCTTAGATACAATCAATCAACCATCTACTCGGTGCTTGGTTCATCACACGAGACCTTACAAGTAGTCCAAAATTACTGCCCAACGCGGGCAGACATTGTCTGTTCAATTCATCCTATCGATCTCCAAGATTTTAAAGGTATCCTCTTTGTGACCACAAAGTATGACTTCTCTTCACCTGAGTGTTATGACTGACTCGGGGAGCTAAATCAGCCGCACTCTCCTATCAGTCCATGCTTACCTTTACCTCGGTTATCAGCATCCAAACTCCAGTGACCACTCGAAAGACTGGGGTTGCAGCGGCTCCTCGTTCACCAAGCCACCTGCAGGACTGCATGACGAATCACGCCCATGTCCCAAATTACTCGGAAGCCGCGATTTGTCTGGTGGTTGACTCGTGCGTGGACTTTTCAAGAACTGATTCTGTCCAAGCGCTGTCTCTGACAACTGTCTCACCCTCCGGCCCACCGATATCATTGCACCTCCAGAGAGGTGGCCGAAGCGAAGGATGGTGAGTCGCGGCTTCATTCTCCCATCTTGGGCCCGGGCGGGCTAGAACGGCCACACTCATCACGCTGTTCGAGTCGATCTTGTCCAGGTCGAACGTGAAATACGTGGACCCTACCGTCGAACGGTCTAACACGGTGCATATCGTTTATCGGGCCTCCTGATCATGTTGACCCATCTTGTCCCGGTCACCATCTCCCTATACGAAACTGTCCTGGCACCTCATTCTGTCTGTGGACGGACTGGAGATCAGCGGCCGCTGTGACGCACGGCTTGAACACGAACATCTGCGGAAGAGGGAGCCCTGGTGCAACTTGGTCGAACGGGAAAAGATCGAAGACGAATGTCTGGCCAGATGTTACCGCCACATGTCCCCCGATCTTCTCATCGATCCCACCAAGGACGATCGAGGACTCCTTGCCTTGCCAGTCGCATCGGAATTGCGTACGTGAAAGTCAGTCTGTGGCCAGGCGCGGCCAGAAGAGCAGTTGTTGTCTTAGGATAGATCTGGTGGATGAAGCCACTGCATATCTTTTTCCTACCTACAGACATTTCAGCTATGGCTACCTTTTATTATCAAGGACGTGATGATTGTTGCACATTAATGATAGTATCGCCTGTGCGCATGCCTGCCGGGATCATGGCACACGGTTTGGCGGCCTTGAAAGGGCCAAAGGCAGGACTGAATAACCCATAATAACGGGGTGCCCATCAATGTGGTTGCCACTTGCACTTGTGGCCGATACCTGTCCAACTGCAACTGCTTTTGACCCGGTGCTGAATTGAATGAACTTTGGTGAATGTATGACGGTCAGTTCATCTGCTCGGCCGAATCCTAAATCAGCTGGAAGTGAGCAAATAGTTCTCTTTGCCATCAACAGGCTTATTGTGCTTGCATTTGTTTTGTCTTTAGGTTGGTGTCGCGGGTGGAATTCGGAGGTGTCGATGTGGCTAGAGGGTCAGACTTTACCGCACGAGGTGTCGCAGAGGGTTCAAGACATCATCTACCGCAGGAGGTGTCGATGCGGCCAGAGGGTCAGACTTTATTACCGCAGGAGGTGTCGATGCGGCCAGAGGGTCAGACTTTACTACCGCACGAGGTGTCGATGCGGCCAGAGGGTCAGACTTTACTACCGCACGAGGTGTCGATGCGGCCAGAGGGTCAGACTTTACTACCGCACGAGGTGCCGCAGAGGGTTCAAGACATCATCTACAGCAGGTGTCGATGCCGCCAGAGGGCTTCAAAACTTCACCTGCTTGGCTTCAAAACTTTACCTGCTTGGCTTCAAAACTTCACCCTGCCCACTAAAGTGTTTATCCTTTTCCAGCTTCAACATCCATCCCACTTGTATTCAACCATCGCGATGTTGCTTAATCTACCGCTAGAGATCCTTCTCCTGGTCATCCCACAGGTTAGATCGGACTTGGAGAAAGAGGCGCCGGCTAACATGAGTCATCCAGTTGACGAATGTGGCTGACTTGAAAAGTCTGAGCGAGGTATCAAAGAGTCTCTACGCCGTCACGCTACCCTACCTGTATCGTTCCATCGCTCTCGAGTCGGAGGGGGACAAGGGAGATTTGGACCAGATCGACACCGAGCTCGTCCTGCCCGCTCGAGAGAAAGGCCTTCTTCGTTATACCCGCGCTCTTCACGTCGAGTCACATTTTCCGGCAACATGGGGGCAGTTCATCGATTACTACGACAAAGATGCCTGGATAGGCGAACAGGAGGAGGATGAGATCGTCGGCCGTCTGCTCTTTCTTCTCGAAGGGTTACCGGATGGAAAGCTTCGCAGCTTCAGGTGAGATGACTGTTTCGCGTCGTGTCTTACTAACTGCTGGCAGCTGGAATGTGCGGACCTGTGTGCCTCCATCCATCCTGGGCCCTTCTGGTTATCTCCCGCTTCGACAACCACAAATCGAATCCCTTCGCCTGGTGGCGGATGGTAGCGGCCGTCCGGCCGAGGAGCCTCATCCTCGACTCGCGCTGTCTGCATTTTCACATCTTCGGTACCTTTCATGTACCGGACTGTGGCGCGAGGAGGATCGTGCGGCTCTGGCGGATGCCTTGCAACAGATCTCTGATCAATTAGTGGAATTTGAGCTTGACATGATCTCCTGTCGCGATGTGGATGAAGATTGGGAAGAAAATTTGGAAGACACCTTTGTCTTCTCACGAGACATTCTCCGGCTTCCTCGCGCCGGGAACCGCATGTTCCCTGGTCTGCGGGTCCTTGCCCTGTCGGCCGTTTCTCTCACGCCGGACCTGAGGGACATGATGAATCAATTCGACTTTGGTCTTCTTCGCTCGCTCACCTTGCGTTTGACTCCCGGTTGGGAAGAGTTGCTGGACCACTTGACCCGCTCTCGCCCGCCCATCGGACTCAGATTCCTCGAAATCCAATCGACCACCGAGGACAGTGACATGCATGGCCGCTCCATTGGACCCTTTCTGGAGAGTTTTGATGGTCTCGAGGCCCTCTTCCTCTGGACCGCTTCATCCGAAGACACGCTGCGAATTTGGCGGTCCGCCCGTCGCCACCAGGCCACCCTGAGAAGATTTGTCCATCACCAAAGAATGTCCGTTGACCAAGAATCGGATGTCGAGGACTGGGACTCGCATGACCTCTCATTACGCTCCGTGGCCGCCTTGGGCGACGATCCGTCTCAGAACCCTTTGGGTGAGCTCGATTTGGAATCTCTCGGTCTCTGCTGCTTGTATGACTTTTTGGTAAGACTTGGTTTCGCGTCCGGAATCACCGTACTCGTCACGCTGATCTGCTCATAGAGGCCCATCATCTCTCCGTTTGTGAATAAGAGCACACTCCAGATCTTGCACCTGCGCCAGTCTGGACCGGCCTTGGAACTCTTTGCGGATCGGCACCGAACGGACCGTATCGATTCTGACCACGAACTCGTCAAATTCAGTCATGGCCTTCAAGACTTTGCCCAGTGGGTCTTTGGACCCCATGGCATTTTGTCACTTCGATTGCTTGCCTTGGGCGATTTTTCATACCGGGGTCGCTTTACCAACTTTCATCATCTCCTTTGCCGACAATCCCCGTCACAGAACGCACCTGGTCGGTCCTTCCGCAGCATCACCAAAGAGGACATTGAGCTGGGGGGGGTGGTGGCCAAGCATCGCAATGTGCTAGAAGCGTGTCCGACTGACTACATTATCGGAAGGGAGTAATGAGGTTTTCCTATCAATGCTGGCATTCAGGACCATGAAGCAGGACATGAAGAGAAGCTCACTCTACGACATGTCAGACATGTCGGTGGTACCAGCATGTACAATATTGCGGTCAGCCGGTGGGCAGCGTCAGTCGGCAGCTCAGTCGGTAGTATCAGTCAGTATCAGTCAGCCTCAGTCGGCAGCTCAGTCGGCAGCGTCAGTCAGCTCAGTCGGCAGCGTCAGTCAGCTCAGTCGGCCGCGTCAGTCAGCTCAGTCATTGCAAGCAAGTCCGTACCAGGACAAAGTCCTGAATGATTTTTAGCCGCTTTGCATACCATCAATGGCGTCGCACCGCTCCTGCATGTCGTTTTCTCCTCTCCCGTTAGCAGACTGTTTCCGCCGAAATTGGCCATCCCAACTTCCGATATAACGCCGGATTCGCTGACAGGCTCAGGCCACGAGCGACATTATTCCAGGACAAGAGATCGCTTCGACTTGTATTCCTCGGCGAAAAGCGGGCTGATTGCCAGATGCAGAGGGTGACTTGCAAAAAATATTCAAAAGGGCGCCCGCGGCTGGCATCGGAAGGATGTGGCCTGACAGATCCCACTTTTTCATTGGTCCATTTTCCGGTTAATCACGTGATCCGGATCACTCTCCCGTGACCAGCCCGGTAGTACCGGAAGTCACACCATCTGGGGGTGGCCATGCTCCGCAACCTTGTTTCGAGGTCATCCTCGATCTTTTTTCGAAGTCATCGTTGACTTGGATTGTCTGCGCTGAACATGGGGTCGGAAGAACGTCAGACTGGCTGTGAGAATGCTGTGAGGAAGACCCGCCATGAGTAAAGCGATGCGCTCTCTGTGACCGCACGACCGCGACAACATCTGGTGAGCATTCCGAGGTTCCCCAATTTGCTTCGCTTAGGAACCGGTCCGCTGCGGATCTTTCAGCACTTGACAGGCCTCTCCATGACGTCCGCCCAGCACCAATCATTGGAAAATTGCCTGTGACGAGCCCGACCAAGTCTGTCCATGACGTCTCTCTGCCACAGAATCTCGAGATCACGGGTATTCGAGGACACTGCAAATTTCTTCCGAGGAGCCGGTCCCATATGATAGGATGGTGCGCACCCCAGGAGACCCACTCCATGAACCAATTTCCCCTTGGGACGATCATCCGAGGGATAGTTCCGGGGAGCGGTCAGTGATGGCAGCAACGATCGACAACTTATGGTACGGTTATTCCCCAGCTTTCCCAGGTGGTGCCACCACTCATTGAGATTGGCTGCCGGATTCATGCAACGGACTTCGCCGAAGTTCTGAAACCGTCCCAGAAGAGTTGTTGACTGGACTATTCCGTGTTGGCCACGCTCAGCACCGTATTCGGCGGGTTTCGGGCCGTCTCCTTGTCGACATCGCCATGAGGCATATATTATGGGTTCCCTCCTGCCATGACCATCTTGACTTTGGACACTCATTTCACCCCCAGACCAGACTGTATTTTCCACCGCTCTCCTACCATGGCGAATGTGCAAGACGTTGAGAATCACGCCGGCGGCGAGCCCGTCAACGGCAACCTGACCGAGAAACACAACCCTCTCGACTTGGGAGCAGAGTTGTCCAAGATCCGCACCGCCGGAGGCTTTTCCATGACTCCCGACTTCTTTGAGAAGATTTACCTTCAACCCAAGAATCGTGTTTCCAACAACCTCCGATCCACATTTGCGAATCCCACTCCTCTGTACGTCGTCCGTCGGTCGATCTATCCTGGCTGACTCGAGATAGGGCTCTCGTCGGCTTACTCCTCTCTCTGACTCCGTTTTCGAACGTCCTCCTGGAGTGGCGCGGTTCGGGCGGTCTTGGTGCCGCCAATGTGTATGTTCTCCGTGCTCTCTCGGTCTTTTTCTGACCGCTCACAGGGGCACCTATTACTTTTTCGGTGGTCTCCTCATGATCATCAGCTCCGTCCTGGAATTTTTCATCGGCAACACCTTTCCCTTTGTCGTCTTTGGTTCGTTCGGCGCCTTTTGGCTCTCCCTCGGCGCCACCTTCACGCCCTACTTTAATGCCGCCATCGCCTATCAGCCTGACGACCCGGGCGCCGCCATGGCCAACCCCACCTTTGCCACCACTTTCGCCTTTTTCCCGCTGTACATGGCCGTCCTCTGCTTTTTCTACATGATTCTGGCCATCCGGACCAACCTTTGTTTCTTGGCCCTCTTCACCTTGATGGTTCCTGGCTTTGCCTGCCTGGCCGCCTACTTTTGGAAGGCCGCCGAGGGCATCTCGTCCCCACACCTGGCCCACGCCGCGGGCGGCATCATGTTTACCGTGAGCCTGGTGGTATGGTACCTGTTCTTTGCCCAACTCCTGGAGGCCGTCGACTTTCCCATCAGCCTTCCCGTGTTCGACCTCAGTCGATTCATCAAGGGCGCCAGCGACAAGACCAAGGACTCATAGCGCAGGCCTGAAATTGGGGGGGGAGCATGAAGAGAAAAGTGACGTGACTTTGGTCAGATGTAGAATATCTTAATATCAGTAATAATCCGAAAGATATGCCATTCTCATCACTTCCGCTGCTTATAATGTCGGCCAGCTCTCTTCGATCGGCTCCAACTCCCCCTTCCCATGATATCTCTCACAAATGTCCGCCTGCTCACTCAACACATATCGATCCGCCTGGTGCCCTTGCTTGGCCAGTTCTCTCCAACGTTGAAAGTCTGCCGGATTCCTCTTGTCGCCGTGCGCCTGCTCCGCGTTCGCCCAATGCCCGATACTAAATCCCAAGCACGTTGTAATCTTGTTGCATTTGATGTCATACACCAGCGAGCATATCGTGCCCGTCTCCTCCAGCCAATTACACTGCCACAACTCCCCCGGCCGTATGCACTGGTACGTCGCCGTCTGGTAATTCTTGCACCCGCCATCGGGCCGCCGTGGATTGCATACACAATGCGATTGTGAGAAAAGAACCACATTTCATATCGCCATTTTTCCGCCGCCCCGCTCTCGGGATTCCGTGCGTCGTAGTCGTACACGAGGTGCAAGTCGAGCAAGTCTTTGTCAAATTGTGCGATCGTGGCCTCTCGTGTGGGGGACTGAGCCATGGTTTGTCTTGATCATGCCATCGGAGTCGCCAGATGTCAAACCAATTTATATCTGTGATGGTGGCGAGCACTTGCCGATCGATGACGTATGACGTCCAGATGCATTTGCCGACGGAAATGCCGGTCCACAGACGCTTCTCAACACGCTGCAAACCACCCTAACTGACCAAAGACGCCCTGCGTGCTCCAAGAGACATTGTGGGACATTGGCAGGCTGGCATTTCTGAGGCTGGAAATCTGATTTTGCCGAAAACGCATCCGAGGTCCCCGTTCTGTGGAAGGTAAGGCACCTCGCAGGTGTGGGACGGGCATTTATTTGCTTTGGATGGTCGGACAGCTGACAAGTCCTATTCAGACCGATACCAATGGTTGGCAGTAGGGGGTACCTTGGCCTTTTGGGATAGCACAGGGATTCCACCATTCTGGGGCTGCAATTGGAGGGGACAGCCCGCTGAGATTGATGGGTTTGCACATTTGCCTGATTGAAGCCTGATTGAAGCCTGATTGAGCCAGATTGAGGGCTGGGGATGGTGGAGGTTAATTTTGAGCCTGATCACATGACCTGTCACATGGCTGATCACGTGACCAATCACGTGACTGAATATAAAAGAACCAGGTGCTGGCAACTGGCTGGTCCACTGGCTGGACTTGCTAAGGGTCAAGCTGATTCACCAGATCAACTGCTAGGTAACCTGGCTAATAGTTTTAGCTAGGAATTAAATGGCCAGATAACTGTCAACTGACAAGGTTAACTGGATAACCGGCCGGGGTCGACTGGATGGTCAACTGATCAACTATCAACTGGCTGGGTCCGCTATCAATTTGCTGGGTCAACTGCTTGGGGATGAATGTCTGAGTAAATTGCTGGACAACTAGCTAAGAATTAAATGGCTGGGCAGCTGGTTCACTGGGTCAACTGTCTGGTCAACTGTCTGGTCAACTAGCTGGCATATCTGGACATCTGGCTGAGGATCGAATGGCTGGGCAACTAGCTTAGGGGTGCTCAACTACTCGGTAACTAGATCTGATCGACTGGTCAACTGGTTCACTGGGTCAGCTGGTTTATTGGGTCAACTGGCCGGGTCGAGATTCATTGTCAACTGGCTGAGAAATAAATTGCTAGATAACTGACGTTCTGGGTCAACTGGCTGGGTCAAATGGCTGGACAACTAGCTCAGGGTCAACTGGTTCATTTTGGTTCACTGGGTCAACTGGCTGAGGCTTAAAAGGCAGGATAACTAGCTCAGGTCAACTTTCAGGGTCACATTGAGCCAACTGGGCGAGAGTCAACTGGCTGACTGGCTGGATAGCTAGCTGTCAACTGGTTTACTGGATCCACTCTGGGTCAACTGGTTCATTGGGCCATCTGGCTGCCAACTGGCTGGTCAACTCAGTCAACTGTCAGCTATCAACTTTCCGGGTCAACTGGCCGGGAGAGGTCAAAATCGAGTGTGCCAAGCCAGTCACGTGATCAGAATTGAGCAGTGCTGGTAGTTTACTGTGATCAACTCTCTGGCTGAGGTCAACTGGCCGAGAATCAAATGGCTGCACAACTGGCTGGTCCAACTGGTTCAACTAGCTGGGCTAACTGGTTCATTGGTCTACTGGCTTGGTCAACTGGCTGGAACTTGCTGGCTCAACTGGCTGGGTCAACTGGTCATAAATCAGGTCAACTGGCTTGGTCAACTGGCTGTCAACTTGCTGGGTCAACTGGCTGACTGGCTGGATAACCAGCTAAGGATTAAATGGCTGGACAACTGGCTGAGGATCGAATGGCTGGGCAACTAGCTCAGGGTCAACTGGCTGGGCCAACTGGTTCAATGGCTGGACAACTGGCTAAGAATTAAATCGCTAGATAAGTGACTTGCTGTCAACTGGCTGGGTCAACTGGCTGGTCAACTGGCTGAGGGTCAATTGACAGGGTGACTGGCTGGGTCAAGATTCATTGGGTCAACTGACTGAGAATTAAATTGCCAGATAACTGACTCGCTGGGCCAACTGGCTAATGGCCTGCTGGAAATTGCTCAACTTGCTGGGTCAACTGGCTGGGTCAGCTGGTTCATTGGGTCGACTGGGGGAGTCGACTTGGGGGGTCAACTGGGGGGGTCAACTGGTTAACTGGGTCGACTGGCTGACTGGCTGGGTCAACTGGTCAACTGGTCAACTGGGTCAACTGGTCAACCGGGTC
>Ga0255336_101207_pt1 | contig 21368 bp, 27 predicted proteins | sample MeOH1_35cm_T3_17_FD_189102 | JGI IMG/M metagenome (GOLD analysis project Ga0255336, IMG submission 189102) | Sandy soil microbial communities from University of British Columbia, Vancouver, Canada - MeOH1_35cm_T3_179 | ecosystem: Engineered > Artificial ecosystem > Sand microcosm > Unclassified ...
GGTCAACAGGCTGGGGTCAACAGGCTGGGGTCAACTGGTCGGTCCTGGTCGGGGTCAACAGGCTGGGGTCAACTGGCTGGCGGTTCTGGTCGGAAAAATGCATCTGAGTGTCTTTTCATAAGTCGTTGCAGGGAGACTGCTTCCCATCCGACAGTCTGCGCCGCCGGTTGAACTTGCCAACACGCTGCTTTATTAGACCAAGTACCTATGTCGATCCCCGGCTGCCCAACTTGTCAAGTCACAAGATCTTCCTTCTACCACATAAGAGGTCGTGATCAGCAGCGTCGTGGCCGTCGCCAATCCCGACGGCACTCCTGGCTCCGGGGCCAAGGTGCCGTGCGCCATTTGCGCCTTCCGATAAACAAAGTAGACAGAATTTACTCAGCTATCAACCCAGATGTTGAACAGCATCTGCAATCAATGGAGTTGTGGTCATATGGCTGCTTGACTGGCTCTCAAGCTGCCAACGACCGTGAAAGAGAGTATCGGGGAAATGAGGTAGGATATCTATCACGAGTATTAGCGGCCGATCAGCAATTGGCTTGAGTAATACTTGCCGTGAGTAGCTTCGCAATGTTCGTTTCATCTGCCTCCTCGGCATCACTGACTTGAACGAGGGTGATCAACTTCATCGCGGGGGGACCGGTTGGCATCAGCATCATAGCAAACCATAGCATCGGATCGGGGCCTAAAATATCGGTCTTGGACACAAGGGTGTAGATGGCTGATATGGAAGCAGCAGGCCAGATCACAAAGCGGACCACCAAGATGAACGTGACTGTGATCCATGGCAGTCTGGTTGCTCCTTGGCTCGAACTTTTCGATTCACGCATCGACGTGTAAAGAGAGACGCCCGCGACGATCACTGGGAGTGGGACGAATAGGCCGCCGATGCTTTGCAAAGATGAGGTGAGCCAAGCGGTGAACATGCCGCCGTCGTAGGTATCATTGAAGAAGGCACGATGAAGAGGAGGTATCAGCCCGATGATCGCCCCGAGGATGGCGCCCAACAAAGGAGCATTGAAAAAGTCTGAAAGGAACAAAAGCCACCATTTTGCCCTTGGACCGAGCCTGACCCACTGTTTGGGAGGGACCATGGATGCCCTTCGGTCGAGAGACGGTCGTGGCGATGCTACCGACGGCTTTCGATTTGATGGGAAGAAGGAGTTGGACGCAAATGGATCGCTGAATCGCACAACGGACGCCCGGTGATTGAGCAGACCCGTTTGCTCACTCGCGTCGGTCTCTGGCTCAGCTGAGTGATAGTCGTCGTCACAGGATTCCTTGTCCTCCTCCGCGGCATGCTCCGAGTCGATCAGTCGTGGACCGACCGCAAAAGTGAGGCAGCTAGAGACCGTGGCAAAGACGAGAAAGTAGGACTTTGCTCTCTCAACGGCAGCCCTGGTGGTCTCGTCCGTCACGATCAGCGACTTCAGAATACCCGTTTCGTCCAGAGCGGCGATCAGCAAGAGGGGATAGCTGGTCGTATTGTTGAACATGAGCGCGACCGTCGTCCAATCGGGCATGCCCAGCCACAGATGGGCGACGCTACCGATCAGGAAGGAAACCAAGTGGCAGATAATAGCCCAGATGAAAATGATCAAGTACCGATTCGCCGACCCCGGGTGCAGCTCTGATCCAATCTGCGTGATGAGCAGTGCTGGAAGGAACATACGGACGCAGACTTTGGAAATGGCTTTGGTGTTGGACGGATTGAGCAAGCCCATCCACGACGCAACCCCACCGTAGAATATGACAAGAAGCACTGACAGACTGGCCTGAATGGCCGCGAGAAACGAGTCTCCTAGACCCGTTGTGGGGGCCATTATAGCTCTGGCCATTATAGCTCTTTTTATTTTTTACAAATAAAGAGATGTAGAAGTCAAGATATCGTGAATCGATGGGGGAAGAGGGAGGGGCTGGTCGAATGGTGCAATTTCAAGGTAGCTCCAAACAGGGACAATATAGCCGGCGGCTTGGCATTGGACACCACGCTCCAAAAGCGGCAGCACATTTTGACTCGGCCGCGCTGCATGGGGGATGCAATAGTGTTCTGATATGTACATGGAAGCCTCCTGCCACGGATATGGAGATGATGAGTTATGTGGAATTCAATGGCCGGCTTCCGATATCGTTTATGTCTTACCTTTGGACAGTGACTGCTGGCTGCTTCTCCTGAACCAAGCATCTAGCCACAGTACTTGGAATCCATGTTCCGCCTACTATCTATGGCTAGGTCCATACTGCTAACTCGAGGTTTGTGGAGGTGGGTTTTGGGTTGGGCCAGCGTCTTGGCATGGGGAATCAAGAACAACTTTCGTGGACGGCAACTCGATTAATCCTTCCCTGCCTCAAAACGACGACCATTTCAAGCTTCATCAAGCATTCAATCGAATACGAGCTGATCTTCAACTGGCTGCCGTGCCGATATTGCTTAGTTTTAAATGATCCCTCTGCACCTCCATTGGCGGCCTGACGAGGCTATCCACTCTCAGGTTCAATTCAGCTGAGATCCAGGACCTCAATCATGAGATGGCTTAGTCACTGATCTAACCTTGGACAGATCGCTGCATGTTTTTCTCTCCTGTCCGGAAGCTGGAGAAGATGGGTCGCTCTCGGAAAGAAGTAAAGAGAGCATTGTCGGCCTTGCACCGACTACCTGGGGGACAAGCTCTTCACTAAGGGTGTGTACAATCGAGATAGACTACCTAAGCATATACAGCCTGACAGAAAAGAACAAGACTCCTGAAATACGTAACATGGCTAAACAGCACGCCGTTAGACACGATAGCCTCATCTGCCCATTTGCTTGCCCACCTGCTCGCCCGCTTGCTTACCCATTTTGCTTGCCCAACTGTAACTCAAGTGAATCCATCGCAGAGATTTATCTTACTAATTCATTTCCACCAACAGCGCTCTGAGCTCCTAAATAATCCGAAGTAGAAAACTCAAAGTGAGAAGGGCAACCCTCACACCCTGAGAAATGCACCCACAGCTATCCATAGACAAGATCGTGACTACACTTTTTATATCTTGGACCAGGGTCAGTTCGATGCTGATGAGCTTCTCGACATTTGTTGATTGTGTCCCAATTTTGATAGTCAGCATCGCTGCTTTGCTCAGCGGCTTGCCCTCAACCTCACTCCAATCTGTGGTGGCCTTCGGGCCCGGAAGTTGACATTGTCAGGCGGCCCAGCCCGGACAGGCGACCGGTGATGGGGGGTCGCCCAGTGTACGATTAATGGCAGCCCAGACTGCCCGACCTTGCGGTCACACAGAAAGACTTAACGCTTAAAACCATGAGGAGTGTCAGATGTACGGTGGGCCATGGAGGCCTGGCAGGACTCGGCAGTTCTAACGTTAGAAAGATTGAGAATCTACTCAGTAATTCACATATTAAGTACGCCCTGGACCCTCGCTCAGAGGTACCAAGTTGAATATCAACACCCGTCCCGCTCTACAACCGATGGCGACTGTCGATGCCGCAACAGCCGAGGATGATGGTCGATACTCTGAGGGCAACCACAGTAAATTGTCTGAATTCCACGTAATCCACAGTCCGTCGGAACTTACACCATAGCCTTGGTAACTAGGCTTGAGATGAACTGTCTTGTTTTGCGCAGTATTCAAAGCAAGAGATTCATCGAGAACAATAGCGCCAATTTCAGTCTGGAGATATGAGCCGGTAGGATCGAACGATATATCGTCGAGTGTTTTGCCAATTGTGAACGTCTGGAGGCATTCCCCCGTCCTCGCATCCCAGATCTTGACGGTGTGGTCGTCCGAGGCCGACGCGATATGCTTGTCATCATGTGAGAAGGCGACTGACCTGACAGAGGCATCATGGCCCTCGAGCGTCTGGAGGCATTTCGTCGTCCTTGCATCCCAGATTTTGACGTGCCGTCGTCCGACGCCGAGGCGATATGCTTGTCGTCGTGTGAGAAGGCGACCGAGTTGACCCAGCCACCATGGCCATCGAGCGTCTGGAGGCATTCACCCATCCTCGCATCCCAGATCTTGACGGTATGGTCGTCCGAGGCCGACGCGATGTGCTTGTCATCATGTGACAAAGCGACCGACCTGACCCTGGCGCCATGGCCCTCGAGCGTCCGGAGACATTTCCCTGTCCTTGCATCCCAGATCTTGACGGTGTGGTCGCCCGAGGCCGACGCGATATGCTTGTCGTCGTGTGAGAAGGCGACCGACCTGACCCAGCCACCATGACCCTCGAGCGTCTGGAGGCATTCCCCCGTCCTCGCATTCCAGATCTTGACGGTGTGGTCGCCCGAGGCCGACGCGATATACCTGTCGTCATGGGAGAAGGCGACCGAGTTGACCCAGCCGCCATGGCCCTTGAACATCTGGTGGCATTCATCCATCCTCGCATCCCAGATCTTGACGGTGTGGTCGCCCGAGGCCGACACGATATGCCTGTCATCATGTGAGAAGGCGACCGAGTTGACCCAGCCGCCATGGCCATCGAGCGTTTGGAGGCATTCACCCATCCTCGCATCCCAGATCTTGACGGTGTGGTCGTCCGAGGCCGACGCGATGTGCTTGTCATTATGTGAGAAGGCGACCGAGTTGACCCAGCCGCCATCGCCCTCGAGCGTTTGGAGGCATTCCCCCGTCCTTGCATCCCAGATCTTGACGGTATGGTCGTCCGAGGCCGACGCGATATGCTTGTCGTCGTGCGAGAAGGCAACTGACCTGACCCAGCCGCCATGGCCATCGAGCGTCCGGAGACATTTCCCCGTCCGTGCATCCCAGATTTTGACGGTGTGGTCGCCCGAGGCCGACGCGATATGCTTGTCGTCGTGTGAGAAGGCAACCGACCTGACCCAGCCACCATGGCCATCGAGCGTCTGGAGGCATTCACCCATCCTCGCATCCCAGATCTTGACGGTGTGGTCGCCCGAGGCCGACGCGATATGCCTGTCATCATGTGAAAAGGCGACTGACCTGACCGTGCCTCCATGGCCATCGAGCGTTTGGAGGCATTCCCCCCTCCTTACATCCCAGATCTTGACGGTGTGGTCGTCCGAGGCCGACGCGATATGCTTGTCGTCATGTGAGAAGGCGACCGACCGGACCGCGCCACCATGGCCGTCGAGCGTTTGGAGGCATTTCCCCGTCTTCGCATCCCAGATCTTGATGGTGCCGTCGTTCGACGCCGACGCGATATGATCGTCGTCGTGCGAGAAGGCGACCGACCGGACCGTGCCGCCATGGCCCTCGAGCGTCTGGAGGCAGCTGCTCCAACCATCTCCCATATCCGGCTTGGTGATAATCCATTCGGGCTCTTCCTCCTTGAACAGCTCTCTCGTCAAGCTGCCAGCTGGACTGAATACGAGTGCTGAAGCATATACCTGAAGAGGACTGTTCTCTATTGCCCACCCGTGGTACAGAAGGAAGTGGCCCGCATCTCGGACAAGCTTGATTAATCGTGATGTCTTTACCAGGCCCTAAAGTCGGTTAAGACGTGTCTTGGACAGATCAACTCAAAAGCTAACCTGGAGCAAAGCTTCGAGTTTTGCGACTGAAAGTACCCCGTCCGATACGCTTCTCAAAAGGCTAAGAGCCTCGAGCCAGTAAATGTATTTCTTTCGGAGGAACTCATCGACCACGCCCCCATCTTGGAGACTGTTCTCTTGTTTCGCAATCTTGCTTGAGCTGCACAAGTGGTCAACCCAATAGATGCATGAATACTGTGCGGCAGCTAATGGGTCTGGCTGAGGCTGTGTGAGCTGATCGATGGGGAAGCCAGGACTGCCTAAGCTGTACATGTCGCGTCGTAGCGTCGCAGACATGATAAGGAGTGATCTCGAGAAGATTGTATAGTGTACCTCTTCCATCCCGAAAAGAAAGATTTCATTAGACGTCTTTGTGAGTAGAAAATCCTTTGCCGACTGATGAACAAAAGAGACTGTACGTTCCCTCAGGGTCAGAAATGAGCCGCAGAGCCTTATAATCTCAGACTGTGCCTCGAAATTTTTGGAAATGGTATCCGGCATCTCGACAATAGAGGTCAATTCCTGCAAATTGATGGGCCGGTATACAATTGAAACGACGGCAAGGATCCGCTTGCAAAGATCAGTATCGTCCGAAATGCGGATTTGTTCCATCATTCGCTCGTAGAGACAATCAAGGCCGGGCGGAAATGTCTTCAGCTTCTCGAGAGTGTGCCATTTTGAGATCTTCTCAAGATTCTGACAGACCAAGGCCACCCACAGGAACGTGTCATCTGAATTCGATGAGAGATGGTCCTGAACAGCCTTTCGTGTTTCGGCGTCGTACTTCTTTAACTCCGTTAATCGAAGCACCTTGTGCTCGATGTATTTCTTTACAGCTGCGGAAACCGATGCGGCATTCAGCTCGAGAGACAGCTTCACCTTCTGTGTCGCCATTACTAATCGCTCCTCAATTTCTGGCCAATTCCGACTGGAAACAATCCACTTGGTACGGGAAGAAACAGACGACTTCTGCGCAATAAAGTCGAGCAGCTGGGGTCTGTCTGTAACGCATTCGTCGAGCGCATCGATGATCAGATAGGTCGCTTTCAATCCCGGGTCTCGCAGAATATTGGTAAAGATCTCAGACAAGGCCGCCCAAGCATTCACGTCCTCAAATAGCTGTTTTCCGGCGCGATCGTACTTCCGCCGTACGTGCGGGATAAGTGACCTCTGCTGATGAACGAGCATGTAGATCAAGCCGCGCAGCACGGCCGTGGCATTATTGATTCGCACGTCGCCGGCTTGGCAGAAGAAGAAGGACAAAAGGCCCGTGTCAGCCGTGGAGTTCTTCAATTCGTCAATAATACCGCAGATCAACATCGTCTTGCCCTTGCCAGGATCGCCCTTGATCCAGAGCAGGCGGCTCTGTTGGTTACCGCGCCATGCTCGGAACTCAGCATTGTCGAGGATCCAGTAGTACGAATCTTGCAACAGGCCGCCTTTTTTATCCTCGATTCGTTTCTTGTCGTCCTGTGGGTCAGTGGCGCGTAAGTCTCTGAGGCAGTTGTTATCCTTCTCCTCCAGCTGAACTGAGACCTGCTGCTCTAGGAGACTGTGAATGTGCTGAAGAAGTCTCGCCTCCTGATTCTTGGCACTGTTGGCAAGCTGTTCAAGATACGACGTGATTTTCAGGGTGTTGTATTCATTGGAGTCCTGCCGTACGGCATTTTCCGCATCCTCCACGTTCTGGAGGTTGCCGTCCCAGTCATCGAGCTTGATCATATCGCGTAGGAAGGCGACAATCCGATTTCGGTAGCACGAGCAGACGGTTTTTATTAAGTATAAGAGGAGTGTTTGGTAGAGATCCATGACTCGCTTCTCCAACTTGACTCGTGTTCCCTCGAACGACCCATGGTCAACAGTATTCTCTTTGAGAAGCAGAGTCGACAGTTCACAATACCACTCCATCCTGGAGACGACATGGATGATGCCATTGCGATTTGAGTTGGTTTCTGTCGTAGGGTTGATGAAAATCTGTGCCTGTCAGCACGAGCTGTTGGCAAGCCGGGAGAGAACGGGCTTACCTGCATGGCAAAGCAGACGCCTGTCCAAGCCAGGGCGGCTTGCGGCACGGTCTGCAGCGCCGAGGCTACGATATCCTTCAGCGAGAGGACGCCTTGCATGGCGCTGCCAATGGCCTGCTTTGCGTTTGCCTCCCCCTCTGTCTTGTTCAGTCCGGCTTGGACGAGCGACTCCATCTGCGACCGCCTCTTGGCTGTGTCTGTCTGCTCGATCGAATTCTCCTCGGATTGGGATGTTTCACACCCGGCATTGTTGTCTTCCTCGAGTTCTCGTGATAGGATCCTCTCGTATGCATCGACCAGTTTGGCCTCTTTCTTTTTGAGTTCGTCATATGCTCTGTTCCAAAGCCGTTCCGGCAGGTTCGCGGAGGTAGACGGTATCGTAGACGGAGATTGTCGAGGGCCCGAGACCGTCGGAACGGACGGTGTAGAAGGACAAGTCGCAGAGGGCGAGGGCGCGGGTTGTTGAGCAGGAGATGTTGAATGTGCAATCGCCAAGTCTAACTCTGGTGCGACACCTGTTGACGGGCCTGCTGAGGAGTCGGATGAGGTGACGGTGCGCGCTTTCGAGCCGCCATGCTGGTTATTTTTAGGCTTCTTGAAGCCTTTGGCACCGCAGCGGAGAAACTTAAAGCACGAAAAGATCGACCCCGAAGGCATGATTCCCACGAGTAGATGCTAAGGATAGCATCACTGGCAAGAGTAGTGATGATGGCAGGATGAATTGACATGCAAGATATCCTCAGGGGTTATGCGGAGCTGAAGAGGCTGGAGAAGTAGCACACCTGCCAATGAAATGTCACCAAACGGTGATGGCGCGCCATGGGCAACATGGAGGCTGCGGATGAGGGCATTCGGCCTTGCGAGAACAAGCACACTCACAAGATTGGTTTGTGAGCTCCACAGAATCACACGTTGGAGACTTCTTGCAAGAGATACAAGTGCGCTGATGTCTGATCCCGGTGTAACCAGGTTCCGATCTGTGCCAGGCGTGCTAGACGTTGCCGAGCCTTGCCTGACGCTTTCCATCCACGGGCGGAGCATCCTTTGTCGTGTTGGTGAACGAAGCGATGGCTTCCATGGAAATCCTAGAGCAATTTATCATGGGCATGTATTCTCGGTCCATGGCTGGGACGACGACAAATCGCGGAATATGAAGGAAACGTTCTTCGAATTGTGCCTGTTGGTAGCCGTCACGTGTTTTCATGTGACATAATTGCCAACCCTCTACGTCGGCTGCAGCTTATGCGGTGGATAGCTATAATCTCTTTGGTCTTATATATGTTAATGTACTGTAGATAGTCAGGGCGCTTGTGATCTCAAACTGCTACTCGGCTAATAAAGAGGAGAGATCACTCACGACAGACTACCCTAGCATTTACAACCTATATAACAAGAAACAAATACTCGAATGCATTCTCGTGTCATCCTCCAGCGACACCTCCTAACACAACGGATGCGGACAAATAATTGGCCATTGATATCCCTCCGTGTGCTCGTCCACGTGCTCCCACAGATGGTGATTGCGGGTATAGTCCGCAGGCCGCTGGCAGGGCCGTGTTTCCCAGACGGAACGGTGAATACCCAGGACGAACGAGAGGGTGGCAGTACGTGATCGTGCCGAGCTGAGCGCTTAGATGTGGGTCAAGCAATGCGGTTCCCAGTCCTCTCCGATGATCCATTTGGAGCACCAGTACGGAATGAGAGGAATGTCCTTACAGTACGTAGCGGTTGAGTGTCCGGTCATGATTCCGAATCGCCTTCTTGCCGCGCTTCCCCTTCCCACGGACATAATCTTGCTCTGTATGTGCCCCCTGGCTGTAGCCGTTGCTTCGGCCCGGGCCCACAGTTCGTCGGCAAGGCAGCTGCCCATCCTGGAGGACGAGGACGAGGAGGGATGGCGGGGACGTAAGAGGCCTCCTTCAAGGAGCCGGGGAATATGCCCGGCAATGTCTAGAAACCGGCATACTTGAGGGCTCCTCGGCCGGCGGTCGAGAGGGGAGGGGCCTGTTTGTACATGGAGGGCCATGGATCCATTGAATCGAGGTCGTCGCGCTGCAGGCCATTTTTGGATCCGGGTTCTAAGTTGAGACGCGGTCCTACAGGCCAAAAGTGCGCCGTCACAAACGGGTGAGTTGGGAGGGTGAGTAGGAGGGTAAAGTAGGTGAGTCGAGGATGAATGCTCGTGCGACCGCGAGAGGGTGGTGGTTAAAGGCGGGGATGTCTGGGGCAAGGTCGAGGGTGCAGATTTTCCTCTTTGCCGCCAAGACGGGCGATCGACTTCAAGGATCCTCCATCAAATTGCATTGCTTCCCCAAGCTCACTGTCCAATGCCGACGCCCCCCTGTTTGCGATCTCAAAGTGATGGCTAATAAAAGGGATTTTCCTGGTAGTTCCTCTCATGGCCAATAATGGAGCTGGTTGCATTAGAAGCAGGGGTTGCTGGAGCTCGACGATTTCTGAAGGATCCCAGCTTTGGTGGACAGCATATCGGCAAGAGAGTAATCGACATCTAAAAGAAAGGTCTTTTGAGAAAGCAGGCAGCCGATCATATCACTCAAATCGGCAAAGGTGGCTGGGTGGTCGTGGAATTCAAGCTCAAGATGGACGAAGGATGTCCTCAATGTTACTCGACCGTTGGGCGCCATTGGGCCGCACGATTATTTGCAGCTCTGGCATGAGACATTCTGTCAGAACCCACAACAGCAAAGCATGCCGCGAAGATTCCAAAGATGCCCAGGCTTCTTCAGCTACCGTGTCCGAAGCGGTCAAACGCCTCATGCGCCACGTTCCGCATCCGGTCGCCATCATCACCGCCACAGATACCAGGCTAACCTCTGAACGCGGCTCTAGGGGATGGAGGGGTGCGACTGTCTCATCCTTCAACACCGTCGCACTTGATCCCAAACCCGTCGTCTCGTTTAATATCAAGGTGCTTTCCTCGACCTTTGACGCCATCAAAGCCTCGGGCCAGTTCAACGTCCATTTATTGAGTGATCACCCCGAAGCTTCCGAGATTGCCGCCAGATTCGCACGTGGCAATGATCCTTCGCCCTTTTTCTCCGAGACTGGAGTGCTCGAATCATTCGTCGACACGGCCCACGACAGAGACCACGACAAGGACAAAGATTCTGAATCTGGATCACAGCAGCCTCCAACGCTTCTCACCCGAAGCAGTTCCGGCGACGTGTTGGTGCCATTTCAGCTCCATTGCAGCTACATGAACGACAAGCTTGTGAGGATCGGAGATCATACTGTGGTATTTGGCGTTGTTACGCAGATCCTCAGTGACATTGCCTACCAGGATTCACCGGCACACCCGATTGCGAAGCCCTGCCTCGTGTATGTCAATGGTCGGTACAGCCGAGTTGACCATCGTGCACACCGGGTACCATTCACCCAGCGACGTGAGATATCCGTCGCTGAGCCCGACCGCCGGTAATGTCGATTTCATATGGACCAGGGACCCGTTGTGGATATCTCAGATGACTGGAGATCAGCAATCCAAAGTCAAGGCGTGGGGGAAAAATAACCAGTAATGATCCTGGTCGACGACTCGAGAAAGCATTGTATATTCATATACATTGGGAGTTGATTGCATCCCAATTGAGGATGCGTAGCCTTTGGTCGCTCTAGTCCACAACCGCGTCAAAACGAGTTGGATACTTTTAAGCATGACATCCCGCATGGAATGCCAGACCACAACCCAGACTGGACTGCGAACCCCGGGATATTTCTGGGGAAGCCCATTCCTGTGTCAGAGGAAGTTCCGACCCTGGACACTGAGGGAGGTTTGTGGATACTACGATTTGGAATGGGCTTGACCGATGGTTGGCGTTGGACGCCACTCCAGTTGCCTTCCACAACATCTCTGTCTTCAGAGCCACGCCAGCCAGGAGTCTTTCGAACAGCTCTAATCCTCTAGTCTGCCCTCGAAATCGGTGAAGAGAAATCAAGCAGTTTATTTAGTTGAAGGTTCGTCAGGTTGCACCAAGTTGAGCAGGCATGTACTCGATACGACCTCATTGGACTGGGAGCTGCTGGTGGATTCTACTACCAAAGAGATCCAGCCGATGTCAGGTCTGCTGTTTGGCACTCTCCCTGGCATCTGACTATTATCATGGTGCGATAAATGTTCACAGGCACGAGTTCTCAACCTGGGAGCGTATGAAGCGCCATTCGAGTTTGTCAATACCCGGAACTTGCGAATTATTAAACTTGAGACGTGTTTATATCCTTGTCTTCCAATGACCCATTGACTTTTAATCTCCCTCACTCCCTGGTATTCTTACATTCCACGACTCAATCGCGAGCCCACGAGCCAACCATCGATCTTTCTTTAGCTAGCCTGCCGCATGATCAAACTCTTCAGACCAGGAATCATATCACCACCCACGACCTTCATTCCCAAACCCCTCGCCCGCCCTGCCAAGGTGGCCAAGATCCCCTCACCGCCACCACCCAGCTGATATATCGAGTTCAAGGCATCAACGCTTCCCGCCATCAACAACCCCTGCCCGAACCGGTCGCTGCTGTATCTTTCGAGGGTCATACTGTCTCCCAGATCCATGCCGTGGTCAACGGCATACGAGATTGTTTCGGCCAGCGATCGTGCGTCGGCGAGGCCGAGGTTCAGACCTTGGCCGGCGAGCGGGTGAACGGTGTGAGCGGCGTCACCAATGAGCGCGACACGTGGACATATCAGGCTTGTGGTATGACGGAAACGAAGAGGAAAGGAGGCGAGCGAGTTTGGCTGGATGGAAGTGATGACCGGGGGTTGGCGTGTCGGGGGCAAAGGTGGTGGCTGTGTGTGCTGGAGTCGCCAGTCGAGCTCGGCTTGATGGGCGTCCGCATCTGATGAAGGGAGGGTGAACAGATACCGGATATCGGCTTGGGAAAGGCGAAGCGCAGCGTTGATGAGCGCGATTTGGGATCGTGGTGCTAACGATTTGAGATAAGCGGCGTGTGCCGGAGTCGTCGACCAGACCAGAGAAGCGTGGTGGTCTGGCAATGGCAGTATGGCGATGGGTCCGCCCAGCTGAGGGAGAAATCGCTGGTAGGCCGTTGCTCGGTTGGGCGCCGGTCCGTCGGAGAAGAAGGAGTCAAAAGATGCGGCCTCCGAGGTCTCATCGGGCTCAACTTTGAGCGTGGCCACAACGCCATGTCGATCGTAGTCCCAGCCACGCGAGGCAATGCCCGCAAAGTTGCGCACAGGGCTGTTGAAGCCGTCCGCTCCGACCAGAAGACGAGCCGCAATTCTAGGCGTGGACGAGGTCGAGGACGTGGAATTTGGGGACACACTCAAAACAGGCCAGGAAGAGAGGTTGAGGCCGTCCGGATCATCTTCTCCATTTTCGATGGATACGACGTTGGTACTCGACAAGAGTGAAGTCTCCCCTCCTAGCTGGACGATGCGCTCCAGGAGGCCTTTGGTGAGGTTTGAATTCTCGGCCATGCTAGCGACGGTTTGCGGAGGTGCATTGTAACGTTGTGCCTCGGCCTTGTGGTCAAATTGGATGGTGGCATCATTGGCCGCGTCCCATACTTGCATATCATCATATGCTTGAACACGACCTGCGTCGACATGCTGCCACGCTCCGATGTCTTCCAGAAATTTGACAGATGATGGCGTCAAACTGCTAGCACGGTTCGCGAATTGATCCGCTGGCAAGCTCCATTCACGAACCTTGGAAAGGTCCTGGGTCTCGATCAAAGCCGTCTTAAGCTTTGACGTGGTAGGGGACGATTCTGTTTCGTCAAACAAGAGCTTATGCATCACACTCGAAAAGACTTACTTAGAGCGGCAAGCAGAGCGAGTCCGGCCGGGCCACCTCCGACTGCTACCACGTCATACAGCTCCGGGGTCGCCGAGCTCCTGGCTGAAGCGAAAGCTTTGCGTCCAGTCCAACTGGTGCGTGGTTGGCCGACATTGGACAGTCTCGGAGTCTTCCTCTGCAGTCGGGGGGGCATTGTGAGTGTTTCAGTATTGGCTGACTTTGAGAGTAGAAGGGCAGCCTTTAGACCGGTCACAACATCAAGTCGGCGACGATGATACTTTCAGGGCTTTAAATACGCTGTCCAGCATTCCAAGGGCTTCAAACACAGGATCGCGGAGAAGTGGTTGTAGACATGTAGTTGGGGTAATGAGGTCGAGATCCACAGCGGAACGGAAGATCATATATCCGGACAGCTCATCCCTTCATATTGATCACTTGTCAAATTGCGAGAGAAATTTCCCAGCCTTTTGACTTCTAGCTTCTATGGAACGAAGAAACAGCGATTGGAATCATATTTTCTGAATGCAGGCAGGGGAGTCACGTGGTTCCATCTCCATCGCAGACAGGCAAACTGACTGGATCGCAACCGGCCATGGTTGACCCAATATGGCAGAGCCATGTCTGCAGACACGTCTGGGACGAATTACAGATATGACAAGGTTGGACGGCTAGTGATGGTACCATCACTCGCAGCATCTTTTGTCCAATATGCCCGGCAGGTATCGATGGCGTCAGGATTGGTAACGTGGTCACCAGTACTGAAGCAAGTATCAGGTGATGTATGTTGCTCCTCCTAGTGTATCCAAGAAGAAGAGTACATAAATGCGCCGATTTCCGAGAGTGAGACTGACCGCATCGCCAAACGGATTCAATCGAAAAGGACATGGTTCTCTTCAAAGACAAAATCAAGGACAAACGGCCGCCTGGCAACGGCTTCCACGCCCACATAAGCGCTCCTGCATGTGGCCACATCAGCCAAATCGATCACATAAAGGCACTTGGCCGACAAAGCCACGTCTGAGAAGGAGTGCCTCAAAGTGTTGCCGCCCTCACATAAGATGGACATCGAGCTTGCGCACGGCGAACGCATCAGCGACGCCTGGAAATAGCCTTGATTGGGTCAAGATTCCCCTACCTGGCGACCTGTTGCTGTTCAGAAGTCATTTGGGACCCAACAACTCGAAGCAATGCCACTTGAGCGTGTATGCGATATACCACACCAAATCCGAGGCGAGAAGCTGCGGCCAAAGTCCTATAGTAACAGGCATATCAATTTCCCACCAGAACAGAGTCCTCCATTGCTTGCTTTCCTCTGCGTTTCTGTGCTATCCAGCCACTAGCACGACGCAGACATCGATGCGTGACCAAACAGAACGCTTCCAGGAAAGACAGTGAGGCGGGTTCAACCATCTCAGTTTGCGGCGCCCTTCCAGGGACCATCTGAGATGGTGAGATCGTTGAGGAGCCAAGAGACACATTGAATGATTGCTGCGGCAGGATGTCTTTCCTGCGGTTTCACTGTCTCATTACTCCCCTTTCCACGAAAGGTTGGAGGTGCCAGTCACGCTGACTTGTCGTCCTGATCAACCGTATGTGGCAGAAGCTGCGAGTTGTTGAACTGCTCAACTGCAATAGGCATGTGCGGTCATGTCATTCTGGCCGAACCAGCTGAACGACATTCTCCCACCCCATGGTCAGAGATGGAAGCGTCTGCTGCACAACGTCGGGCAGGTGCACCTTTCAATGCTGCGGGTCAAGCTATTCGTCATTTCTCTTCCCCTTTCCCTTCGGAAGACGACTGAGTCACTCGCGAGTGGGGAGGTCTCGCGGCCTGCTTAGTGGGATTGGTCATGGGCGGTTCTGGTGCCGCAATGGATCGAAGGTCCGTTTTCTGGCCTTTGGGTGCATTCCACTTTGGCAAATCTGGAATGACAAACGCGCGAGTAATGACGGGCCGACCAAGGAGAGCATTGGCTTCGGGCAAATAAGTCGCAACAACCTCGATGCGGTATTTACCGCGTTCGCCGAGGCAGTCAATGTAGCCCGTAATGTGGCAGGCGCCACGCTGGGAGGTTTGCAAGGCCGTGTTCTGCTTGGTCATCCAGGTGTGGTGGAACACGGAGCACCCGTGCTCGATGGCAGCCTGATAGGTCATCGACTTGACCAGATCGCGATATTTCTGCCTTGATGTTTCATCTCCGAATTCGCCCCGGAGAAAGGGAAGAATGACTTTCATGTCTTTCTCCGACGCTCGGCTGGTTGGAAACCGCATCTTGGTTCTTTCTTCTGCCGATAGTGGGGGCTCTTGCGCGGTAGGAGGACGAGAACTGGATTTCGTGATGTCCCACATGACGGAAATAATTCGCGGATCCCGAGTCATGTCGACCAAGCGTGCCTTGGTGATGAGGTATGTGGCCAGCGAGAACTCCTTGACACCGGCGGCGAATGCCTGTGCAAAAATGACCGGGTGGAAGATGCGTTCCAGCTTGCTGCCGACCTTATCTGGGACGGCGCGCCAGCCATACGAAACTTGAACCGGGTCGTGACCGGGTTCGATATATATACTACAATCATATCCAGTTAGGAACAATGAAACCGCCAGCAAGGGCATACGGACCATGGCACCTCGTACACGTTTGGCGGATAGACCGGTGGCACGACTTCAAGATTCACCGCGACTTGCTTGATGTATTGGATGTGCTTGAGGTTGACGATATGCTGCGGCTGTGACAGCTGTTTTGCGACCAGTCGTGTGACTTCCTCTGGCAACAACGTGTCAACATTGTTCTATCGTATGTCGGACATGATCATCAGAGACTCACTTCGCAGTTCATCGACTCGCTTCTTGTCGGCCTGGAGCTTTGCCGCAGCCTGCCATTCCGCGTCTGACTCTTCATACATCGGCGCTCGGACCGTGCGGATCCATAGGGGCAGCATTAAATAGATCGTGCTTGGAGCTGGGGATTCTTTCACGGGGCCCGGCCGGGCGACGGAGCCATCCTTCGAGAGCTGGGGATGACGCTTCTGCCAATGGCCCTCATAGGATTGTGTGCTGTGGTTGATCCCTCGAGACGGCTGCTTTGCTTTCTCATATTCCCCTGTCCTCCGACCGCTATCGATGTCTTCGGGTAACAGATACTTTGCCACCCTCACGACACAAAAGGAGATGGCAAATCCTGCCAGAAATCGAGAAAGGCGCGGGCTTATCGTGGTCAGAGCATTCGAGGATTCGTCGTGGGCGACCGCGTACCTGGGCTTCCGCATTATCTCCACCCTCTGGAGATCGATTGACCCATTTTCAAGTGGCACGCGGATAGATCGCGGCCTTCGCAGAAGGAAGCGAAGCATAGATGAACAGCAATACCACGCATGGTAGCGAGCAATGCACTCACAGCGTTAACACGATGTTCTCACCTGTCACCCGGATGGCGTAACAGTCTGCTGCACCGCGGTAAGGAGGCAAGAGGAAGTCTCACACACTTCACCCCAGGACTGTGAGCCGACGCGGCGGCTTGGATTCCATATCCATGGGAGCGTCGGTATTCCACTCCGCACATGCAAGTAGCCTTGGGGATGATGGCCCGTGCACGGGAGTTTAGTGCGGGTGCCAGAAGGGCGAGGGAGAAGCGATAGCTGCAGCTGCACCTGAGGCAGGGCCACGGATCTTTTATCGGTCACGGCCTATCCTTCAGGACAACCACCAGCTGCGTCTTCGCACCACCAGAAGCCGGTCTCCAAGATGAAGCTGACAAGGTTCGGACTGTTGTCGGGTGCCGCTACGATCTTGACCGGTGCGACCGCCCAAAGTGCATACCTCTGGACCGTGGACCCGTCGGTCCATTCATCGTCGACCGCAATCATAGATCCGGACACTGCCAGCTCGATAATTGCGCGGCGGCGTGGCCTGACGGATGAGAGATACTTGCACGTCGCGGATGACGGGGTCCTTGAAGAAATCAACCGGTTTGGCGGCTATCAGCAGCCCTTATTTGGCGATGGCCAGTCCAGCGACGCACCGGGCAAGCTGTTCATAAGGATATCCGGCTTTGATGGAGGCAGGTGGCATTTTCCCGGTTTTTGAACCAAGACCACCCATGCTAACAGATTCCCCAGACGTCCACGATCTGGGTAAGGCCATGCCCGACCTGTGGGTTGTGAATCCGACGAGAGATCTCCTGGATGATTTCAAGGCATCTCCCAATCGCCAGGACGGATACTGCGAGTATGCGGTGCCCCCGAGCTTAAACGCACACAACAGCAAAGGCGTAGAGGTGGTGTTCTCATATCCCCTGGCCGATGTATGGACTCCCAATGTTTTGATCACCTCGGCGCGTACTGACTCCACCAGGAACCTTCGTGCCTGAGGGCCAGCGAGATTCCTTACATTCCCGTTATTATGTCTCTTCATTCCGCCCTTCCATCCACCGCGGCCGGTGTGCCAACCTCGATCGGCCCTCTGGTCCGCATTCTCAAGCACTTGTCCGCCGTCGAAGGCGTCGAGAGTACCCTCGTCGTCCTACCATCCAAACTCGCCGAACCCAAGCCCCGCTCATCTCACAACCAGGCGCGTGCCGCCTCGATCGAGGAGGAGCCACTCGACCTCCCATCTAGTGCTCCGTCCACCACGGCCATCGAAAAGACGGCCTCTGACCGGCCGTCAAACATCACCCTTCCCTCGGTCATCCCGGCCTGCTTCAATTCTCAATCGGCCTGCGAAAACACGACCAACTCCTGCTCGGGCCACGGCAATTGCTACAAGGCACACAATAACTGCTACAAATGCAAGTGCGGGACCACCGTCGCCCGCTACAATGAGGACGGCACCAAGAAGACGGTGCAGTGGGGCGGTGCCGCCTGTCAAAAGAAGGACGTCTCGGTGCCGTTTGTGCTGTTGGCCAGTTTCAGCGTCGTCATGGCCGGGCTCGTCGCCGGTGCGATTGGCCTGCTGTACAAGATGGGAAGCGAGGAGTTGCCGAGCGTGATCGGTGCGGGTGTCGCGGGGCCCAGGACACAGAAGTAACGGACAGAAATTGCGGTATTCTCCATTTCTCTCAGCGTATTGATGAAGGGCCGAAGAGGGCCCAGCCCACTAGTGGGGAGGCTGAAGACCAGCTTTGTATGTGTACGGATATGGGAGTTTGCAGAGGCTTTGCAGGTATCGTGAATGGAATGCACATACCGTCTCACGCAGAGCAAACGACTCTGCATGTCTCTTCTACTTCGTCCCTAATTGCAGTTGAAAAAAGTCTTCAAACCCGATCATTATACCGGTATTACCATGATATTTGTGTTCGAGGATGCGTGCTTGATGGCTCCGCCTCGCCAGTCAGACAGCACAGCAAATGCCCAGAAGAATGCCACGCTCCTCCGAAGCGAAACCGGTCAAGACCGAGTTCATGAGCTCGCAAGTAGAGGCAGTCAACCCTTTTTTACCTCAAGATCTGTCCACCAAGAAAATGATAAAAGTGATCCTCTCAAAGTCGACTTGGAGCTGTGGCGGCGCGTATTCCTTCCTGTCACCCTCCTTCAACTCGGCGATCACGTCGACCGCAATCACGTTTTCTCCAGGATGAAGGCGGAAATCGTAGACGCCCGGAACCTGCTGATTCGGAGCAACCAGTTGCCAATTCAACGATACACACAACTTCTGGTTGCGTCTGGAGCGGAGCTCCGGCGTCAGGGTAGGGATGACGCGCAGAAAGAAGTGGTCGGACGGTAGATAGATGTAGGATGACGTCTGGGTTTTGATCGGCGACGCGTAGCGAGTCAGTTTCCACTTGGGGTCTTTGGGCAAGTTGGGATGCGTCATGTAGGTCACCGAGGCGAGAAGAGCGTCTTGAAGACCTGCAGGCATTAAGTTCGGCCACGGAGGCGATTCGGTCAGACTCACCTTTGCCAGGATCTCGATACTTGCGCTCAATGGGATTGTCGGATTCAGCGTAGATGTTGCGACCCACGTTTTGATGGAAAGACACTTCCGGCACTCGGGCTCCATTCATGCCCGCGATAGCAGAGAGAACCGTCGGGGGCTCCCCATCCATCGCCGGAGTTGGCAGTTGTATGGCAGCCGCGGGCATGGAGACCTGAATCGTCTCTGCGATGTTGATGGGTTGAGGGGTCCCCAGACCGTTCGTTCCGGCCATTCGCACCTCATTTAGCTCCGCATTAGACGTACTCCGCCGCATACTGACGGCCGCGCTCGACGGGGCCGGCGTGGAGCCATTCAGATGTATGCTCCGGGAGCTTGCTCGATGCGCCCGGCTCATGGCTTGGCTCATTTCTTCCCTCTGCCGCCGGAGAGATTCACTGTCGATGGTGCCTCCAGAGACGCTGGGCGTCGGGGTCGAGGAGCCCATGGTCAGTTTGAGCAACTTGTGCCGGGGCTGAGTCAGGGACAGCTTCACTCCTCTTCTCACCGGGGCTCCCAGAGCCTGCATCTTCGCATCGAACCAGGCCTAGCAACGTGAGTTGGGCGACATGGCGGGACCACAAACTCTCATACCTCAAGTTTCTCGGCCATTTCGTAGATGTCGGACCCTTCCTGATTGTACTCCTTTGCATTGTCCCAGATCAATCGCATCTCTCGAGAAAAAGTGTCCCAATCTTTGATTTGGTCCTTCTCCACCATCGATCTGACATCGGATATCGATGTGGGTCTCTTGATGACCCGGTAATAGTCGGGATAATCCCTCTTGGAAACCCGTTCCTCGAAATTGCTGCCGACGAGGTTAGCCGCGACACAATCCCAGCCGACGGGGATGGTCCTCACGTACATTGCTTCTTCGTGTCCCGACAGGCTCTTCAACAACTCGAGTTGACTGGCTTTCATCTCCTCCATCCCCTCGTCGGCACTCGCCGGGGCCGGTTCGCTTTGACGTCGCCGGGCGGCATCTTTCGAAAAGACCAGCTTCACTCTCTCGGGGCCGCTGTTGCCGGCGGTGGAAGCAGACGATTCCCGGACTCGGTCAAGAAGGGCCTGGGGAATGGGCGTGGGGTAGGCGCGATAGTCCGGTTGCAGGTAGGCCGGGTTGTGCTTGGGCATGAAGTTGGACAGCGCTTTTCGGATGCGTTCGGCGTCCTCAAAGATGGGAGACTTGCTGGCATTGTAATCCTTTGCATTTTGTATCATCCTCTTCAAGTCGGATTCGAGTTTTTCCATCGTCTCATATTGAGCTTCTTCCAGACGCTGCTCGATCATGTTCAGAGAGATGGGCATGGCGATATGTCGATAATAGTCGGGATAATCCCTCCGACTGGGGAGATCCAGAAAGTGCGTCGCGACATTGCGCCCGGTTTTGTCTTGCGACTTCTTGAGAAGTCGTATCAACTTCAGTCCGAGTTCGGTCGTGGTCTCCCGAGTTTCTTTCTCCGGATAGTGCGTGTCCTACACGGGGCAAATGATTAGACGATCCGTGTTGATGGTGGAGATGGAAATCAATGCGGCAGTCAGCAAGTGCGGCGTCCGGCCGCGAGTGATGCCCCAGCTGGCGAGGGGCAATCCCTGTGCAGTCGGACGTGTCTGCACATTTGGTACCCATAAATGGCCGTCGAGGGGAAGGTGAACAATGCCGACGGGGCAAAGGGCGAGTTAGGACAAGACTTACGTCGTTGCGCTTGCGTCTCTTGGGATCTGGTGTGGGCGCGAAGCCCTCCGATGGCCCTGCAGCGCCGTTTCTGCGCTTCGAACTCATGAAGCGCGGGCTGTCAATTCAGGCGCAGCTTTCCTGTCTCAACACAACGAACCTGTCATGCAGCACGGGAAGCAAGAGCCGTCCTGCACGCGATTGAGAAGAATACAAGATAGGTCCAGCAGACTGCTCTTTTCAATGCATTCGCTGCTGACGCAGTTTGACTCTGGCAAGATCGCACAGGACGCGACTGGGTACCAGCAAATATCACGTGAGTATATATTACATAAGGCCGATCGCTGCGGGTAATGCTAATTAGCGACCCTGGGGGCTTAGTTAGCGACCCCCCAAGACTCTTGGCAGTCACGTGACTGATAATGCCTCTGCTCTGAGATGAACAATTGTTCATGACTCCATCTGTCGGGAGTC
>Ga0255336_101208_pt1 | contig 21355 bp, 14 predicted proteins | sample MeOH1_35cm_T3_17_FD_189102 | JGI IMG/M metagenome (GOLD analysis project Ga0255336, IMG submission 189102) | Sandy soil microbial communities from University of British Columbia, Vancouver, Canada - MeOH1_35cm_T3_179 | ecosystem: Engineered > Artificial ecosystem > Sand microcosm > Unclassified ...
GGCCTGGGATATCGCAGTCGATATCCCGAATCACCGATCGTTGCACGTGCGTCCGGTGCCGCGTGTGGGCGGCTGGGGTGTACTACCGGCCATGCTGCTTACCGTCGCACTGTGCGCACCATCTTTTGGCTGGATCGCGCTCGGGGCCTTGCTGTTGGGTGTGGTGTCCCAGATCGACGACCGGCGAGGGTTGCCCGCTCGCGTGCGTTTCGCCGCGCATCTGATCGTCGTGGCCGGGGCTATCGCATGGAGCTCGGTGAGTATTACCTGGTGGCTGGCGCTGCTTGCCGTGGTCGCGCTGGTCTGGGTCGTCAATCTTTACAATTTCATGGACGGTTCCGACGGTCTTGCGGGCGGCATGACCGTGTTCGGTTTCGGTTTCTATGCGGTTGCGGCAGTGGCGTTGCAGCCTTCGTTGGCAGTGGCCGCGGCGGCGGTGGCAGGCGCAGCGGTGGGTTTCTTGATTTTTAACCATCATCCGGCCAAGATATTCCTCGGCGATGCAGGTTCGATCCCGCTCGGTTTCCTGGCCGGCGCGCTGGGTTTCTGGGGCTGGCAGCACGGCGTCTGGCCGATCTGGTTCCCGGCGCTTGTTTTCGCGCCTTTCGTCGCCGATGCCACCGTGACCCTCGCACGCCGTCTTGCGCGCGGTGAAAAAGTCTGGCTGGCGCATCGTGAGCATTACTATCAACGTTTGGTGAAACTGACTGAAAGCCACGTCCGCGTGGCCTTGGCGTATTACTTGCTCATGTTGGGCAGCGGTTGCGTGGCACTTCTAGCACTTCGCGTGTCGCCCACGGTCCAGTGGACTCTGTTCGGGGCGTGGTACGTCGTTCTGGCCTTGGTTGGCTGGCAGATCGACCGCCGTTGGCGGCAATTCACCCTCACTCAAGGTGACGATAACGATGCGAATTAAGCCTTCGTGGCTCTCGATTACGGCATTCGGCTTCGACCTCGTGGCGGTGGCCGTGGCCTGGCTCGCCGCGTACGCGCTGCGTTTCAACGGCTCGGTCCCTGATGATTTCTGGCACGGCGGTATCAACGCGCTCGTGTGGGTCGTGGTGATCTACGGGCTGATGTTTCGCGTCTTCGGGCTGTATCGCGGCATGTGGGTGTTCGCGAGCTTGCCCGACCTCATGCGGATTTCCAAGGCGGTAGCGAGCGGTGCGCTGATTGTGATGATTGGTGCGGCGATGTTGCAGCCTTCGCCCATCATTCCCCGTTCTGTGCTGATCGTGTCGCCGTTGCTGCTGTTCATGGCGACGGGTGGATCACGTGCTCTCTACCGCGCGATCAAGGAGTTCTATCTGTACGGCGGGTTGATCGGCAAGGGCAAGCCGGTGATCGTGCTGGGCGCGGGTACGGCGGGGGCGAACCTCGTTCGCGAGTTGGCTCGCTCAAGTGAATGGCGTCTCGTAGGTCTGCTCGACGACGACCCCGCCAAACGCGGTCGCGAGATCCTCGGCCACAAGGTCTTGGGATCGATCAGCGAACTGCCGCTGTGGGCGGAACAACTCAAGGCCGATACGGCGATCATCGCAATCCCGGGGGCATCGGTGGATTCGCAGCGGCGTGTGGCGACCCTGTGCGTGCGCGCCGGTGTCAAGGCGATGGTGTTGCCTGCGCTCACCGTTCTCACACAAGGTCAGGCATTCCTCTCCCGCGTTCGTCAGATCGACCTGGAAGACTTGCTCGGCCGCGAGCCGGTGAAGATCGACATGCCGCACGTTGAAGTGTTGCTGCACGGACGTGTGGTGATGGTGACAGGCGCGGGCGGTTCGATCGGCTCGGAGTTGTGTCGCCAGATCCTGCGCTTCTCGCCGGCGCAACTGGTGGCCTACGACCTGAGCGAATACGCGATGTATCTGCTCATCGAAGAACTGCATGAGCGCTTTCCGGATCTGTCGGTGATCCCGGTGATCGGCGATGCGAAGGATTCGCTGCTGCTCGATCAGACCATGTCGCGCTTTGCGCCGCATATCGTGTTTCACGCGGCCGCGTACAAGCACGTACCGTTGATGGAAGAACAGAACGCGTGGGCGGCGGTGCGCAACAACGTGCTGGGCACGTTGCGCGTGGCGCGCGCGGCGATCCGGCATCAGGTGAGTCACTTCGTGCTGATCTCCACCGATAAAGCCGTCAACCCGACCAACGTGATGGGCGCAAGCAAGCGGCTCGCCGAGATGGCGTGCCAGGCGCTACAGCAGACCGCGCCGCGCACGCAGTTCGAGACGGTGCGATTTGGCAATGTGCTGGGCAGCGCGGGCAGCGTGATCCCGAAGTTCCAGCAGCAGATTGCGAAGGGCGGACCGGTGACGGTGACGCATCCGGAGATCACGCGCTTCTTCATGACGATTCCGGAGGCGGCGCAACTGGTGTTGCAGGCATCGAGCATGGGGCGGGGCGGGGAGATCTTTATCCTGGATATGGGCGAGCCGGTGAGGATCGTGGATCTGGCGCGCGACCTGATTCGCTTGTATGGGTTCTCGGAGGAGCAGATCCGGATCGTGTTCACGGGCTTGCGGCCGGGCGAGAAGCTGTATGAAGAACTGCTCGCCGATGACGAAACGACCACCCGCACGCCGCATCCGAAGCTGCGGATCGCGCAGGCGCGAGGCGTGCCGAATCATTTCCTCGATGAATTGCTGCCGTGGCTGATGCAGCATCGCGTATTGGCCGATGACGAAGTGCGCCGCGATCTGCGTCGCTGGGTGCCGGAATATCAGACGACCATGTCGCCGGCTTTGCAAAGCGTCCCGCCGCTGCGCGTGGGTTCAACAAACTGACCACTGCCGATGTTGCTGGACGATGCCTCCGCGTTGACGAATCCCGGGTCCCTGCTCTCGCCGCATGACGAGATCGTGGCGCCCTACGATCTCGAAGTGACCGATAGCCCTGCCGCGGGCTATCGCGCGCTCGGGCTTTCAAACGGCATTTGCAATGCCGCGCTAGCTGAATTCAATGCGGATTACGCGGCGGCGTCGCGCGTGCATGTGATTAATGGCATGGGTGTGACACTCGGCGATTCAGTCATTGGCCTTACTGCGCTTATCGCGATCAAGACGCGGTTTCCGCATATTTCTTTCAGGATTTATCGTCCGGCTCATGCACCGGGCTATGTAAAGCGCCTGTACGAACTTGCTGCGCCACTATTGGGTTCCATCGTCGATTTGCCGGTAAAGTTCGATGCTATTCCTCACGAAGAATTACGCGTGGACGTTGGTAATCATTTGTTCTGGCCGAAGTTCGCCACGCTGCCGATGATCGATTTTTTTCTCGGCGCAATGGGGATAAAGGCCGACGAGATTCCCGCCGTGGATAAGCGCAATCACTGGCTGCAGAAATTGGCGCTGCCCCGGCCTCAGGGGTTAACGGGCGACTATGTATTGTTATGCCCGACTGCCAGTACGCCCGTGCGCAGCATTCCGGGCTCGGTGCGCGCGGACTTCGTAGAGGCGCTGTGGCAGCGCTTCAGGCGGCCCGTGGCGGGTTTCGGCGTCATCGAGCACGGCTTCTACACCGATCTCACGCCACACACGCCTGATACCGCGGATTTCATCGCGTGGATCAAACACGCTTCCTATCTAGTGACGCCGGATACCGCGGCCGTTCATATAGCCGCCGGCTTCGATATCCCGACTACGGCGGTTTTCACGACCATCGCACCGGATTTGCGCGTGCGCGACTATCCGCGCTGCAAGGCGGTTTTACTTCCGCTTCCTGAATTGGAAGGCATCCAGGCGAGTAACCGGGCAACGGACATGGAACTGATCGAACGTGCTTATCGGGCGCTAAAAATTGATGCTGATTTTTATGGATTTGCTTAACTAACGCTTAGCCAATTGAGTCAAGTGGCAAGCATCGAAATCGGAATAAATTACCCGAAGGCGTAAGAATTTTTTCTCATAAAAGCCGCTGAAAATCTACTACTTTGTCATATTCGGGCAAACCATTAGGGTGGTATGCTTCCTGCACATAATCTTCATACTCAAGCATTACGATGTTTTGTGCGCTTCTTTGGAACCTGATCTGCACCAGCTAGCGGATTTGATGCAGATTGCATGCACCAACTTGTGGTTTTCAGCAAACGTTTGCGAACACCCCGAATTTCTTGATTCAGCCGTTTTGCGGGTAGAAACAACGCCTGCAACGTTTGGTTCAACATTCGCAGCGCAATCCGACTGCATGGAGCAACGCAATGTTTTTTGACGAACTCAGCAATGAAGAGTGGGCAATGGTTGCCTCTCTGGTCGCCGAAGGCGAAGTCCGTGAACACCGGCGCGGCCGTCCGCGTGCGCACCCGCGCACGATCGTGAATGCCGTGCTGTGGATCCTCACCACCGGCGAAACCTGGTCGAAGCTGCCCAGTCACTATCCGACCGTGCCCACCTGCCGCCGTCGTTTCAACGACTGGCAAATGAACGGCACGCTGATCGAAATGGTGACGCGGCTCGCTTCGCGTGGCCGGTCCTTCGCCATCGTGCCGTCCATGCCGGCCGAAGCGCCGCCGCGCCTGGCACAGCCTACGTACGAATGCGATCGCCTGCGCGGCGTGTTCTGGCAGAACCCCGAGTCCTGGGGCGGTTCTGACGGAAGCAGCGAAAACGCGGTGGACGCGCTGTTCGCCGCCGTCCCGCGGCGGCTCGCCGAAGCGCACGACGTTGCGCGCGCCAATGCGCCAACGCCGTTGTCGCCGAGCCGGGCGGCCATGGTCAACAACGCTTCGCGCGCCGTGCATCGCGAGACGTCCGGCGCTTATGCGCGGTCCCATTCCGTCGACCCCTCGCCAATGGCCTTCGAGCCCGACTGTGCCCCCGTGCATGACGGCCACGGTTACGTCATCTATGGCATCGCGCGGCCGGTTGCGGGCAGCATGTTCCGCGGCTGGGCTGAAATCGTGAAGGATGGCCGGCGGGTGGAACGTTCGGGCCTGATCGGCCCGCGCTACGAAAACGCCGAGGAAGCAGCCGCGTATGCGCTCGAATGGTCGCGCAGATGGATCGCAGCGCAATCCACGCGTATGACCCATCCTGTGCAGGCCAACGCGGACGGGCCTCATAGTAGTGTGGCGCCAGCCGTGGCTCCGTCGAACCACGCTTCCAACCACGTCGAGAACGATCCCCAGCATGAACTCATCGCAGCGCCGGAGCGGGTTGAGGTTCGCCGCTATGCGGACGTGCAGGGCTAACGCTGGATAGTGCACGGGGTCAGGCCCTTCCGGTGTCTCTTTGATTTGATTTGATTTGATTTGAAACGCCGTGCGGCGCGTCTGAATCACGCGCCGCACGGTTTTTTATTGCCGGCCGTACTTGTCGTCGAAGCGGACGATATCGTCTTCTCCCAGATACGTACCCGACTGCACCTCGATCATTTCAAGCGGCATCTTGCCCGGGTTCTCAAGCCGGTGTTGCACGCCGATCGGAATGTAGGTGGACTCGTTTTCCGCGAGAATAAACGTCTCGGTGCCGCGCGTGACGAGCGCGGTGCCACGGACCACGACCCAATGTTCGGCGCGGTGATGATGCATCTGCAGCGACAGCCGCGCGCCCGGTTTCACCACGATCCGCTTGACCTGGAAGCGCTCGCCGTTATCGATGGAATCGTAATGGCCCCACGGCCGATGCACCTTGCGATGATCCGCCGCCTCCTTGCCTTGCTCCGCCTTGATGCGCCCGACGATTGCCTTCACGTCCTGCACGCACTCCTTGTCCGCGACGAGAATCGCATCGGCCGTCTCCACGATTACCAGGTTATGCGTGCCCACGCACGCGATCAGCCGGCCTTCGGAGTGCGCATAAGTGGATGACGAACCCTGGAACATCACGCGGCCGCGCGCGACGTTCTCTTCGCTGTCCTTTGGCAGGATCTTCCAGATCGCGTCCCATGAACCCACGTCGGACCAGCCGGCGTTGAGCGGCACGACTGCGCCCGAGCAGACGCTCTGATCGTTCCCAAGCTGCTCCATGACGGCATAATCGATCGAGTCCGACGGCGAAGCGGCGAATGCCTGTTTGTCGAGCCGGAAGAACTCGCCGTCGTGCGTGCCGGCGTCGCACGCGCAGAGGCAGGCGGCATGAATGGCAGGCTGGAAGTGCTCGATGGCCTTGAGCCACACCGAAGCCCGCACGATGAAAATCCCCGCGTTCCACCAGTATTCGCCTGAGCTGACGTACTGGCGCGCCAGTTCGAGATGGGGTTTCTCCACAAACTTCTCGAGCTGCCACGCGCCCGAGCTGAGCATCTGCTGGCCGACCTTGATGTAGCCGTAGCCCGTTTCCGCATGCGTCGGCACGATGCACATCGTGACAATTGCGCCGTCTTGCGCGCACTTCGCGCCTGCACCGATGGCCTTGTGAAATGCTTCGCTATCCGTAACAACGTGATCTGCCGGCATCACCACAAGAATGGCGTCTTCTCCGGCTGCCATCGCGTGCATGGCGGCCACAGTCAGCGCGGGCGCCGTATTGCGCGCCACGGGTTCAAGCACGAGATGCGCGCGGCGTCCGCCGGCACGCAACTGGTCCGCGGTCGTAAAGCGATGATCCTCGCCGCACACAATGATCGCGTCGTCGATACGCGCGGTGCCGTAGGTCAACCCATCGAGACGCTGTGCGGTGGACTGCAGCAGCGACTGGTCACCGATCAAACCAATCAACTGCTTGGGGAAATGCTCGCGCGACATGGGCCACAGGCGTGTACCCGCGCCGCCGGCCAGGATGACCGGCTGGATTCTGAGTTTCGTTTCGGTGGCGGCCGGGGTGAGCGGTGTGCTGATAAGTGTCGTGTCGAGAGCGGTCATGACGAGGGGACTCCTTGAGCTTGATCGGGTATTGCAATTTTTAGCACGTACTAAATAGCTGATAAATCAAAAAACCGGAAAATAATCACTAAATATATCCAAACCGGTAACTTCGTAATTAAACGTAACGGGAATACGCGCCTGAATTTTTTTCTTACTTTTCAGGAATTTTTTCTCGAAAATTAATTGCTTAGAATTCGGCGGAGAGCCTTTGTGGAGAAGGCCCCATGGATATGTAACATTCTGAAAAAAATTCGTCCATGCAGCGGTTCCGAACTGCTGCTTAGCCCCCTCGAGCCGCTTCATGACAAAAATAAATACGCTCAAAAACGCGAATTAACACGCGCATTATTTTGCGGTTGCAGCATGAATTTAATTCCAGCCTCATACGGGTATGTACCAAGGCGACAGGCGCTCTCGTTTCTCCGTGTTTCTCCGTCTTTGTTTCCCTGTTTTGCGAAGCGACTGAGTGAAGCGGGATTGAGCCGACCGTGTCTTTCCACCCGAGGTGTCTTACATGTTGAGCGTGCTTTCGAGAATGATCGACATTGCCATGGTCGCGCTGGGCGCGCTCCTCGCCGCGTCGATACACGCGGGAAATGCCGTCTGGCTCGACGATATGCAAAGCACGCTGCTGGCGTTCAACTGCGTGCTGGTGATCATGACGTTCCCGTCGTTCGGCATCTACAGCTCGTGGCGCGGCAAGCCCGTGTACGACTTGCTGTGGCGCGTGACGCTGGCGTGGTTGATGGTTGAAGGCGCGGGTGTGCTGCTGACTTTCAGCGTGCATCGTGCGGATTTGTTGTCGCGGTTGTGGCTGTTGTATTGGGGCGTGGCGGCAGCGGCTTTGCTGATGCTCTCGAAGGCGGTCGTGCATGCAACGCTCAAGTCGATCCGTCGCGAAGGTTTCAATCAGAAGGCCGTCGCTATTGTTGGCGCTGCGCCTTACGGGCAATTCCTGATCGAGCAGATGCGCAGCCGTCCCGAAGCAGGTTTCAGCCCGGTATACGTGTTCGATGAAACCTTCCCGGAGGGCACGCTCGCCGGCGTGCCGGTGAGCCGCGATCTGGCCGACCTCACGCTGCTGGTGCGTGGCCGCGCGATTCGCGAACTGTGGCTGGCCTTGCCGATCTCGCAGGAACGGACCATCCACAAGCTCGTCACGGAATTCCGCGACGACTTCGTGAACATCCGTTTCATTCCGGACGTGCGCAGCCTGTCGTTCTTCAACCATGCCGTGGTCGATCTGCTCGGTGTGCCGGCCATCAACCTGGCCGCGTCGCCGATCACGGACCTCAAGGTGCTGCCGAAGCGGGTGTTCGACCGCTTGTTCGCAGCAGGCGTGCTGCTGTGCCTCGCGCCGTTGCTGATCGCGCTCGCGGTGGCCGTGAAGATGTCTTCGCCGGGACCGGTGTTCTTCAAGCAGAAGCGCAAGGGTATCGACGGCAACGAGTTCGAGATCTACAAATTTCGTTCAATGAAGGTTCACCAGGAGACGGCCGGTCACGTCACGCAAGCGAAGAAGGGCGACAAGCGCGTGACGCGTGTGGGCGCCTTCCTGCGCCGCACCAGCCTGGACGAGTTGCCGCAGTTCATCAACGTGCTGCGAGGCGAGATGTCGGTGGTCGGTCCGCGCCCGCACGCGCTCGAACACGACGACATCTACAAGGACCTCGTGAAGGGCTACATGTACCGGTATCGGATCAAACCCGGCATCACCGGCTGGGCGCAGGTGAATGGTTTTCGCGGCGAGACCGACCGTATCGAAAAGATGATGGGCCGCGTGAAACTCGATCTGTATTACATGCAGCACTGGACCTTCGGACTCGACATGAAGATCGTTGCAATGACTTTGTGGAAGGGTTTCGCCGGTGCCAACGCTTACTAAGAACGCTTTGAAAAATTTGCCAACCCTGGAGCGCGAGCTATGAAACTCACCATCATCGGTAGCGGCTATGTAGGCCTCGTGACGGGCGCGTGTCTGGCCGACATCGGTAACGACGTGCTGTGCCTCGATCTCGACGAACGCAAGATCGCGATCCTGAACGGCGGCGGCGTGCCGATCCACGAGCCGGGCCTGCAAGACGTGATCGCGCGTAATCGCGCTGCCGGACGCCTGACCTTTTCCACCGATGTAAAGGCTGCGGTCGAGCACGGCGAAGTGCTGTTTATCGCGGTAGGCACGCCCTCGGACGAGGACGGTTCCGCCGATCTGCAATACGTGCTCGCGGCGGCGCGCGACATCGGCCGTTATATGAACAACTTCAAGGTGATCGTCGACAAGTCGACGGTGCCGGTCGGTACCGCACGTCGCGTGAAGGCGGTGATCGATCAGGAGCTCGCGACACGCGGTGTGCAGCACATGTTCTCGGTCGTATCGAACCCCGAGTTCCTGAAGGAAGGCGCGGCTATTGACGACTTCACGCGGCCCGATCGCATCGTGCTGGGTTGCGACGACGACGTCCCAGGCGAACGCGCCCGTGAACGCATGAAGCGCCTGTACTCGCCGTTCAACCGCAATCACGAACGCACGCTTTACATGGATGTGCGCTCCGCTGAATTCACCAAGTACGCGGCTAACGCCATGCTCGCCACGCGTATCTCGTTCATGAACGAACTCGCGAATTTCGCGGATCGCGTGGGTGCGGATATCGAAGCGGTGCGTCGCGGTATCGGCTCGGATCCGCGGATTGGCTACGACTTCCTGTATGCCGGCTGCGGTTACGGCGGCTCGTGTTTTCCGAAGGACGTACGTTCGCTGATCCAGACGGCGGGCGAGTACGACGAGCAGATGGAAATCCTGAAGGCCGTGACGTCGGTGAACGAGGCGCAGAAACAAACCCTCGCCAACAAGATCGTGGCGCGTCTTGGCGACGATCTGCGCGGCAAGAAGTTTGCGTTATGGGGTCTTGCATTCAAGCCGAACACCGACGACATGCGCGACGCCCCAAGCCGCGTGTTGATTGCGGCGTTGCTGGAACGCGGTGCATCGATCAGCGCCTACGATCCGGTCGCAACAGACGAAGCGCGCCGCGTGATCGCACTGGATCTGCGCGACACCCCCGAACAACTCTTGCGTCTCACCTACGCGAACGATCACACCGAAGTACTCGATGGCGCCGACGCGCTGGTCATTGTGACGGAGTGGAAGGTGTTCAAGAGCCCGGACTTCGACGGTATGAAACGCCGTCTGAAGACCCCGTTGATCTTTGACGGGCGCAATCTCTACGAGCCGGAAACCATGAACGAGATCGGCGTGGAGTATCACGCGATCGGACGCGGCGTCCGGCAGGCAGTGAAGACGTCCGTCACGGCCTGACTTAGCTAGCGAAGCGGGCAAACTCAACTGGCGAGATCAGCTCACAAACAAAACAACATCGACACACTCAGGCGCTGCAAGCGTGGCTCGGCTGAAGGACCCGATGCCGCGCACTGCGCCGCTTTAACGGATACAGCCCATGTTTCAAAGTGTCTTGATTGTCTGCCATGCGAACGTCTGCCGAAGCCCCGCTGCGGAAATGCTGTTCCGCGCCTACGCCGGCAAGTTAGCGGGAAAACAGCCAAGACGCCCGATCGAATTTCGCTCTGCCGGACTCTTTGCTCAGGACGGCCGCAACATCGATCCGACGATGTACCGCCTGCTGGCCGAGCGCGACGTCGATCCATCGGGACATTCTGCACGCCGGCTCGACGAGTCCATGGCGCGCGCCGCCGAGTTGATTCTCGTGCCCGAAAGAAAGCAGATTGCCGCGATTGAAAAGATGGCCCCGCACACACGCGGCAAGGTACATCTGCTCGGCAAGTGGGAAGACTCTGAAGTGGCCGATCCATACGGTGGCCACGAAACTGCCTATCGCGAGAGCTTCGGGCTAATCGAACGTCTGGTCCAGGGATGGCTGAATAAAATATGGTGAACCGGTCTGTAGTCTTATCTGTTTCCGTGGTCTTTTCGCTGACGACTTTTCTGTCGGCTTGCGGCGCCTTGCCGGGTTATAACCTGAACACGTCGCGCCTGAACGACACCGATCCCACGCCGACTGCGACCTATCCGGTGCACCTGATCACGGCGGACGTGATCATGCAGCAAAACCGGCCGGGTCCGGCACCGCTGCTGCCGCCCGCGCGTTTCGCGGACCCGGCGCAATACGTGTATCGCGTGGCGCCGCAGGACGTTCTCGGCATCACGATCTGGGATCACCCGGAGCTCACCACGCAGCAGGGGCAGACCTTGTCGGCGGGCGGCAACACCACGCAAACGGTCGCCGGCGCGCTTGCGCAGCCGTACACCACCGCGCTGCCCGGACAGGCCGATCCGTTCGGCCAGACTGTCTCGCCGGATGGCACGATCTATTTTCCGTTCGTTGGCAAGTTCCGCGCGGCGGGCAAGACCGCGGGCGAGATTCGCGATCAGCTCGCAGCGGGCTTGTCGCCGTACCTGAAGAAACCGCAGGTCGACGTACGCGTGCTTGCTTATCGCAGCCAGAAGGTCTCGGTGACGGGCGAAGTGAAGACACCTGGGCCGCTCGCGATGAGCGACGTGCCGCTCACGCTGGTCGACGCGATCACGCGCTCGGGCGGTACGAACACCGACGCCGACCTGCAGCGCGTGCGCCTCACGCGCAACGGCAAACTGTACGAGCTCGATGCCGACGGCGTGCTCGACCGCGGCGAGATTGCGCAAAACGTGATGCTGCAATCGGGCGACATTGTCAACGTGCCGGACCGGACCGACAGCCGCGTGTTCGTGATGGGCGAAGTCAAGACGCCGGCGCCTGTTTCCATCATGAGGGGCCGTCTGACTATCGCCGACGCACTGACGCAAGCCGGCGGCATCCTGGACACGGATGCAAACGCGCGGCAGATCTACGTGGTGCGCGGCGCGCGCGAGAAGCCGACCTCGCCGGACATCTACAGGCTGGACCTGACCCAGCCGGATTCGCTGCTGCTGTCCACGCAGTTCCAGCTTCGCCCGCTCGACGTGGTGTACGTGGGCACGGCCGGCGCGGTGCAGTTCAACCGTCTGGTCAATCAGGTTCTGCCGACCTTGACGACGATCTTCTACTTGAAGCAACTGACGCGATGAGCGCTTTCTATAGCGTTGAATGCATCGAACCAACCGGGATTGAATCGTGAGCACGCCAGCACATTCCTATCAGGGCAAGACCGAAGAAGAGGACGTCGTCCTCGGGCAGTTGCTGCAGGTGATCCTCGACGACATCTGGTGGTTGATCGGGACCGCGGCCTTCATCATTCTTGCCGCGGCCGCGTACTGCTACGTCGCGAAGCCGGTTTATTCGGCCGATGCGCACGTGCGCGTGGAGCAGTCCGACAACACGTCGCAAGCGCTCACGCAGACGCAGACGGGCGCCGCTATCGGCAATTCGTCGGGCGCGCTGCCGACGGACGCCGAGATCGAGATCATCAAGAGCCGCGGTGTGGTGGCGCCGGTCATCACGCAATGCAAGCTCAACTTCTCGGTGAGCCCGACGACGGTGCCGCTGCTCGGCAGCCTCGCTGCGCGGCTCGCCACGCCGGGCAAGCCCGGCAAGCCGTGGTTCGGCATGACGTCGTATGCGTGGGGCGGCGAAGAGGCCGTGGTCGATTCGGTCGAAGTGGTCCAGCCGCTGGAAGGCGTGAAGATGACCATGACCGCGCTGGGTAACGACCGCTATTCGCTCGCAACCCCTGAAGGCGTGCCGTTGCTCGAAGGCCGCGTGGGCGAGACGGCGAAGGGCAATGGCGTATCCATCAACGTAACGAAACTGGTGGCACGTCCCGGTACGCGTTTCGAGGTGATGCGCGCCAATGACCTCGATGCCATCGCCGCATTTCAGTCGGGCATTACGGTCGTCGAACAGGGCAAGTCGACGGGCGTGATTCAAATCTCGCTCGAGAACCGCGACCCGGCGCGTGCGGCTGAAATTGCCAATGCGCTGGCCGAGTCGTATCTGCTTCAGCACATTGAAAGCAAGCAGGCCGACGCGGAAAAAATGCTCGCGTTCCTGAAGAGCGAACAGCCGCGACTGAAGGGCGATCTCGAACATGCCGAAGCCGCGCTGACGGAATACCAGAGCAAGTCCGGTTCGATCAACGCAAGCGACGAAGCGAAGGTCTATCTCGAAGGCAGCATCACCTACGAAGCGCAGATCTCCGCATTGAAGCTGCAGATCGCGACGTTGAACCAGCGCTTCGAAAGCAGCCATCCGGCGCTCATCGTCGCGCAGCAGCAGCTCAGCCAACTCGAAGCGGAACGTGCGCGCTTCAGCGAGCGTTTCAAGAATCTTCCGGCATCCGAAGTAAAAGCCGTGTCGCTGCAACGCGATGCGAAGGTGGCCGAAGACATCTACGTGCTGCTGCTGAACCGTGTGCAGGAATTGTCGGTGCAGAAGGCGGGAACGGGCGGCAACGTGCATATAGTCGATGCCGCGTTGCGCCCGGGCGCGCCGATCAAACCGAAGAAGGTCCTCATCATGTCGGCGGCCGTGATCCTCGGCCTGATCCTCGGAACGGGCCTGGTGTTCCTGCGCCGCGCAATGTTCAAGGGCATCGTGGACCCGGACAAGGTCGAGCGTCTGGCCGGTTTGCCGCTGATCGGCCTTGTACCGATGAGCGTGGAGCAGGTGAAGCTCGACGCGGAAGCGAAACGCACGGAGCGCGACCGAGATCGGGTTTCGCCCATTCTCGCGACCATGCGTCCGAACGATGTCTGCGTTGAAATCATGCGCAGCCTGCGCACCTCGCTGCAGTTCACGCTGATGGAGGCGCGCAATCACACGGTGATGCTGACGGGGCCGGCATCGGGCGTCGGCAAGAGTTTTCTCGCGGTGAATCTTGCCGTGCTGCTCGCGGCGTCGGGTAAGAAGGTGCTGCTGATCGACGCCGACATGCGCCGCGGCAAGCTGGAACGTTCGTTCGGTATGGAACGCACGAATGGTCTCGCGGAATTGCTCGCCGGCACGATTGGACTCGAGCAGGCTATCCGCACCACACGCACGCCGTTCCTGAGTTTCATGCCGACGGGCAAGCGTCCGGAGAATCCGTCGGAGCTGCTGATGTCGCCGCGGCTGCAGCAATATCTTGACGGGCTGGGGCGCGTGTACGACGTCGTCTTCATCGATACCCCACCGATTCTTGCCGTCACGGATGCATCGATTATCGGCAAGCTCTCGGGCACCAACTTCCTCGTGATGCGCTCGGGCGCGCACAACGAAATGGAGATCTCCGATGCCATCCGGCGCCTGCGCACGGCGGGCATTCCGCTGCATGGCGCGATCATGAACGGCATGCCGCAACGTTCGCGTGGCTACAACCGCGGACACTATGCAGCGGTCGAAGACTACTTGAACGTTTGAACGCGAGGGGAGCGCCGCATGACATCGACATCGACATCGACATCGACCCTGACCATCTCTGTGATGGTGCCGACGTATCGCCGTCCCGCCGATCTGAAGCGCTGTCTTGCGGCGTTGCGCGCGCAGGCGCGTCCTGCAGACGAAGTGCTGGTGGTGGCGCGTCCTGAGGACGAGGCGACGCATCGCGCGCTCGAAACGGAACTCGCCGAGAACAATCCGTTCGAGCTGCGTGTGATCGAGACGGGCCTGGGCGGCCAGGTTGCCGCGCTCAACCGCGGGCTGGATGCAGCGCGCAGCGACATTGTCGCGATCACCGACGACGATGCCGCGCCGCGGGCCGACTGGCTGGCGCGTATCGACGAAGCCTTCAGCCGCGATCCGGCGCTCGGTGCGCTCGGTGGCCGCGACTGGGTGTTCGAACGCGGTGCGCTGCTCGATGGCGAGCGTTCGGAAGTCGGCATCATCCGCCGCACGGGCAAGATCTGCGGCAACCATCATCTCGGCGTGGGCGCGCCGCGAACGGTTTCGTTGCTGAAAGGCGCGAACATGATTTATCGACGCTCGGCGGTAGGCGGATTGCGCTTCGATACACGCCTTCGCGGCAAGGGCGCACAACCCTGCAACGACCTCTCGTTCAGCCTGAGCGTACGGCGCACGGGCTGGAAGATGGTCTACGATCCGCGCGTTGCGGTCGATCATTTCCCCGCCGAACGTTTCGACGACAACGGTCGCGATGCACAAACCCTGGGTGCGCTCTCGGACACCGCTTACAACCTGCATCTGGTGCTGCGCGAGCACCTTAGCCCGGTCGCACGACACGCGGCGTGGTACTGGTACGCCGCCATCGGCACCCGTGCGATGCCCGGCCTCGCGCATACGCTGCTCGCACTCGCCCGCACCCGCAACATAGCCTGCTGGACGCGTTATCGCGCGATGCGTCGAGGCGCACACGACGCCCGTCGCGACGCACAGCATGAGCCCGCCGCCTACGCGCTTGCCATGCGCGGGCGCGCCGACGGCGCGAAAGCCGCATGAGCCGCGTGACGCGGGTCCGGAACTCACAACATCACGGCGACGTGGAGGCTGCCCGTATGCAAGCGACCAAAGTTCACGTGCATCTGTTTTACGGCGCAGACCCGCGGTTTTATCGCGCGGGCGAGAACATCGGCTGCCTGTACGGTTATCACCATGCGGAGTCGCCGGAGCTGACGCTGACGTATTCGCGCGACGAGCCGGAGAACAAATTCGTGCGCCTCGCGCGGCGTGGCCTGAAGGCGGTGCTCGGCTTCGACTTCATTCATACGTGGCGCAATCGCGAGGAGATTCTCGACTCGGATGTCGTGTGGACACATACGGAGCACGAGCATTTATCGGCGGCGCTGTTGCTGCTTTTGAAAGGCCGCGCTCGCGGCAATCCGATGTTGCTCGCGCAGAGCGTGTGGCTGGTCGACAAGTGGGCGGGTTTCGGCGCGCTCAGGAAGTGGGTGTACAAGAAGCTGCTCGCCCGTGCCGATGTCCTCACCACGCACGCGAGCGAAAACGCACAAATGGCGCGCGGATATTTCAAGCGCGAGGTGGAGCAGGTTTTCTACGGCATCAACCCGCATGACTTTCCGCTGCAGGAGCCCACGTCCTGGCAGCCGCATACGCCGGTGAGAATTGGAGCCATCGGTAACGATCGCGACCGCGACTGGGTGTCGCTCGTCCAGGCGTTCCGGCAGAACCCGGCGTATGAAGTGCGCATCGCGACGCGTCGACGGGTATCGAAAGCGCTGCATGCGAGCAACGTGAAGATCGCGCCGGCTTTCGGCCTGAAAGCGGCGCGCGAACTCTACGACTGGGCCGACGTGATCGTGGTGCCGTTGCGGCCGAACTCGCATGTCTCGGGCATAACGGTCGTGCTCGAAGCGGTGGCGCTTGGCAAGCCGGTGATCGTCTCCGATGTCGGTTCGTTGCGCGATTACTTCGGCCCTGAGCACGTGTTTTATGTGCCGCCACACGACGTGCCCGCGTTGCAGCGCACGCTCGCTTCAATCGTCGCCGATCCCGCACTCGCACTGCAACGCGCCCAGGCCGCAAGCCGTCACTTCGCCACACGCGATTACACGACCCGCCAGTTCGCGCTTCAGCATGTGCGCATCACGCAGGATTTCATGAGGACGCCACGCACGGACATGCCCCTGCGTTCATCAGAAACAACGCTGCATGCCGAGCTCGGCCAAGTCGCGCCTCAACGCCGGACGAACTGATCCATGAGCACACCGGCCGCCTCGCGCACGCCCAAGTATCTGGCCGATCTGATCGAGAACGGCGGCAAGCCCGCGCGCGCGGGTTTTCTCGGCCTGTTTCGCGATGACCCCAAGCATTGGGTCCCGCAAACCGGGTTCTGGATGTTCACGCTGCTGCTCATCCTCGCGCATCAGGGCACGGCGCTGACGTACGGGTTTCCGGCCATGGCGACGGGCGTCGGTCTATGGCTGTATTTCAAGAGCCCCGCGCGTTATATCGGCTTCGTCTGGTGGCAGTGGTTCCTCAGTCCTGAAGTGCGCCGGCTCGCTGACTTCGCGAAGGGCGGTTTTACGCCCACCAGCCTGATCCAGATCGCTCCGGTGGTTGTGACGATGATCTGCGCCATTACAGTGGTTCGGCATTATCGTGTGCTGGCTGAGCGGCGTGGCCTGCCCGTCCTGCTGATCCTCCTGGGCCTCGCGTATGCGTACCTGATAGGCGTGATGTCCAACGGCCCGATGGCGGCCACCTACGACCTCGCTGCGTGGCTGTATCCGGTGCTGATCGGCTTTCACATCATGGTCCATGCCCGCGACTATCCGAAGTACCGCCAGGCGATCCTCGACACGTTCATCTGGGGCATGCTGTTCATGGGCGGCTACGGCCTCGTGCAGTTCTTCCTGATGCCGGGCTGGGACGCCATGTGGATGATCGGCTCGCAAATGGCATCGCAAGGCGATCCGGTCCGGCTCGGCGTGCGTGTGTTCAGCACCATGAATTCATCCGGCCCGTTCGCGCTCGCCATGATGGCCGCGCTCACCTTCACCATGGCCGGCACGCAAAGCGTGCGCTGGGTGGCGGGCGGTCTCGGCTTCATCTCGTTCGGCCTGTGCATGGTCCGCTCCACCTGGGGCGGCTGGGTCATCGCGATGGTTCTGCAACTGCTGAAGGCGAGCAACAAGGTGCGGGTGCGGATTCTGGTCGGTGCGGTGGTGCTGGCAGGACTTTCCGTGCCGCTGCTCACCTTCGGGCCGATTGCCGACAAGATGGCGACGCGCCTGCAATCCATCACCAATCTCAGCGATGACAACAGCTACGCCGCGCGCAACGAGTTCTACGCGTCGTTCGCGAAGACGGCCTTCACCGACGTCTCCGGTGAGGGGTTCGGCGCGACCGGTTCATCGACGAAACTCTCGAGCTCCAACGGCGATCTCGGCAAATACGGCAGCTTCGACAGCGGCGTGATGAACGTGCCGTTCGTCCTCGGCTGGCCGGGTTCGCTGATGTATCTGGCCGGACTGGGTCTGCTGATCATGCGCGCGTTCCGCGCTTCGTTCTCGCTGCGCGATGACAAATACGCGCAAGCCTCCCTGAGCGTTGCGTTTGCGATCGTCGGCATGCTGGTGTTCACGAATACGTTCACGTCCATCGGCGGAATGATCCTCTACATGGGCCTCGGCTCGGTCCTCGCCGCCCGCCATCACATGCGGATCGAGCGTCGCCGCGCGCAAGCGCTCTTCGCACACTCCCTCCCTGAAAAGGCACTCCGATGAGAATCGCCATCGTCACTCATGTCGTGCGTCACAACGACGGGCAAGGCCGCGTGAACTACGAGATCGCGCGCGCCGCATTGGCGGAAGGCCATCAGGTCACGCTGCTGGCGTCGCATGTCGCGCCGGAACTGGCGTCCGAAGCACGCCTGCAATGGGTCGAGACCAAGGTCGGGCGTTTCTGGCCGACCAAGCTTTTCAAGCAGCAGATATTCGCGCTGAAGACGGCGTGGTGGCTTAGGTCGCACAAGAAGGAATACGACGTCCTGCATGTGAACGGGTTTATAACGTGGGCTAAAGCCGACGTGAATACAGCGCACTTCGTGCACGGCGGCTGGCTGCGCAGTCCGTACTACCCGTTCAAGCTCACCGGCAGTTTGTGGTCCGCCTACCAGGTGTTGTACAGCCGCGTGAATGCGCGACTCGAACACTGGGCGTATCAGCGCTCGAAGATCATTGCTGCCGTGTCCGAGAAAGTTGCCATCGAGATTCGCGCGAACGGCGTGGCCGGTGAGCGTATCGAAGTGGTTTATAACGGCGTGGATACGAGCGCGTTCAGAGTGGCCCGGGTGAAGGGTGCAGATCGAAAGTCGTTCGGACTGCAGGACGACGCGTGCTTGCTGCTGTTCGTCGGCGACCTGCGCACGCCGCGCAAGAATCTCGACACTGTGCTCAAAGCGCTGGTGCAGCTTCCCGCGAATGTGCAACTGGTCGTGGCGGGTTATATCCCGGGCAGTCCTTACCCCGATGAAGCCAAGGCGCTCGGTATTGCGGATCGTGTGCATTTCCTCGGGCTGGTGAAGAACATGCCGACGCTGATGCATTCCGTCGATGCTTTCGTCTTCCCGTCGCGTTACGAAGCGATGAGCCTCTCGCTGCTCGAAGCGCTCGCGGCGGGGCTGCCGGTCATTACGGCCAAGACGGCGGGCGGGGCGGAGATTATCGGCGCGGACTGCGGCATCGTGCTCGACGATCCCGACGACGCCACCGCACTCGCCGGTGCGATTACAACGCTTGCCGATGCTCCTGAACTGCGTCGTGAAATGGGCGAAGCGGCGAGGCTGCTGGCGGATCAGTTCGGCTGGGCGCGGATGGCTCGGCGGTATCTGGATCTGTATCGCGGTTTTGCGAATCAGGCCGGCGCAGCGGCGGCGTCCGGTGAGGCACAGGTGGACGGTGGGGCAGCTAAAGCGGCGGCGCTTACGAAGAACGCCGCGGTCAGCGCGGTTCCTTCCGTGGTGCCGAGCCTTACGAATCAATCACAGGCATGGCCCGTATGAGCGGTTCTACGGACATTGTTATCCATCAACCATTTCGATCAGGATCGTGGACATGAGCACGCAAACCATCAAGTCGCTGCAAATTGGAATGCACTGGTTCCCCGAGCGCGCGGGCGGTCTGGACCGAATGTATCACACGCTGGTGGGCGCGCTGCCCGGCGCGGGCGTAACGGTCCGAGGCGTGGTCGCGGGGTCGGCGCGGGTGGCCGCGGACACCGAGGGCGCGATTCGCGGCTTCGGTCCGGCGGCGCAGTCGTTGCCACGCCGCTTGATGGCCGCGCGCCGGGCGTTGCGGGCGTCGTTGAGCCGTGAGCGGCCCGATGTGGTCTCGTCGCATTTCGCGCTCTACACCTTCCCCGGACTCGATGTCACCCGTGGCATTCCGCAGGTCTCGCATTTCCAGGGGCCATGGGCGGACGAGAGCCATGTTGAAGGCGCCGATTCCATCGGCCAGCGGACCAAGCGCATGCTCGAGCAGCGGGTGTATGCACGCTCCTCGCGGTTGATCGTGTTGTCGGAGGCGTTCGGGGAGATTCTGCATTCGCGTTACGCGATTCCTGCCGACCGGATTCGTGTGGTGCCGGGATGTGTCGATGTCTCGCAGTTCAATTTGCCGCTGAGCCGTTCCGACGCTCGTCGCCGACTCCAGTTGCCGCAAGACCGGCCGGTTGTGCTTGCGGTGCGTCGACTGGTCAGGCGCATGGGGCTGGAAGATCTGATCGAAGCGATGAAGCGCGTGAAGGCGAAGCAGCCTGACGTGTTGTTGTTGATCGCCGGGAAGGGGCGTCTTGCGGAGGAGCTGCAGGCGCGCATTACCGACGCGGGTCTTGACGACAACGTCCGGCTGCTCGGGTTTGTGCCTGACCGGCATTTGGCGGCACTGTATCGCGCGGCCGATGTGAGTATTGTGCCGACCGTTGCGCTGGAAGGTTTCGGTTTGATTACAGTGGAATCGCTTGCGTCTGGGACGCCGGTGCTGGTGACGCCGGTGGGCGGGTTGCCGGAAGCGGTCGCGCCATTATCTGGGAACCTTGTCTTGCCTTCGACGGGCGTGGATGCCGTTGCCGATGGGTTGATCGGTGCGCTTAATGGATCGCTTAAGTTGCCCACGGAGCAGGAATGCCGGCTTTACGCGCGCGAAAATTTCGATACGCCGGTGATCGCCAAGCGCGTAGCCGCGGTCTATAGCGAAGCGATTCAGGCAGGAGTTGTGCATTAACCAGGGTTGTTCGGGGTTTTTCGTTGAGGCTGGCGGCCGGTTGTGGGCAGTGCGCAAAACTGACCCAAGGCGCCGGCGAAACCCCCTATGCAAGCAAGGATCCATTGAAGCGTCGTACTATTACATTCTATTTCCCTGACCGGAACGACGTGCCCGCGCAACGCACCACTTCCGCGGGCCAGAATGGAACCGACGAGCATGGACCGATTTCTAGCAATGAAAGTCTTCGTGCGCGTGGTCGAGAGCGGTAGTTTTTCCAAGGCGGCGGATGCATTGCGCCTTCCGGCCGCAAGCGTATCGCGCACCGTTCAGGCACTCGAAGCGCATCTCGGCGCACGCCTCCTGAACCGCACAACCCGCAGCATCAGCATTACCGAAGATGGCGAGATTTATTACGAGCGCTGCGTGCGCGTACTCGGCGAAGTGGACGACATGGAGTCGGTCTTGTCACGCTCCAAGCTGAGCCCGAAAGGCACCGTGCGCGTCAGCCTGCCCGCGCTAATGGCGAAAAGCACCATTATCTCGGCGCTTCCCGAATTCTTCGCGGCCTACCCGGATATCCGCGTTGAAATGAGCCTGACGGACAAGCAAGTCGACATCATCGAGGCGGGCGTGGATTGCGTGATCCGCGTGGGCGCAGTCGGCGATGTCGGCCTGGTGGCGAAGATGATTGGCCGTTACTCCCAGGTCACCGCAGCAGCACCGTCGTATATAGAAAAATATGGCGAACCCAAGACGCTCGAGGATCTAGAGAATCACATGTGCGTGGATTATCTGGTGAGCAAGACAGGGCGAGTCCGAAGCTGGGAGTTCGTGGTGGACGGCGAGACCAAGACAATTCCGCTCAAGGCCGTGCTGGCTGTGAACGACGCGGATTCGTATGTGGAGTGCGGCCTGGCCGGCCTTGGGCTGATCCAGGCATCGAG
>Ga0255336_101210_pt1 | contig 21331 bp, 17 predicted proteins | sample MeOH1_35cm_T3_17_FD_189102 | JGI IMG/M metagenome (GOLD analysis project Ga0255336, IMG submission 189102) | Sandy soil microbial communities from University of British Columbia, Vancouver, Canada - MeOH1_35cm_T3_179 | ecosystem: Engineered > Artificial ecosystem > Sand microcosm > Unclassified ...
AGCCGCAAGGTAGTCTTGGAGGCGTCGAGACTCGCCACTGCGCCACTCTACGACCGCCGTGATCTCGATACTGTTCTTCGGAGTATGCAGAGTGCTCACCTCGCAGTATTCTCATAAAATTGAAGCCAGCCCCCGAAAGGCGCTCTTCGGTCGGTGCCGGAGACTAGCACGACTCGCCAAGATGCGGATTCGGAAAGGTGTCAACATTGTCAGCATCGCTGAGATCAAGACATGCGAAGTCCTTTTCAAGCAAAACCCCGATGACCCCACAATTGCCCAGACTGACTTCCGCAGAAAGACCAACACGGTTGGTTGCGATCCAGTCATCCACCTCCGCACTTGGTAAGAACACCGTAAAACCTTGTGGCGTACCTACGACCGTGAGTCCTTCGATCGCTTCTGAGTGTGCAACCCCATAGGTGAGCTGCGAGCCAGGCACGTGGCCGAAGTGGATCGTCGCTTCCAGTATCCCTGTACTCCCCAGACGCGAAAGGTCGGAAGGAGAGAGTCGTAGCCTGAGCGCATTACCCTGGATTCTGAGCTTCATCGAATTCTCTCTAAGAGCGTGCGCCGGTGTTGGCGGACGATTCGCGAGATAACCCGCCGCGCTACGAACGAGCTACTCCGATCCATACCAACCCGTCTACTTGGGCTCTTGCCAGTCGATGCTACTGGAGTCCTTTGGGACTGCCTACTATACGTTTGTATAAGCCTGCGTCCGCGTAGATTGGCGTCTGCGCAGACTTCGAGATTCGCTACTTACTACCCGCCCTCGCCACCGCGCATCGCCTGCCGTGCTCGCTTTCGAAACTCGCGCGCTGAAACGCCATACGCTTCCTTGAAGCGCTGGGAAAAGTGCGTTGGTTGCGTGAATCCAGCGCGAAGGGCGATGTCTGTAATGCTCATCCAGTTGAGGCACGGATTCATTAGGTCGGCCTCGGCATTCTTCAATCGGCACTGAAGAAGGTAGTTTCGAGGCGTGTCCCCCGCCGCCTTAAACAGTGCCTGAAGATAACGCTCGCTGATCTTTAGCGCGGCAGCCACAGCGGGCGGGGTGAGAGAGGGGGTCCGGGAGTGCGTCTGCATATACGCCTGCGCCCGATCGAGAACAGCTCGTCGGGCCGTGCTTAGCGCATTTTCCGGCCGCTCGGACAGTGCCGTGATCACCAGGCATAACGCTATCTGGGCCAAGCTATAGGCTGCCTCCTCTGAAATGCTTTCCAGCTGCGTGGTTAGGTCACGAAGATAGGTGGCAAGCAGCGATCCAAGGACATAGGCGTCATTGAGCTTGACCGCAGTGAAGTTCTCGGTTCTTCCCAAACCCTCTGTTACTGCTGAGTACGGGAGATGAACCAGGAGGGCTTCGACCTTCTCGCCGAAGTGCCAGGCGGCCGGTCGCCGGGAATCGATGCAGACCAAATCGTCGGGGTGAGCCACCACGGAGCGATTGTCCTGTACGAGAGTGCAGGTTCCTTCCATTTGCAGGATGGCAATCAGAGAATCTGAGGGGGACGACTTGATCTCGGCGTGCTGCCGTTCCATTCGATCCATCCCACGAACGCGCAGGTGTGTGATGCGAATGTCTCCCAGTTGGCGCACATAAAGGTCGCCGGAGAGTCCTCGTCTCACCTTGAAGTATTCGGTTTTGAATATGTACTGCGAGAGCAGTTGGTGCCAGGTGGTTGGATTGTCCACGTGACTAAACGTGCGAGTCACGCACATCGTCGTTTCTCCTTTACTCTTTCAAGTTTTGCGTCGGAGAAACCTTCGCGTCCAAGCAGTAATACTCATTCCGTATTAGCACTCGACGTCCGTGCTCATAGGGCATAAGATTTGCAAATCTTGTTGCGTGCGGACGAAGCTCTGGCGGTTCGTCGGATGAGCTCCTTCGCTGATTTCGCGGAGTCCTACTCTGCCAAGTAATCGCGAAGGTACACTTTCCTTCTGGTTGTCTCGCCCCAAGCGCGCCATCTGACAATGGCGGGCTGTCCAACTACTCTCCATGTATTGAGAAAGGTAGTTATGATCGAGAACTTCCGACTCCAGGTCTTCCGCACGGTTGCTCAACATCTGAACTTCAGTCGCGCCGCGGAGGAGCTATTTCTGACCCAGCCTGCGGTGACACTTCAAATCCGTGCTCTTGAAGAGGAGTTCGGCGCACCGTTGTTTGAACGCGGCGGGGGACGCATTGCTCTCAGCGCCGGCGGGAAAGCATTACTCCCGTATGCCTTGAAGATGAAAACTCTCTCGGACGAAGCCGCTGCAGCGGTTGCGAAAGCCTTCGGTCAGGAGGCGGGAGATCTTACGATCGGGGCGTCCCAGACGATTGGTTACTATGTCTTGCCCCAACTGATCACGACTTTCCGGGTGATGCATCCCAAGGTGCGCATCATCACCCGCACCGGGAATACCGATCAAATGCTGGAGGCGCTCATCGCAAAACAGGTTCATCTCGCTCTGATCGAAGGACCTGAACAACGACGCGATGTTCGTATCGAGCCGTTTATGGAGGACCATCTTGTCCTGGTGGTTCCGAGTGGTCACGGATGGGCGGATCAGGAGGTGAGTCTGGACGAACTCAAGCGTGAGCCTCTCCTTCTGCGCGAGTTTGGGTCCGGCCTCCGTAGGGGTACAGAACAGGCCATCGCCCATGCAGGTCTCAGAGTCAAAGACCTGAACATCGTGATGGAGATGGATTCGAATGAAGGAATTCTGAGTGCCGTCGAGGCAGGACTTGGAGTTGCGTTTGTCTCGCGGTGGACCGTTCGGAACCAGCTTTCGTTGGGCACGCTGAAGGTGGCGCGCATTCAGGGCATCCAACTTTCGCGGCAGTTCTCGATGGCATACCAGGCAGGCCCGATGCCGACAGGAGTCGTTGAGACCTTTCGCGGCTTTCTACTCACGCAGTCGAAGAAAATGACTCGACGAAAGACATCGCGAGGCCATTCCTCTGCGCGTTAGAGGATCATCTTGATTTGCACTTGCAACACCGAAAGGCCATTCTGTCGAAGCGAGGCTCATGCGTTGGCGTTATACCTTTGTAGGGGATTCTACTTCCGGCCCATCGCAGTATCCTTGAATTCGCAACCGGTTCGTTCGGCGAGGAGAAAGACTATTCATGGCTCCATACGGTAAAAGTCGGGAAGCGATCTCGCATCTCTCTCCTGAGCAGTTTCACGTAACCCAACAGAACGGGACAGAACGGCCTTTTGCGAATGAATTCTGGAATCAAGACGAGCCGGGAATCTACGTGGACGTCGTCTCAGGAGAGCCTCTTTTCTCATCGCTCAACAAATTCGAAAGTGGATGTGGATGGCCCAGTTTCGCCAAACCTCTTGACCCGGAGAACATTGAACAGCGTTCCGACGGGAGTCACGGGATGTCTCGTACCGAGGTGCGTTCTTCGCATGCGGACAGCCACTTGGGACACCTTTTTGATGATGGGCCAACCGAGTTAGGAGGGTTGAGATACTGCATTAACTCGGCCGCATTACGTTTTATCCCGCTCGATCAATTGGAAGAGGAGGGCTACGGGCAATATCGCAAGCTCTTTGAGAACTGGACGGAGGGTAAGAATGGATAGAGATATGGAACGTGCTGTCCTCGCAGGAGGCTGCTTCTGGGGGATGCAGGATCTTTTACGCCGCTATCCGGGTGTCCTCTCCACTCGCGTTGGCTATACCGGGGGAGACGTACCGAATGCGACCTATAGGAATCACGGAACCCATGCGGAAGCGATCGAGGTGATCTTCGATCCTCAAAAGCTCAGCTACCGGCAGCTTCTCGAGTTCTTCTTTCAGCTCCACGATCCGACAACACGGAACCGCCAGGGAAATGACGTTGGTACGAGCTATCGTTCAGCAATTTTCTATACCACCGAGGTTCAGAAGAAGGTTGCGGAAAACACAATCGCGGATGTGAACGCATCCGGCTTATGGCCGGGTGAGGTGGTTACTGAAATCCAACCGGCCGGTCCTTTCTGGGAGGCTGAGCCCGAACATCAGGACTATCTGGAGCGTCATCCTGCCGGATACACTTGCCACTTCCTACGGTCGAACTGGAAGATCCCAGAGATCTTACCGACGAGATAGCGGATGCCTCTTCACCTCAGCTCCGAGACACTGCATGCATGGCTGACTGAATACGGATACTGGGCCTTGATGGCGGCGCTGTTGCTCGAGAGCGCAGGGATTCCAGTACCAGGTGAGACCGTACTCGTGTTGGCGAGTGTCATAGCGGCAAAACACGCAGGCTTATCTTTGCAGTGGATTATCGTGGTCGGCACCTTCGCTGCTACCTTGGGAGACAATCTCGGATTCGCTGTCGGTACATGGGGAGGCCGCCCGTTACTGAATCGATATGGAAAGTTGTTTCATATCCCTGAGGCGAGCATTCAGGATGCACAGAGCAGGCTCCAGCAGCATGGGGGCATCGCTATCTTCGTGGCGCGCTTCTTGCCGGGAGTGCGCGTGGTTGCGGGGCCTGTCGCAGGGGTGCTGCACTTGCCTTGGAAGAAGTTCGTGCTTTTCAATTTCCTAGGGGCCTCAACGTGGGTCACAACAATTGCTTCCGCCGGATATTTCGGAGGAAGCCAAATGCACCGCGTCGCCCGATACAGTCGTGTGTTTGAGCTAGCCGCCATTACCGGATTGATTAGCCTCGCGCTTTGGTTGGGGTTCCATCGGTTTCGACACAAGCGTGCGTGAGCCTCGAGACGGTATAGATGTCCAGAAGCGCAGTATTTGTTAACTGGAAGCGCACGCTCGCAGCTATCGACGAAAGAATGGCCCGAATCTAGCAATGACGATTGACTAAGAGGGCTAGAGTGCGTCTATGCTCAAGCCACACCACTCCGGATGGTGCCAACTGTTGCGCGATGCGCCTACGAGAACAACTGGTCTGTGCCGGCCTTGCAAGTATGGCATGGGTCAGTAACGCACCCCGGGGTTTATGCGGCTGCAGTTGCATACAGTGGATCATCCTGATACGTACACCATGAACGATTGCAGTGGCGTGCGTGCCTCGCTGCTGATAGTTGCGATCGAGAATCGAGAGTGATCTGGCGCGAGCGTAAGGCGAGTACTTCGATACGACGCCACTGGTCCTGTTGCCAGGAAGCGACGGGAGCCAGTGCTCGATCGACGGAGAGTAGGTAGGTGCGGCGTATATGTCGAGATTCACCGCGAACCGAGGATCGTCCATCTCTACGGTGATCGTTCGCTACCTCGTGCCCGTCATGTCAGTGGGCCTGGGATTCTCCGTCAACCTCGGGCTGCAGCACCTTGCCGTTCGGGATCCTGTCATTCTGATCTACCTCACTGCGATTGCTGTGAGCTTCTGGTATAGCCAGACTGGCCCTGGCGTTGTCGCCTTCCTCCTGTCCAGCGGATGCCTTTTCTATAACTTTCTAACCTCCGAACACACGTTGCTGAGGCTGGCTCTCTACGATTTCCCTACGTTGTTTTTGTACGCGCTCTTTGCGTGGTGTATCCGACGATTCACGGAGTCGCGCAGGCAACTCGAGGGGGCGCTCAAGCACAACGCAGAAGAGCTTGAGGAGGCGGTGAAGACGAGGACCACGCAGCTTACTCGCGTGAACTCGGAGTATAAGACCATCCTCGAAGCGGCTCCTTTCGGCATCGTGTTGATGGGACCGGATCGCATCGTCCAACGGAGCAATCCCGCTTACGAGAGCATGCTCGGCTACGGCCCCGGTGAATTGTTTGGCAAACGCGCCCCCTTGCCAGAAGAGCAACAGGAGGCGTGGAGGCACTTAGAGGCAGCGTTACGCCGTGGGGACGTAATCTCGGACCATGAGACGCCTCGCGTGCGCCGTGATGGTTCCGAGTTTTCCGCGACGATCTGGATGACACCGTTGCAGGATGGTAGAGGGGCCTTTACGGGGCTGGTCGGCTTTATTCTCGACAACACGGAACGGAACGCTCGGGAAGCGGAACGACAGATGCTAACGACTCTAATCCAGCACAGCCCTGATCTGGTGGCGGTGACGGATGAAACCGGACGATTAACGTTCATCAACAGCGCTGGGAGGAAACTGCTTGGGGTAGATGCGACCGAGCGGGCGGTCGACATCAATCTTTGGGAGCACTTTCGCCAGAACCATCATGTGAGCAGCGGCGCATTGGCGACGCTGTCGAGAAACGAGGATGACCGCTTCGAGGTGGGCGTGATCAGCAGGCATCCGGACACAGGGGAGGAGATCCATCTTTGTTGCACCTCCTTCCCGATCCCGCCTACAGAGCTGGGAGGATTTGTCCTGCAGGCCCTCGTCGCGCAGGACGTTTCGAAGCGCACAGTTGCGGAGACGAAGTTGCGTGTATCTCTCGATGAGAACCAGCGTTTGCTGGAAGAGATCAGGTTGTTGCAGGAGAGATTGCAACGCGAGAATATCTCATTGCACGAACACAACCTTGCATTGCAATCTGAAATTGCAGAAATTCAGCGCTCCAAGTTCGAGAAAATCCTTGGAACGTCGCCGGCCATCCAAAGAACATTGTTCCGCGTCAATCAGGTTGCCCCTACTGACTCGATGGTCCTGATCACAGGTGAGACCGGGACCGGCAAAGAGTTGATCGCGTCGGCAATCCATCACAATTCTCTGCGTGCGAGAAAACCGTTCCACGCTTTCAACTGCGCGTCACTTCCCGCCTCGCTGATCGCGTCCGCACTATTCGGACACGAGAAAGGGGCTTTTACCGGAGCGGATCGTCAACGTATCGGGCGTTTCGAACTTGCGGCTGGCGGCACGCTCTTTTTGGACGAGATTGGCGATATGCCCCTTGAGACCCAAGCCATGCTTCTTCGCGTGCTTGAGGAGCGAATGGTCGAACATGTCGGAGGCAATCGGTTAATTCCGGTCGACGTGCGCGTGATCGCCGCCACGAACTGTGATCTACACGCCGCGATGCGCGACAAGCTTTTCCGTCCGGATCTTTTTTACCGATTGAGCGCGTTTCAGATCGAGGTGCCACCTCTGCGCGAGCGGAAGGAAGACATACCCATCCTGGTCAGTCACTTCGCCCAGACGTTTGCCGCGGAGCACGGTAAGGTCATCCACTCCATTGACCAGGGAACGATGGATCTACTGCTCGGCTCAGACTGGCCTGGGAATATCCGCGAACTCCAGAATGTGATTCGCGCTTCGGTAATTACCTCTACGAGCGATGTCCTGACGGTGGACCCGGAGCTGCTTCTTCAGATGCGGGAAGAAACGGATGGCCCGATTGAGCCTTGGGACATCGAGATGGATCGACACAAGCGCAAGATGATTGAACGAGCTCTGCGTCTTTGTGGTGGGCGCGTTTCGGGAGACGCTGGCGCCGCCAGGCTTCTGGGGGTCAAGCCATCGACGCTGTTCGGGAGGATGAAGGCGCTGGGGATCAAGTCGAACGAAGCGTACGAAGGGTAACCGCGACGCCTCGCTGGCTCCAACAGGGACAGCTTCGATTCGCGAAAATCCGATTGTTTACGGATTTTCGAGTGTCGCGATGTGTGCCTCTCTAATGTTTTCAATGAGTTAGTTTGGACGCTCAATTGCTTTGATGTGCGACGAGGCACCGGTCTGCGTTGGCCACGCGGTAGCTCGATAAGAGGCCGCATTAAAGCCAAGACCCGCGAACGTGGCCGGGAGGCATCCAGTGGTGTTTCGATCAGTCCGTCGAAAGCGATGTTGATCCAGCGATTGTGAATTGCTCGTTCCCGAGGTGGCAGGACTCTTCGCTCCTTATTTAGGAGGGAGGCCAGGAGGCAAGTTGCATGAAGGAAATCGGACGCAGGCTGGGTGTGTTGCGCAGACAGCAGGGCCTCTCTCTCAGGGACGTGGCAGACCGGACGAAGACAATCGCGAAAAGGAGGTCAGATCCAAGGTGGAAGGTCTCGTCGAGTTGGCTCGGCAGGATCGAGCGGGAAGGGCACTCGATCGCTCATGTCAAACTGCAGGCACTGTCAGAGGCACTGGGAGTCGCCTACGGAGACTTGATCGACGTCCCGACTGACGGAGAGCCAGAGTTCGTACCTCCGGGTTACCCAGAAGTCCCGGCCTCTGCGTGGAATTGGCTGGCTCACCACGAAGGTGCATTGATTCCACCGGAACATTGGGCCGCGCAGTTTCCCGTGACTACGCTTCTTCCGTCCCGCACCCAGTTACGGGATCCGGTTCTCCGTAGAGTGCTGAATCATTCCCGCAATCGCGAAAGGCTCTATGGGGTACTGGGATCGAAGGATTTTACGTTGGTTCCTGTGGTGAATCCGGGAACTTTGGTCGAGATCGATGCGACCGTTCGTTCGATCTGTCTCGAACGAGTTTTCTACTCGGTCTATGAGAGGCCGATCTACTTCCTGCGCTCGCACGACGGTTATGCATGCGGGTGGTGTGAGCTGGACGAAAAACAAGAATGGCTGTCGTTGATCCCTTCGGCGCGGGCGTCGAGCTCCCATCCTCGCTGGAGGTATCGGCAAGATGTAGAAGTGATCGGCCAAGTAATTCGCGCATGCGGCCGACTTGGCTTTCCGTCCGGTTTCCAACGTAGCCGCGAGGTCGTAATCCGGGAGGCGTCTTAAATCCGTCAAGGCGAGCCCCGTTCAAATTTCGATCTGGGTGACAGGCAGGCGCACCGGAATATCGGGAGCTTCGTGGACTCCCTTTCTCAGCGCCTGATAGTTGAATGCGGCAACGGCCCGTGCCACATCGGCCGCGGGGACGCGAGTCGTTGGGCTTTCATCCAACCAGCTATAGAGGACCTCAAAGACTGAGCCTACGACGCAGCGAGCCGCTACTGAAGCGTCTTTCAGCTCGGAGACGCCGGGGGAGGACTCAAGCGTGTGTTGAACGAACGTTTCGTGGTGCGATAGGAGTTGACGACGGGTTCCTTCGATGCGTGGGCCCAGACCCGAGGACTCGACGATCAACATGCGAGCCCGTTCGGGGTGGCATGCCAAAAAGAGAAACAGCGTCTCGACGCTGCGCGCCATCTTATACGGAATATCGGCATCCGGTCCGTGCACTTCCGCGAGAATACGGGCCAACTCCACGTCGAGCTCTTCAAGAGCAGCTTCAAGTACATCTTCCTTGTGTCGGAAGGAAAGATAGAAAGCCCCAATCGACACGCCGGCCTCGGCCACAATCATGGGCACCGTCGTAGCGTGGTAGCCGTGCCTCGCAAAGAGTCGTGTCGCAGCATCCAGGAGCGAGCGGCGGCGAGCGGCATTGCGTACTGCCTTTCCATCTGCGTGACTATCGGACATCGTGATTTCTCATGACGAACTCACCCATGGAGGAAGCACGGCACTGGGACCGAAAGATGCAACACTCGAGCACCAGACCAGGAGTGCGGAGAGCAGGGAGGTGAGGCGGCAGCCCAGATTTCGAGTTTATGCGTCTCCATGCGCATGCTCGCCGCATCGTTCCACGCACCTATTTGCGTGATGCAGGAATCTTCTTCACTGCCTGGGTATTGAATTGTGCGACTGCCCGCGCAACATCCGCGGCGGCCATGCGCGTTTTGGGGTCTTCTTCGAGCCAGCAATACGCCGCTTCAAACGTAGCGCCAGCGATGCAACGTGCTGCCACGACCGTGTTTTCCACGGAGAACAGGGCGGGTGCGGACTCCAACGTTTCGCGTACCTCTTCCTCTTGCTGCAACAGGATCGATCTCCGCGTCCGGTCGAGGCGGGGGCTCAACCCGGATGATTCGACAAGCAGGATGCGCGCCTGCTCGCGATTTTCGGCAAGAAAGAGAAACAACGTCTCCGCGCCTTGGGCCATCCGTTTCAGGGGATCTGGCTGGGCGTTTTTCATCCCGCCCATGACCTGGGCGACGGCCTGCCCCAACTCCTCCAGAGCGGCGTTGAAGACATCTTCCTTGTTGCGGAAGTACATATAGAAACTGCCCGTCGAAACATCCGCTTCCTGAACGATCATGGGGACGGTCGTCGCGTGATAGCCATGCTGTCCGAATAACTTCGTCGCAGCATCGAGAATCGTGCGCCGCCGTGCCTCTTTGCGCTCTTCCGTTGCCTGCGTTTTACGGTAGGCCATTTTTTCATCGGCTCCTTCTTGACAAGAAGTGAATGACGCGTCATTCTTTGGTCTAAGGAAAGAATGACACGTCATTCTTTCAAAGTCAACCGTTGATTGACCAACGGAACCTCACGCCAAACGATTCGCGGAAAGGTCTTAGCCATGTCCCTGTTTTACGAAAATCGCCTCCGGATTGCACTGCACTGGTTGCTGGTCGTTACCTGGAGCACCGCTTCCCTGAGCTTTCTTGCAGGTTGTCACCACAAGGCAGAGGTCGCGGCCGATCTGCCCGTTCCCGTGCGCTTACGCACGCCGAACCATCTCCATGAGCCGATCTCGGTATCGGCAGGTGGGTCGGTCGAAGCCAACGTAACTGCACTCCCGTCTTTTCAAATCGGGGGGCGTGTAGCGCGGGTCTACGTCGAAGAAGGCCAGTTTGTGAAGAAAGGACAAGTCCTGGCGGAACTTGACTCTTCGGACTATCAGAATGCCTTCGACGCTGCATCCGGACAGGCAGCAGCGGCAGCAGCCAATGCTCTGGCGGCGAAAAACGGACCGCGGCCCCAGGAACTCGAACAGGCACGCATCGATTTCGACCACGCGCAGGATCAATACCAAAGGATGAAGTACCTGTACGAGCACCAGAGTCTTCCGGCGAACGACTTTCACGGGGTCGAGGCAGCCTACCTCGCAGCACAGCAGCGATATGACATGGCCCGTCAGGGTACGCGCGTGGAGCAGAAGCAGGCGAGTACTGAGCAGGCGCATGCGGCGGAGGCGGAACGAAACGAAGCGAAGAAGCGCCTGAGCGACTGCCAGCTTCGTGCACCGATCAGCGGATTCATCGGCATGCGCAAGGTCGATGTTGGCGATACGGTAGCCCCCGGAAACCCGGTGTTCTCCGTTTTGGATCTTGATCCCGTGAAGGTGCGCGTAGGAATTCCCGAGGCGCAGATTGGCCAGGTGCGAGAAGGCGCACGTGCCGTGGTCATCATTCCATCGCTCGACGGGAAACGGTTTGAAGGAAAAGTGGAGACCCTGGGCGTCTCCGCGGACGCCGCTTCACGCACCTTCACCGCCAAGATCACAATCCCCAACCGTGAGCACCTGCTTCGCGCTGGAATGATCAGCGAATCGCGCGTGTATGGAACGGAGATCGTCGATGCATTGACTGTTCCCGCCGCCGCCGTCGTGCATGATTCACGAGGAGTCCCCCTTGTCTACGTGTACGACAGTAGCAGGCAGCGCGTGTTCGCCCATCGGGTCGAGCTCGGGGATCTAGTCGATGACGAAGTGGCCATCAGGAATGGACTCACCTCCGCCGACAGGGTCGTAGTTGCAGGTCAGCAAAATGTTCGTGAAGGTGCAGAAGTCACGCTTGCGGGAGGTGCGCGATGAACCTGATCCGCTCTTCTCTCCGTTTCCCGCAAGTCACGCTCATCATCACCGCTATGCTCGTTGTCGCAGGCCTTACGGCATTCCTGACGATGCCGCGTCGGGAAGACCCAAAGATCACCGTGCGTACTGGCCTGGTGATCGCCATGTATCCGGGAGCTACCTCCGAAGAAATTGAAAATCAGGTCACCCGCAAGATCGAAGAGAATCTGTTTCACTTCTCGGAAGTGCGCCGCGAGAAAACCTACTCCACCACGCGCAATGGCATCGTCATCATCAACGTCGAGCTGAATAAGTCGGTCACCGATTCGGATGAGTTCTGGTCAAAACTCCGGTTGGATCTGGCGCAGCTGAAGCAAACCGATCTCCCTGCCGGAGTCCAGGGTCCTATCGTTGACTCCGACTTCGGCGATACGGTCGCCGTCCTGATCGCCGTAAGAGGCGGGCATTATGGATATCGTGATCTCACCGACTACGCGAAACGTGTTGAGACCACAGTCCGGGAGATTCCTGCTGTTTCGAAAATCAAGCGGATCGGGGACCAGACCGAGAGCATTGAGATCGCAGGCTCGCGCGAACGAATCTCCCAGTTTGGGGTGGATCCTCAGCGCGTCGCTCAGGCACTGCAAGGCCGAAACACCATCAGCTATGCCGGTCGCGTGCCTTCCGACGGCAATAAGGTTCCGTTGGATGCCAGCAGTCTGTTTCAAACCGAGGATCAGATTCGCCGCATCATGGTCGATGTGTCCAAGACTGGTCAGCCAGTCTATCTCGGGGATATTGCGGACGTACATCGCACCTATAAAGACCCCACGCAATACGTGCGGATTGATGGGGAAAAGACCATCCTGCTTTCCGTCGAAATGCATGAAGGCAACAACATCGTGGAGTTTGGCAAGACCTTGCATGCAGCTCTCGACCGCATCCAGACAACTTTACCCCCGGATGTCCGGTTGGAGTTTGTCGCAGACCAGCCGCGCGTCGTCTCAGAGCGAATCAGCGACTTTTTCCGGGAATTCGGTATCGCGATTGTCTCCGTGGTTCTCGTGACCATGGTACTGCTGCCGATCCGGGTTGCCCTGGTCTCAGCTGTTGCCATTCCAGTCACAGTATCGATCACCTTTGCGGCGCTGAATGCAGCAGGAATCGAGCTTCATCAGGTCTCGATCGCTGCTCTGATTGTGGTGCTGGGAATGGTCGTCGACGATGCCATTGTGATCTCCGATAACTACGTCGAGCTGCTTGACCACCAGATTCCGCCACAGGAAGCTTCATGGAAGAGCGCGACGGAGATGGCCATTCCGGTGCTCACTGCTACGACCACGATCATTGCCTCTTTCGTGCCGCTTCTGCTGCTGACGGGAACCACTGGCGAGTTCATCCGCGCACTACCCATCACGGTGGCTATCGCTCTGAGCGTCTCGTTCTGCATTGCGATGTTGCTCACGCCGCTGACAGCGGAGTTTTTCATCCGCAAAGGGCTTCACGATGCCAGCCAGGAGTCGAAGGAACGTAAGCTCACTCCGCTCGATCACATGCAGCGAATCTACAACAACATCATCATTTGGGCGATGAGTCATCGTGGTACCGTGCTCATCGCTGCGGCCCTGATCCTGGTAATCGGCATCGGCATCCTCTCCCTCGTTCGTCAGCAGTTCTTCCCGTTGGCGGAGCGTGACCAGTTCGTGATGGACGTCTGGTTACCGGAAGGTTCGCGCATCGAAGCAACAGACGCCGCGATACGGAACATTGAGGCCGTCCTACGACAGAAGACCGAGGTTCGCAGCTACACCAGCTTCCTGGGCGCCAGTGCACCGCGTTTTTACTACAACGTAAATCCACAACCCCCAGCGGCGAACTACGCGCAGATCCTTGTGAATACCCACAGCGTAAAAGGAACCGATGGACTCGTCGAAGAACTCCGCAAACAGCTTCCTGCCGCCGCACCAGAGGCCAAAGTCTTTGTAAAGGAGTTGCAGCAGGGATCGCAGATGGATGCACCTGTCGAAGTGAGGATCAGCGGCGAGGACGCGGACACGCTCCGTTCTCTTGGGAATCAGGTCCAGGGCATCCTCAACCACACCCCGGGCGCGATCTACGTTCAAAGCGACTGGCATGGCGACGAATTGCTGGCGGGGATCGATCTCAGGCAAGAGGTGGCGAACCGCCTCGGCCTGACCAATGCCACCGTCGCACAGCAGTTGGCGGGAGGGTTTGATGGAGAAACGGTGACGACGTTCTGGGAAGGTGACCGGGCTGTCGATGTCGATCTGCGACTCGATCCGACGCAGCGCCAGAGCTTTCAAAACATCTCGGATATGTATGTCCAATCTCCCCTCACCGGCGCGCGGGTTCCCATAGAGTCGTTCTCGTCTCTAACCCCAGAATGGCATCCAGGACGGATCGTCCGGCGCGATGGCGTTCGCACTCTCACGGTCTACGCCTTTCCAGGTGCGGGAACGCTTTCGAGCCAGATTTTGAGCGATGCACAGAAACAGATCGGACACATGCAGATGCCTGCAGGTTACAAAATCGAATATGGCGGCGAGCACGAAAACCAGGAGGAGACGTTTGCGGAGATGATGCATGCCCTCTTCATCAGCCTCATCCTCATCTTCCTCATTCTCCTGTTTCAATTCCGCACCCTTTCGGACACCCTGATCGTGATCGCAGCAATCCCGCTCGCGATTCCGGGTGCGGCCGTCGGACTATTCCTTACCCACAACCCATTCGGGTTTACGGCGTTCATCGGAGTGATCAGCTTAGGAGGATTGGTTGTGCGCAATTCCATCATTCTCGTTGATTACATTCACGAGAGGATACGGGCTGGAGCGACGCCCGAACAGGCTACACTCGAAGCCGGCGAACGACGCTTGCGCCCCATCTTGTTGACCACGATGGCGGCGGCTGTGGGCGTGACGCCCATGATCGTCTCGCGCTCCAGCCTCTGGTCGCCGTTAGCCAGCGTGATCGCCTTCGGATTGCTCGGTTCGATGTTCTTCACGCTGGTGGTGATCCCAGTGCTCTTTGTTGTTGTGAATCGTTGGCAACGCTCCAAGTCATGGGTGACCGCAGTAGCGGCGGCCACCGGGGTCGCTTTGTGCGTGTTCGCACCCTCCAGCCAGGCGCAACAGCGTGCGATCCCTTTGGACGAAGCCATCCAGATGGCCGTGCAGAAGAACGCAAACGTCAAGCTGGCGGCGCAGAAGGCGAAGGAAGCCGAAGCAAAGGTAGTGCAGACGCGAGCGGCCTACTTCCCGGAGGTCACGAACCAAACCAACGCTGTACATGTCGGGGATCGGGAGTTTGTGACCATTCCACAGGGGGCTCTTGGAACGTACACCGCGACGGGGCCGCTGCCGGGCACGAATGAGAAGATTCCGCTTGGCGACCAGAATTTCGCAGTTAGTCAGACCACGTTGGCGCAGCCCGTAACGCAGATGCTGAAGATTCATTCCGCCGTCAACGCGGCCCAGGCTGAGGCGCGCAGTGCGCAGAGTGACCTGGATCGCGCACGGAACGAGATATCCCTTGCCGTAAAGAAAGCCTATTACGGGCTATTGTCCGCGAGGCAGCACAAGCTCGCAGGCGAGCTTCGCGTTGAGGCGGGCCTCGCACAACTCAAGGAGGCGCGCGATGCAACGGAGAGCGGAGTTGCCCTCCAGGTGAAAGCGCTGGAAGGCGAGGCACAAATTGCCGATGCCCAAAACTCGCTCGGGAAACTGGAAGACGATATCGCCGATATGGAGAATACTTTCAACGATCTGGTTGGCCTTCCTCTGGGCAGCACTGTCGAACTGGTCGAACCGGACGGTGAGAATCAGCCGGCCCAAGCGGAAGGTACGCCCCTGACAGAAAGGGAAGAGCAGTCCCTGGCGCACAATCCCGAACTGCTCGCGGCACGCCAACAGGTCGCCAAGGCGAACGCAGGCCTCAAGGCCGCTCGCGACGAATACATCCCTGACGTCTCCATCATCGCAACGTACGTGTATCAGACCGGAGCCCCTCTGTTACCCGAAAACGCGGGAGCGGTCGGAGTACGGCTGGACTGGACGATCACGGAATTCGGCAAGCGTATTGGATTGGTTCGCGAGCGCAAGGCGCAGGTGGCCGAGGCCCATGAGAATCTTCGAGCCACGGAAAACAGGGTGCGGATGGATGTTGCCTCGGAAGCCCGTAAGATCCACCGCTCGGAGACGACCCTCGACGCCGCACGGAAGAGTGTTGAGGCAAGGACGGAGCTCGTCCGCATCGTGGGCAATGAAGTCCAGGCGAAGACCGCCAATGAAAGTGCTTTGAAGGGGGCTCAGGCGCAGTTGGCAGAAGCCAAAGCACAACTCTTCGATGCCCTCAGCCAGCGGTTCATTGCTCAAGCAGAACTGTCGCGCACGGAGGGTCGGCAGTAGAAGTCTTTCCAAAAAGTTACGCAGCCAGGAGATTTCCCTCCTGGCTGCGCTCGTTCCGAGGTGCTTGGCGTTGGACCCGGCACGAGGTCCCTGCGTGAGAAGACCGCGCGGGTCGACTTCAACCAGGCCAGCACCCAAGGTCGGGTCCTTACAGGGCAACCGGGACGTAGGGGAAGGTCTTCCGCGGCTTGGAGGTGACGGACTCCTTGCCGATTCCCAGTTGGATGGGAGTGTTCGCGGCAGTGGAGAACATCACATTGGGTGCGTTATCCGTCAGGGAACGTCCATTCCACTCGATAAAGCCAAGAGACGCTTGTGTTCCAATGGTGTAAGGAAGCATGTTGGGGAACATGCGATGCGCGATTTTCTCGGCGTATGCATGCGGGTCCTCCGCGGTACCGTATGCGGTGACCACGGATCCGATTGACTTGATGATGTGAGCTCCGTAGGTCGCGAAGTCCTCCGAAGGATGTCCGGCATTCAGGCGATTGCCGAAATCCTCGTCGTACTGGGCAAAGAGGGGAGGCATCATCGGAAGCCCGACGCGATTGATGGAGCGCCAACCACCGGCATCCGTTGCGAGTGTGGACACGGCCCATGCACCGATCTTGTGGTTATCACCAGTGCCAGGGAGCAACTCGGCATCCGGAACTTCCAGGACAATCGCATAGACAGTATGGCCGGCAAACAGGTTGTGGGCCTTGTTCGGATCCCAACCGGTGAGATCAACTTTCGTTCCATCCTCAAAGGCGTGTCCGACGGCATGAAGCACGTCAGGCTCGATCCAGAACGGGTCACCGGCGTGGCCGGCCCAGGCCCGCAAACCAGAAGAGGCGGTGATCGTTTGATCGGTGATCCCTTGTGCAATGACCGTGCCAGGCGCGTGCGGGTCGATGGCGTCCTTGCCGCTCACGCGACGGATGGTGTATTTCTGTTTACCCTCGGCGTCGCGCTCCTCGAAAGTGAACCGGTAGGTGACCTCTTCGATTGCGTCGCCATTGAGATCAACCTTGAATTCATACATACCCTCCGGGTGATAGCCGGGGATCGGGGGCTTCGCGATCGAGTGGCAGACGTTGATCACGAATGTTGTGCCGATCTCTCCGCGGAAAACATAGAGATCGGTAATGTCGAGGCGTACGTCCTGCCTGGCGATGGGTGAGTCGAGATGGTGAGACATTCTTTCTCCCTTTGTGATGCCGCGTTGTAGTTTGGGCTTATCTTGGATCGACAGTGCTGTGCCGACACGGGACAAACTCATTCCCGCCACCACCATTGCACTGCGGACGAGGACCTTTCGGCGCGAAATTCTTGTCGTCTCGGTTGCGATCGTTTCGGAAAGACTCACTCGGTCGAGGCTGCGCATCTCGGTTTGTCCTCTTTCACGGTTAGAGATTCGTTCGTGTTCAAAATAGCCACCCATATGGGCCTACTTCCCCGAATGCTAGAGGCGGACGCAAGGATTGTCTGTAATACATTTGTTTAGTAGGAGCGTCGGGTTTGTGTGCTGCCGACGCGGAAGTGCTTCCCCAACGACCTCGTATCAGCAACGCCGTCGAATTCTCTTTCGAACTAGGCGTCAGTGCGGAGGAGCTGCGACACGGAGTGCGCAAGGCGCGAGCCTTGAGGGTCTTCCACGGCATTGAAAGGGACAAAGAGCGTCGTGTCCTCACGGCGGCACAGAATATTGCTGGCCACGAGGCGGCGCATAGTTACGATCGCAGACCCGACGCTTCCCGCTTCCAGGCCGATCCAGTTCGTATAACTGTGAGTCGTAGTTCGAAGACCCGACGCAGCTTCCAACTCGCAGCGAATACGCACGCGGGCTTCTGCGGCCTCCGCATTCTCACTCCATGCCGGCTGGAGAAGAGGAGCCTCGCTGTCGAGCGCGGCGAAGACGTTTGCGATTCCAATCTGCTGAAGCCGGTGTAGGTGGCTCTTCCAATAGTGTGTCGTTTTGGCTGTGACGGTGATGACGTTCTTGATTTCCTTTTCGATGCGGAAGGCAGGTCCGACCGGAAGCAGAATTGCATCGCCTTCCAGGCGTACCGAGACGTTCTCCATGGTGATCGCGCGCAGGAGCCACTGTGCCATGGTGACACTGCTGCAGCGTACGCGCAGCCATCCGGGAACGGAGGATGCCGTTGCCTGCAAGCGGGCGGCAAGGTCGATGCCGCGTACAATCTCATCGCAGACTTCGGCGTAGCGCGCCGGGTCGGACAAGACTTCCGCAGTCGTCGCGGGTTCAAGAAGCTTGCCCTTGTGCGGCGGACCTCCTGCCATGGCCAGATCACAGAAGGTTCCCCACATGCGGTCCCATGCTACGTTGCCGTCGACATCAAACGCGAGCGGCGCCGAGCCCATCGAAACAGGCTGCACCTCATCGGTACGACCGCGGTACACACCGGGAAGCAGTGTCTGTAAGCGCTCTTCGGCCCCTTGTATGGTGAGAAAGGGAGCCATGTGGGGGAAGGTTTTGCTCGTCAAGAGGTGGTCCTCGCAGGTGTTTTGATTCGTAACCCAGGACACGACTTGTCTTCGTCATGGAATGCGGAGGCCAAAAACATCGTTACCGTATGGGCTGCACGACCATCTTAGGAATAGGACGCCAAGCGGAACAATCATACATTTGTATAACAGCGACCGCCGGTGCGCCCCTAAGTGGGTCCGGGCGAGAGCGTCAAGAATGGATTTGTGGCTGCATAGGCGAGGTCCCCCTCGATTTATCTGCTGGGTCTCCTCATCGGGAGGGTAGCGGTTAAGGTCTCAATGCTCTTAAAATCGGTCCTGGGACAGTACCAAGGGGCTCCGTGCTGGACATCCATGCAGTGCGCGGCCACGTAGGAAGGCTGCCAAGTTCGGTTTGTGAAAGGGTTGTGGAGTGACGGCTCAGACGCGCGTGGCGATTGTGGATGATGATCCGCGGGTTCGGGAGTCCCTCGAAAGTCTGTTTGATTCGGCCCAGATGAATGCTCATTTCTTTACTTCAGCAGAGGCATTGTTGGAGGAAGACCTCGCGAATTTCGATTGTGTGGTGAGCGATGTGCGAATGCCACGGATGTCCGGTTTCGACTTGCAAAAGATTCTCCACGAGCGGAAGCCTCGACTTCCGTTGATATTTATCTCCGCCTATCCGGACGACAAGCGGATCGAAGAGGCGATCTCACTTGGTGCCGTTGCATTCCTACAGAAGCCATTTGATGGCGAGGAGCTTCTCGAGTGGGTTGGACGAGCCGTTCACTCGCTCTCTTAATCCTTACTGGTTGTCTCACTACCCAACGCTCTCCCAATGACTGGGGATCGTTTCGTGCGCGGTTCTACACCGGAAGAGATATTTCCCGACACTTATCCGCCATCTGTATTTCCTGCGAATTCTCGTCGCCTTATTCTTCGTCGCTTAGAAGATTGCTCACGCGGATAATCGCCTCGACCTGTTCGGCAGAAAGCCGTGAAAGAAGATTGCGCCGGACGGACTCGGCGCGAACAGGAAGACCGCTCCCCAGTTTCTCGCGGCCAGTTGTGGTCAGCGAGACGAGCGTTGCTCGTCCATCGGTGGCTTGACGTCGAATGAGCTTTCGTTTCTGCATGCGGCTCAGTTGGTGAGAGAGCCGGCTCTTCTCCCATCCCAACGCCTCGGCGAGTTCCTGCTGGCGCATCGCGCCGTTTCCATACGCTGCCAAACGTGCGAGTACGCTAAATTCCGTCCCGGACAGTCCCGTCGCCTGGCTGATGTCGCGCCCAACACGTTCGAGCACGTCCTCTCCCATGGAGAGGAACGCATGCCAGATACGGAGTTCATGCGGGGACAGTGGTTTGGTGGTCATTCTTCGAGCGTACCAATGTTGTGGTTGACGTGACAACCTAGTACCGAGTAAGTTAGTTGACGTGTCAACCTTGTGCAAGGCCACGGTCCAGATCGAGACGGATCGCTTCCGGGAACTGCGCCTGTTCCTGGAAGCGATAACGGATGCGAAGAATCTGTTGGAACCAGAGCAGTTGGAGGTGCGCTTGAACGCTCTGGATGAACTCGACGCCCTCATAGGGGGCCTCGATCTGGATCTCCTGCGAAGCTGTCCTGACTCTTGGCCCCTGGCGTCTGTCGAGGCGCTTCAATTCCAATTCGAAACTGCGAATGAACGACTGTACGAGTCGATGCATTATGAGATTGCTCTCCGCAGGAATTCGCGCGCTTTGGAGTATTGGCTCAGCGCCTTGACGAAAAATGAGAAGGCAGACGAATTCCATCCAGGGCTTGGCTTCGACCTGCTTGATGAAATCGTCTGTGGGGTCCTCCAGCTCCGAGAACCAGGAGAAGTCGATGTCCTTCCGGCTGCCGAAATGACTGACTACCAGCCCACACCGGTGCGCCATATCCTCGATCTCATCAGAGTCTGCAAACTATCAATCGACGATGTTTTCGTCGATCTGGGCTCGGGGCTGGGACATGTGTCCGTAATGGTGAATATCCTGGCGGGAATCCGTACACTCGGAGTTGAAATTCAGCCGCACTACGCTCGGAGCGCACAACAAACCGCTCAACGTCTTAATCTGAGCGGCGTTCGGTTCGTCGCGCAAGACGCTCGCGAGGCGGATCTCTCGAGCGGCACCGTGTTCTATTTGTTCACTCCTTTTACCGGCTCCATTCTCACGAAGGTCCTGCACCGACTGCAACAGGAGAGCCTGACGAGACCAATTAAGGTCTGCGTCCTCGGGCCTTCCACTCGCATTCTGCAGGACCAGACGTGGTTAAGAGCTGATCAGCAATTGGACACTGAGAGAGTCACCCTGTTCGAATCTTTCGACACATCTCGTCAGCGTCGCACCAAGCACAAAGCTACAAGCTCGACTGGAAGCTCCTCGCCGGCGTAGTGCGATTTGCTGGCTCTGAGCGATAAGGTGGCTCTCGGATCTGTTCTGAGATTGAGCATCGCGCGATCGAAGTACTCGGCATCAGACGCGTGAGGTCCCGAGCATTGGTGTGCTCTCGAGTGTCGATATCTCGTCATCATACAAAGCGATAATTGCTGCCAAAGAACCTCCTTACTACGATACCGCTATCGGCTTGACGTAGGCTTCGTTGTCTGCTCGAGCAGTTAAGGAGATTGCGGTCATGAGCTTACCTCTTGAAGGCGTTAAGATTATTGACTTTACTCAGGTCCAGGCAGGACCTGCATGCAACCAACTGTTGGCGTGGTTCGGAGCGAATGTGCTCAAAGTCGAGCGGGTGGATGGCGGTGATATCACACGCCACCAGCTGCGGGACATACCCAACGTCGATGCGCTTTACTTCACGCAATTGAACAGCAATAAGAAGTCTCTCGCGCTGAACATGAAGACGCCTGAGGGAAAAGCAATTCTGGAGAAACTCCTCAAGGAGGCGGATATCTTCGTCGAGAACTTTGGTCCGGGTGCGATGGAGAGGATGGGGTTTTCCTGGGAGCGCATGCAGGAGATTAACCCCAGACTGATCTACGGTGACATCAAGGGGTTC
>Ga0255336_101211_pt1 | contig 21313 bp, 26 predicted proteins | sample MeOH1_35cm_T3_17_FD_189102 | JGI IMG/M metagenome (GOLD analysis project Ga0255336, IMG submission 189102) | Sandy soil microbial communities from University of British Columbia, Vancouver, Canada - MeOH1_35cm_T3_179 | ecosystem: Engineered > Artificial ecosystem > Sand microcosm > Unclassified ...
ATTATCAGCGAGTTCCGAGACGTTCGCGACGGTAACGAGTTCGAATACGGCGCCTGCCAAAAATTCGAAGCACTTTGGGTCGATGAGGTGCTGTTCAGCTACCCATTGAAGCGGCAACCAGGGGCCGCAATCCTTAAGGTGATTGCCATCAAATCTGACCGGCAAGAATGTCGGACCTATCTTCAGCCAGTTCATTGTGCCGAACTCATACCATACGGTGTCGGGCGCGACGCTGACGTCATTGACCACGAGTCGATGAATTTCCTCAAGCATTACTGAAACGGATGGAGCCAGAACGGTGACCCGGTCGAAACAGAAAAGAATCGATTCTCCGGCGCCGGTTTCCACGCATACAAGCCGGTAGCCGAATGAAGGCTTAAATGCATCGCCTGCAATGCAAAATGGGTCGCAGACACGCACCCGCGATAGGAGTGGGCACAGCGCCGGTTCGTCGACGAATTCGTTATGCATGGCCGTCTCGCTGAATCCCAACATCACATGATTCAGTGTAGGCGTATTCAGAGGCGTCCGAGACCAATGAAAATAACACAACTGGTCACACTTCGGAGCGCGCTGCGCACCACCGACGCCGCGTCAATCGATGCTGCAGCGACCGTGCTGCGACTTCGCGGTGATTACCCCGAATGCTGCCGTTCTGTTCGAGGTGAAAAACAAGGCGCTCGTTCATACACTTCCCGCTTCTGGGCTTGCGGGAACATATCGCTCGAAGCTCCGCGCTACCGTCCTAAAGGCGGCAGCACAACTCAATAATGTCGAAACGCATGTGGCTCGTTTTCCAGAATTCCTTCACGCCAAGATTCACAAAGTCACCGTCACATATCGAGACCTGTTCTTGGGCTCGGGAAAGTTTCTCTTCAACGATAAAAGCGACGACGATTTGCCACACATAATGAGCATCGACCAGCTAGACCGTTTGGTGGAAGCTGTCCGCCTGGGCCAATGCGCGCTTGACGACTTTTTTAGCGAATTTAGACGCCGCCAACACGTTCCCGCTGACCATCTGTTTTCGTCCGCACAGCTTCTTGAATATGCTCCTTTCAGGCTCGACGAGCGTCCAAGCCACATCGCAGATATCTTTAACCGGTTTCTCGAAACGCTTTTCGATAAATTGGGCGCCGACGGAGAGGAGGGAGTCAAACCCGTGGTTCAAACGACCTGAGAGGAGCCCGAGGCGGTCGACGGGCCACGCAATACCGTGTGTCGAGTTGCGTAGCCCGGTCAACGCGGGGCACACCTCAAGTTGTGCGGGGAACTGTCGATAACCCGATTGCGCGTCTTCAGGCGCAACGCACTGGGCGTTCGCACACCAGATTCGCATCTAAAAAAAGAGCGCATTCAACACATGAGAAAAGAAAAGTGTGAAATTCCGGGGCCGCCTCTGAGAAAAGCAAAAGTCGGCTCATTGGTCAACTTGGTCTGTTGTGGCCCGGGTGCCCGACGTGCCGAAGAGACAGTGAAAGTCAGGCAAATTGAAGGCAGTGACATCTACATCGAAGGTCTCGATTTTGCCTTTTGCCGCCGCACCGGCGTTGCGAGGGTAACCTTGCAGCCCGGGATGTTGGTGATGCTCGACGAGGAAATTATCAGTATCTAGTGCTGATGACCTCCCGGGTTGGCTACGGACGAAGCGGCATGGCATAGTGCAGCCATTTCACTAAAGCCAAACGGGAGGGGTAATGGCAACGCTCGAACAAATCCAAGCGAAACTGAAGAAATTGCAGGCTCAGGCGGAAGCATTGCTCGCAAGGAAATCACAAGTCGCTATCGACGAAATTCGCAGCTTGATGGAAAAGCACGGTTTGACGGCAGCAGACATTGATACGCCAGTTGCAGGGAAGAAGCGCGGCCTGAAACCGGCTGCGAAGTCTGTCCGAGTTGACAAGACTTCGACCGTGCAATACCGAGACCCCAAAACGGGTGCGACGTGGTCAGGCCGTGGGCGTGCTCCGGGTTGGATTGCGAAAGTCAGGGACCGCAACCGGTTTCTCGTAGGCGAAAGTGCCGTCAATCCGGCTCCTGTTTCCGCGAGCAAGCCGAAGGCAGCCGGCAACTATGTGCGTGGAGTTCAAGCTGCCAAATACAGGGACCCGAAAAGCGGTGCGACCTGGAGTGGACGCGGACGCGCGCCGGCTTGGCTTGCTGGAGCGAGAGACCGCAGTAAGTTTCTGATTGATGGTGCGGCCGACGGCGCGCAACCTGTCGCTTCGACTGCGGCGAGCAAACCGGCGACCAAGAAGGCGGCTGCTAAGAAATCGAAAGCTGCATCGCCGAAGGTTGTCGCGAAGGATGGTGCTACGAAACGGGTTCCCGCCAAAGCAGCCGTCGCCGCGAATACCAATGCGGCGGAGCAAACCGCCCCGGCCAAAAAACGGGTCGTCGTAACTTCGAAGAAGGTTGCAACTAAAAAGGTCGCCTTGAAGAAGGTTCCACCGAAGAAGCCAGTCGTGAAACGCGCCGCTGCCAAGAAGACACTGATTCCGAAAGCGACGGACGCTGTAGGTGTCGCACCGGTTACGGCAGAGACTCCGGAGTTACACTCTGCCGAGTAAACAGGCGGGGAGTCCGTCCGGCTCCCCATAGCTCATTGCATTTTTTCGTCGCTCGCGTCGGAGAGTCACAGATGAAAAAACGAACAGCGGCCCTTTGACGAAGGAGCGCGTGCTCGCGATGCCAATCATCCGCTGAGCTGCTTAGGCAGCAGCTGTCATTCTGCACCGACGTCGCTCTGCGTTTTCCTCGCCGCTTCCTGTATCGCGTCCTTCACCCACGGTGGTGTGAGCGCATTGGATATCTCGCCCAAAAAGCTATCGGTTCCATCAAATTTCGCGTCCGGAAACGTCCAGGCGCGGTCCGTCGACTGCTCGTACACCACAATGCCCTCGGGAAGAAGTCTCAGCGAAAAGCGACTGTCGTGGCGACGCGCTTCTGGCAACGCAGGCTGAAATTGCCCGCTAGGTTCAAATACCTGCCGCGCAAGCGCATTCAAATTTCGGCGCAACCTCCCAATCGCATCCGTGACCTTTCCGGGAGTCGACGCCGATGTTACGCCGTGGCCTGGTGAAAAGTATGCCTTTCCGTTGATGAGCAACGGCGCCTCAATGCCTGATTTTCGAAGTAGCTTCCGTTCTTCATCGCTAACCTGCCGTTCAGCAATGAATCCGCGCTTAAGTTCGAACGGTTCTAGCACGGAGGGCCAATTCCGGGCCGCCACCTGAATCAGGTCCTCTCGCGAGAAGCGCAGCGGGTCGCCAGAGTGTGGCTGCACGTCGATGAAAAGCGCCACATCGTGACCAAACAGCGCAAACAACAGAAAGTCGCTGCGGTTAGAAAAATAGGCAGTCGGGTCTGTCTGCGTTTCGGCCACATGCAAGTGATGGATGCCCCAGTCGGCCCAAAGCAGGTCTGTTCTCTCGTTCCTGTTCTTGCCACTGGAGTCGGACCGCATCAGCCCCTTTCCTTGAAAGGGATTGATGTCATCGCCTTTCAGGATGGCGTGCTCGATTCCTTGTCCTGTTCATTTCTCCAGCGTCCCGATGAACCGACCATCGTTCTCTACGCTGGACCTCGAGCCGCACCGTTCCTACTTCCCCCCTCAAGAACCTGGCTGGGCGGACGATGTTGCGCATTTTGGAGCCCGAACGCCTACGGGCAAGCTGATTCCATTGGCACCACGAAGGCTAGCCGCAGTACATATGGGTCAGTCAACGCAGGAGGAGCCAGACTGCTGTATCGGCGGGCACCTGTTGGTGCCATAGGAGCAGTACACCCAGCAATCCCCACGTTTCGCCCAGAGCACGGTTTTGCAACGTTCGCATTCCTAAAGGCAGACCCAGGCGTCGATGGGCATCCTCTCGTCTTTCCTGTGCCGCACGCCGCACACGTAAAGATGGAATTCAACACGACCGCGCTCATCACTGCTCCTGCTCAACGTGGAACAGCCACCTTCACCCGACATGGTCAGCGTGGTCGCGGCACGCAGCGCCTATTCACGCTGGTGCGGTCAACCAACAACGCGGCTGCGGGTTACCTGAAATCAAAACATCGAACGCTGCGCGCGTGTCTCCCAGTTCCTGCATCGCGGCGGCGAATCCACTCCTAGGCGGCCATCAACACTCCAACCTCGAACGGTTGATTTAAGGAGTGCGAATTTATTATACAGGTTACCCATTCAGTCGGGCCATTTAAGAACTTCGCCAGCATCGGCCAGAAGCTTGTGTCCACAGCATGGAATGCCTCACCTGAGAGCAACTGAATGCTGTCTTGACGCCGTGGATAGCCTCCACCATTGCGTTGTCGCAGTCGACATTCAAACCCGGAGATTGGTATTGAGGACGTGTCATGTCCCACAGCCCCCAATTGCAGTCAGGAGACCCGGCCCGACTCAGGACGAGGTCGGTGTCGACAGCTGCGCACGCGCGCAAGCCGTCGACGGGTCCCCTAAAAGCGAGGCCGCGCAGCTGACAGAGCCCCTTTTGATGAGAACGATGGTACTAACGAGCAGAGCGACCCTGTAGTCGCCAACGCCTCTTCAGCGAGCTCCTCCTCCCACGTCGAACTTCTCGCCCACCACGCTTTCCTGAGCCCGCATGTTGCACGCGGGCGTTGGGCCGCACGTTGTTGTTCCGTCCAACGCAGTGAAAGCGCCGGCAATTTCCTGATGGCTTACAACACCGTGAAGTCGGTGGCCCCCTTCGGTCAGCACGAATCTAATGTCGATGATGGTTGAAGCGATGGGAGCCGGAAACGTAATGTGCATGATGCCCGTGCAGTTCGGGAAGACGGTGTATGTGCCAGTTTCGCCCGTGTCAAATCCGGTGGTCGGGTCTGTCAATCCGGGCCGTTTAAACCCGTCACTAGAGACGTAGTCGGACCGGGTGAAGGCACCAGTGCCATCAAACTTCTGGATAGACACTGCGTCAATGATGTCGGGATTGGGTATTCGGTGCGGATTGCCGCCTGCGTCGAAGAAGCCGATAAATTCGCCACGAAGCGAAAAGCCATAGAGGCCCTTGAGCGTCGCGTTCGAACACTCATCCTCTGCACGCGCCGTACCACTTACGGTCAGCAATGCGGCGCTTACAAGCACCGCCCCTTTCCAGAATTTGCGGGTCATTTTTCATCTCCTGTTTGCCGGTTAAGAAGTCCGTGGACGACTCGCACCCTGAACGATGTTTTTATTCGGGGCACCGGTGGGGCGCAGAAGGGACGGGCGGTATATGGAAGCCGCCGAAACGCGGACATGGCTCGACAGTTCACAAGCGGGATGCTTCGCGAGCCACACGACAATATTAGGAGGTCCGGTCTGAGTTTTCCCGGCCAATATTTCAAACGCATTCAGGGGATTGAAAGCCGTATGTCACAGCGCTGGCGCACTCTTTGCCTCGTGGGCGATAGCTATGTTAGCGGTGCGTCGTTCCGGCCTGATGACGGCGTTCATAGCGAGACCCACCGGGTACGGGCCACGCAGCGAGGCGATATAGGATGTGCCTCGGCCCGCGCGTCAATTCCTGGCGACAATCGCGGGCCAGACATTCTGGCCAGAACTCGTCATTCCGCGACGCGGCGGGATTGATGCCGACGCAAAGGCTATTCGCTCGCGACGCAGTTCTGCTGATGCTCGTGCGATACGGCGCTGGCTGGGAGGTAAACTGCGGACCGGTTGAAAGCTTGAAAAGTTGCCGTGTTGCAGTCTGCGCGGCGCATTTTACGGTGAAAGCTAGCCTCCTCAGTTATCTCCATGCCGAAGGAATGCAGTACGGTCGACGAGTCGAACAAGCTCAGCCTGACTTTGCGTTTCTGTCTTAACGAACACATGATGTAAGTGCGTGCGAACGGTTGACGGAAGTACGCTAAGCGCCTCCGCGACCGCGCTTATGCTATCGCCTTTCCCTACGGCACAGGCAAGTCGAGCCTCCGCCGGCGTCAGGCCGTAGAACGCTCTGAGATGCTCCGCTGAACTTGCGGGAGCGAGGTCCGGGTCGATGACCAGGACCACTGCTGCAGGCGCATGCGATACGGCAGTCGCCCAGTTCGTCCGCGCAGTGAGCGGCGACACCAGCACCTGGTAGGCTCGCTTCAAGGAGGGGCGTTGAATCACCATTGCCCCGCCCGTAGCGTTATCGTGCCCAACGCGCGTAGCCTGCACCACCAGCGCACGAAGCCGATTCGACAACGTCGCGGTATTCGCGCACAGGCCATGCGGCCCGGCGCGGACGCCGTCCGGATGTGCCAGCAGAGTCTCCGCTGCGCGATTTGCGAACTTGATACTCGCCGAGCCATCCACTACGAAAAGAGCGGGAGTCAACAGGTCCAGTGCCTCAACGGCGGCGTGCTCCTCAGCGCCAAGCTGGCCGAGACGCAGATGTACCCGCATCGCGCGTTGCAAATGTGGGGCGAGTTGATGCAGCAACCGTGGTTCTGCCGAGCCGGTCTTCCGGTGAACCTTCTGCCCTGATGCGCAGACGAGCACGCCAAGGGCGTCGCCTTCATCCAGAAATTTCGTCATCGTCGCCTGGTACAGGCCTTGCGGACGGACCCACTGCTGATAGAACTCACTTCTCTCTAACGTACTGCCCAACACCGCCTTGTCGGTCACCACGGTGCCAGGCACTGTCGCCCTGACGGCCTGCATCACTGGGTCAAGTTCTGCAAAGTGGTCGTCGTAGGAGTGCGTGAACGAGGCGTCGGTCCCAACCCAGGTCAACATCTCAACACCTCGGCCTGGATTATCCAGCGACAGCCGGGCGACGGGCGAGCCGGTCTGTTCAGCGACGAGCCGCAGTATGTCCGGCCAGCGGCCAGACTCGAGCGCGGCGTCATACGTCGATGCAATGAGTCTTGCCGCCTCGCTGGCTGAGTACATTTCGTTCTCCGCATCGGTGCAGCGGCCACTTGTTCAGCGTCCTGATGGCCTGACCTTCACTCCCGAATAGCCGCCGCGCGCGCTTCTTCTTTTTCGCGCGTGTCCATCACATGGTGGAGGCAGACCTATCTTCATCCCAATATAGTTGGTTGAGAGCGCCGCAACATGACCCTCTGCCCGACCGTCTGGAGTTCGTCAGCTAGCGCACTGAATTTGTGCGCCGAGCGGCGGTCGATATTCGCGAGCAGTGGTTTTCATCGTCTCACTGCACAGTTGGTGTGCTCACTAATCTGGCAGTAACTACTTCAAAGGGTGACTAACATGAAAACAGCCTGGCTGCTTTTAGGTGGACTGCTCTGCGTGTCGTCGTGGCAAGCGAACGCGACCACGACCATCGCGGATTCATCGACGGAAACGTCGGATGTGAGCCTCACTTCCATGGGCTCACAGCCCTCCGCTGGCGCGATGTCTGGTGGACCGGCGGTCTCTCTAGATAAGACCCGCGCGCAAGTCTACCAGGAGCTCTTGCAGGCGCAACACAACGGCCAGGCGGCCCGAATCCAGGAGCTTTTCAAAGGAGGAAATTGATTGGTCCCTTCCCGGTGGAGGACACGCCCTCTGGGGCGAAGACAAAGTATGCGAGAAGGATTTACGCAACGGAAACCTGAGCCCTGGGGCACCCTGTGGGTGATGTCTCACTACCGGCGGCACCTGTTTGACGCCGAGGACCGCAGAATCCTGACCAGCCTCGCGAACTTCACCTGCGCGGCGCTCACGATGACCCGGGCCAACGCGGACGCGGAAGCCCGCGCGGCAGAAGCGGAGGCAGTAAGGAATGCATTGGCCCTGGCTGAAGCGCGCAAGGACGATTTCATTGCGTTGCTGAGCCATGAACTGCGCAATCCGCTGGCGCCCATCGATAGCGGGCTGGCGGCAGCGCGGAAACTCGCCGCCGAAAATCCCGACGTGCTGTCTGCTTTGGATATTGTTGCCCGGCAGACACGGCTGCTGAAACGTCTCGTCAGCGACCTGCTGGACGCGTCCCGGAAGGCACGGCAAACTTTCTGTCAGTCTCTCGTACGGGTTGCTCCAGGATGTCGTCGCAGATGCGGCGGCAGCCGTGAAGCCCGATATCGCCGACCGTCATCACCGCCTGCTTGTTACGGTTCCGACATACCCGGTGAACATCCACGCAGACCCGGCCCGCGTTACACAGGTTGTGTCGAACCTCTTGTAAAACGCGGTGAAATACACGCCGCCTGGTGGCGACACCACCCTGGTGGTCGACGCGCCGGATATCAGCGCCGAAGGGATGCACACTACTTCGCCTGGCAGCGCTGTTATCACAGTGAAGGACAACGGCGCTGGCATTTCAGCTTCCATGCTGCCGCATGTTTTTGATATGTTCGCCCAGTCGGCTTCAGCACGGCAGCATGCAGAAGGTGGACTGGGAATCGGATTGGCGCTCGTGAAGCATCTGGTCACCGCTCACAATGGCGTAATCACCGTCGCGAGCGCTGGCGAGGACCAGGGTACGGAAGTCACGGTGCGGCTGCCCATTGTCTGCGAGCGGCCCGGCGAACTGGCCAAGGCATCGGTGCATGCGGCAACGCCCGTTCGCATCCTCCTCGTTGACGACAACGCTGATTCAACGGACGCACTCGGTACAATGCTTGAGCTGGAGGGGCATGAGGTAAAGCGGGCACACAGCGGACCCGACGCGCTCTCGATAGTGGAATCATTCACCCCGGATGTTGCCCTGATTGATATCAGCATGCCCGGCATGGATGGCGTCGAGCTTGCGCAGATGCTTCGTCTCCGGGCGCAGTGCTCCCTCACGAAGCTGGTGGCATTGACGGGCTATATCGATGGGGCCAGCAGATACCGGTCTGACGAACGGGTATTTGACGGTCATCTCACCAAGCCGTTGTCGCTCGACGACCTCGAAGACGTTCTACGACCTTCGTAGAATCGAGTAACCTGATGACAAGCGACGGAAGACGGGTCTCACACCTCCGCCGCAAAGAATATGAGCGCTCCGCTGGACTGTTCAAAGCTGCATGCGAAAACGCGTTCATTCGCTCGGCGCTGCTGCAGCATCAGGGCCACATTTCCGAGACCGCCCGCGCCCTTGGCATTTCCAGAAAGAGCCTGTGGGAAAAGATGCGTAAGCATGCGATTGCGGCCGAGCCGCTTCATTGAACCGCCCTCGCAGGTGCGTTGGCATGCAACGGGAGAACTTGCATGGAATCTGGCGATAAGGACGAGCCGCTTGAGACCCGGCTAGTGCAGGTGCGTGGCCAGGTACAGGGTATCGGCTACCGGGAAGCCTGCGTACGCCGCGCCAGAGCGCTTGGCGTGACCGGCTGGGTCCGCAACCGCATGGATGGTTCGGTGGAGGCGATGCTGCAGGGCTCTCCGGAGCAGTTGGCAGCCATGTGCGCCTGGCTCAGCGAGGGTATGTCCGCAGCGCTTGTCGAAGAGCTTGAGGTAACCGAGGTGCCGCCACCGTTTACCCGCTTTGACGACTTCCAGCGGTTGCCCACTCTTTGACTACGCTTCGCAAGGCGCTTGAGAAAGGACCAGGCGTCATACCGGTTGAGGTGGATTTCGCTATCAAACGCGCGGAGAAGTTTTTTGACCCGGCAGAGGCTTCGGTCGACACGCTGACGACGGCAACAGCCGACGCTGGCTATCCGTCCCACGTCGTCCAGGAGCGGTGATGAGTACAGTCGTGTTGAATTCCACTATCACTTGTCCGGCGTGCGGGCATAGAAAAGATGAGACGATGCCCACCGACGCCTGCGTCTGGTTTTACGAATGCGAACATTGCAAGACAGTGCTCAAGCCGAAACTTGGCGATTGCTGCGTCTACTGCTCGTACGGCACCAGCAGGTGCCCGCCGATGCAGCAGTCTGGTTCTTGTTGTGGTAGCTAACGCTTTGCAGACGGTTGGCCCGAAATCGATGTCTATGGCGACGGTGGGTATCCGAGAAATGCGCGGGCGTGTGCGCACCTCACAAGTATTGACTTCTCTGAGTTGGGCCGAATGAGCAGAATATCGACCCATACCTTCATCGCTCGGTAAGCGCCGTGTCCTTTTCACCGGAATCTCGGGCCTGCTGCCAAATCTCAACGGTTTCCTTCGCCACGTACATGCTGATGGCAATACCGACAACAAGGTCGGCATAACGCCAGCCGGACGCTAGGACCACCAGGCCTGATGCAAGAACACCGAAATTTGCCACTGCGTCAGCGCGCGTACAAATCCAACTGGCTCGCATATGGACTTCGCCTTCTCGATACTGTGCGAGCATCCGCAGAACCGTGACGTTGACGCAGAGCGATAAAATTGAAAACCCGACCATCGCGGCACCGAGCGGGTCACTTCCAAACAAAAAACGGCGAATGACGTCAGCGACGATGCCGGCGCTCAGGAGCATCAGCGTCGCCCCCGTCCAGCGGGCCGAGTACTGCTTGAATCGCATACCCCGTGTCACCGCCATGAGCCCGAGTCCGTACGCAGTCGCGTCGGTGAGCATGTCCAGTGCGTCCGCCATCAATCCGCTTGACTGAGCCCAAAGGCCAGCGGCCATGCCGACAACAAACATTGTTGCGTTCAGGGCCAACGCGATACGAAGGGTCTTCCGTTCGTTTTCAGTGTTGGGCGACGTGTGGCCGCAATCGCAAGACATAATCGGTCCTCCCTTCATCCGGGGCTGTTTTTCATTCTAGGGTACGTCATAACTGCAGGGTCAGAACGGGAAACGCTAGGCGGACACAATCCAGACAGCCGGCCATCCATTGCGACGAAGCGCTTGCGGGGGAACTCATTTGGAATTGTCGTGATGTTGGTGGCGCGCTTGGTCATGAGAGCCCTGGTTCTCATGACCCCCATGTTCGGGCTCACCGCCTTCCACCATGCGCATCATCTCCGGGCCGCCTGTTCTGAAAAAGACAATGCCGAGAACGATGAAGACGATACCGAAAATGATGTCCAGCACGGTGGTGTAGTTGAAGGTAATCGCCGCGTCGACGACTGCCGTATGGAGTTCCGTCGGGACCCATCCGAGCGACTGGAACAGCGCTTCGACCACGAGTGCCGCAAAGACCATCGCAAGATAGAAGGTCACGATTGTTCGTTTTGCGTCACAATACGCGCGTGACTCTTGAGTTCGGAGAAGTGCCATGCCAAGAGATTTCGATGCCACCAGCCCGGAAGGCAGGATGTTATCCATCGGGGAAGTTGCGGATATTCTGAATGTGTGCCGCCGGTTTGTCGTCACGCTGGCCGACGCGGGCAAGTTAGGTGTGGTTGAGAGACCGGAAGCTGGCCAACGGCGAATCCCGGCCGCAGCGGTTGAAACGTATCGCAGCGAGCAACGGGCTAAGGCTCGACATGCGCTGGACGAGCTTGGCGCCATTTCTCAACGAGCTGGGCTCTACGGCTCCGACGTTAAAAATGGCTGAAAGTAAATGAGTCCGGCGAGGCGGGGTATGCGCCGCATAGCATCGCTGCAAGCAGCAGCTCAATAGCGCCCTGCCGGCGCCTCATACCGTGTGCCCGCTAAGGGCGTATCCCCCCGGCGTGCTGCAGAACCTTTTGCGACCAGCATCATTTGATAACGCGACTCCGCCAATCAAGGTCAATGCCCGTGTTGCGAAGGCACGATAGGAACTTCATCGCGATGACTACCGCAAACCCGGCATAACTCATTGGTTTTGTGGAATCGGCCGTATAAACCTCAATTCTCAGTTTTACACGGCCAATTGGGGCAAACGAACGTCACGTCAGCGGCACGGCAACCCCTTGAGCTCCGCACAATAGAGTCCCATGCGCGCCGTCGCCGTCATCATCCTTGTCAATCCGTCCCGCTGCAGGCTTCTGCGCCTCCGCTTGTAGTCCAGCACTTGCGCTGTCGAGAACCATTGACGGCCGCCGCTCGGAGCATGAATTGCTGATAGCTCGCCTGCCCGGACCAGCTTGTAGAAACATTCGCGCGACACGTGCAATAGGCGCGCAGCCTCGTCGATATTCAAGCGCGTGGGGCCAGCGGTGAGGCCAGCACGCATGTGCTTCAGCTTCCGCACCTTCATTGGACTTCCCTCTAGTCGAGTTTGGTGAGTCTCTCTCGATTGCGTCGGCTGGTCCGGTCTATGCCCGTATTCACTTGCTTATCTATCGCCAACTGAAACTACTTTACCGCGACGTTGGACTCGGTTTCTCGCAGTTACAACGACGCGAAGTACGGCGTCGACGATGCTGTCGTCGTCCGAGACTTGAATTGCGCTTAGCTCGTAGGGCGGCGCTTCGTGGCTAACGATGACGGCACTCACGATATTATCGACGACGCTCACGTCGATACGCGCCTCAGAGGTGGCCGGCGCCTGGCCAGATGGATGCCGGGCGATGAACACCGTAGCCTCACTTGCCTTGGGGTAGGGTCCGCTGGGATGGATATACCCACCTGCCTGCAGCGCACTCTCTGCACGCTTCCAGAGATTAACCCGTGGGTCTATCTCATCAGCCGCTGTCAATGCGGGTTCTGTATCAACTGGTTCCTCCTCGTAGCGGCCCTCGTAAATCGTTACAACAGTTCGCACCCACTCCGACGCATACGCGCTAGCCATCCTGCGCAGTAACCGGTACTGCCTCTCATCGCGAAGCGCTTCGAGTGGCGAAATCCCGCCAAGGTTAACGTGCCGAGACGACAGATATCCGAGCCTGCAGGATGGTGGCGCCGGGCCAAGAATGCGGCAAACTGCATACAATTGTTTGAGGTCAATGTTGGGAGCCGCCAACAGCGATGGGAAGTAATGGACGTCATCAACTTCTATCGTGAACACACTTCCCCTCGAAACCATAAGGCTAAGCTGACTTGCGCTGAGGCCGAGTAGCTTGCGGAATTCGTCACCGCTCAGGAGCTCGCCGTTCCGCACCATCTCACGCCTAGCGGCAAGTGCCTGTCGCGCGATTTCTTCACGGAATGTCACATTGGTCCCCGTCGTTTGGCCTTGACTTCAATGAGCATCAGTGACCACTGTGCGTCGGAAATATCGCGCGCGGTACTCTGAGCACAATGTCCCACACACCATCGCTAATGTCTTACGCGACCGGAGGAACAGCTTACTGCTCATCTTCGGGCCAAACGATGCGCTGCCTCGGTCGACGGCTACCCGGGATGAGTTGTTCACTTACGTCTTTCCACGGTTGGCCACCCCCAATGATTTCCTTGACTCTGTTAAATACGTATTCAGCGTCGCTGTTGTACCCACTCGGACCGACCAGTTCATACTTGCGCCCGCTTGTAGTCCGTGCCGTCTTAGTCTCGACGTTCAGCTCAGTGATAGCAGTGCTCACTCGCCCGTGCTGGGTTTCAAGTGAGAACCCAACGAAGTGTCTTCCACCACCGTCGAACTCTCGGATTGACCAGGACTCGAGGCGAACAATATCGTCATCCTCGTTCGGAGGTTGGTGTAGGTAAAGCGACATTAATTTTCTCCATTTGAAAGACTAGGTTCCATGTCTTGCGAGTCAAGTTCCTCGAAGTATTTCCATACTTCACGAAAGTTACCTTTTTTATCAGTTCGGTGTACGAAGTAGCGCTTTGGTTCGCTCATAAGGCACTGTCATTGCTCATCACATTCCGCGCATTGCTGCCAGCCTTGCACGCAATTCTTCAAGTACAGCCGGCGCACTGATGCCAAGAACCTCGTCTGTTAGCACTAGTTTGTCCCTGCACCACGACGGCCAGTCCAAATAATCGTCATCAATCGCAAGCCAGTCCCTCGGTCGTCGGCGCAAAACGTCGGACCAGACTTGCATGCCCCGGGCCGCCTGTCCAAACAAGCGTGCATCCATCTCCTTGTGATAAGTGGCGCCAACAACTCGGGCTCGCAGTCCAGGGGGCAATTTTTTTGCGACACTGGTCACGCTCTTGTACGCGCGTACCCAGCTCGTGCTGAGCACAATGCGCACGGCCGGATACGGGCACAGCACTTCTTCCAGCAGTGCGGCGTGCTCGAAAAGCGCATGCCCGTCCGGATACGCGATGTAGGGACCTGTGCGTCGTCGCATGTACACGCCCTCGGGATGGAGGACCCCGTCGAAATCCAAGTACAGCACGAGTCCGCCTGTTCGCCGAGGTGGCGGGATATGGAGCGTCAGCTCGGTTATTCCTGTCAGCATCCTTGTACCTCGTGATAGGAGATGTAGCCGCCCCCAGGCGAGAAAGTCTTCGCCCTCTGAATGTCTCCCGCGAGTACGAGCAACTCAACCTCGTTGTCCGCGCGGGGGAGCGGCTGTGACATTGCAGACCCAGAGGTGGCGAGCTCGTGATGCAAATCAGGGGCTATCTGTATCCTCATGGATGCATATCCGCGCCGATAAAAGAGCGGAGTTTGTGCTGGAACGCCGCATCATCGCTTGCGCGAATAAGCGAAATATATTTGCGTGCGCGTCTCAGGTCTCGTGAAGCGACCACGGCCCGCAGCATGTCGTCATCCGAAAGCTGTTTCGTTGCATGCTCTCCTAACATATTTAGATGCTCAAGGAGACTCACGCGTGCTTCTTCGTCGAATCCCTGTTCCAGCCCGACATCAATGCGGCTGGAATCCGTCAAGTCAGTGAACTCAAAATGCGGTGATGCAATAACGATGAATGGCTCGGCACGGCCCGACATAAAATCAAGCACTGCGGATTCTTTAGTGCTGCCCAACGTTCTGGCGACATTGACGATGCTTCGCCCGAATTCAGCCGAAGAACGCAGACTCTCAAGGTCGTAGTGGTAAGGCCAGTCATTTGCTATGACAATCACGGCCCCCGGATAAGGGGCGAGAGTTCGCGCAAGCAGTAGTGCATCGGCCTCAAGTGTGCGAGTCGCTTGGGGCGCACCTTCTCGCATCGTCAGCGATGGGTGCCGACACATAGGCGGCAAAACACCACCGACGCAGAAAAAAACGAAGACCATGCTCTCTCCCGGTTGTACGAACCACCGCTAGACAGTCCGCCGTGCATTGTCAGCAAAGTTGTCAATTGCGCGTGAACGGCTCATGCACGCTCCTGCACATCAGGCAGACGCGCGACCCGTTTTCCAAGCGAGCTCCACGAGAGACCGACGTGACTTTTCAATTCCCGGCGAAACCAACCGGCAAGCGTTATCAAACGTCTGGGAGCTGCGTACGGTTGAAACCGTTGCCTGCGACAGTAACGTCGCAGAATAAGACTATTGTATCTTTATAAGCGTGCTATTTTCAAGCGTACTTTTTCGAAGTAGTAGAAAAGAATACTGAGGCAAGCCAAAGTTCGGGCATGCCAACACTAGATGAAGCAGTCGCGCTCGGGCTTTCCGAGAGACTCCAGAAAATTCGAAAACGCAAAGGTCTATCGCAGGACCAACTCGCCGCGAAGGCTTCGGTATCGCGGCCCAATCTCGCTGCGTTGGAACAGAAGCGCGGCGCCAATCTGCGCCTAACCACGCTGGTCCGCTTCGCCCGGGAACTGGAAGTTGACGTCTTGGATTTTCTGTGTGACCGGCCATTGGAAGAGCAGCGCCCTGAGAATCAGCAGCCGCTCGCGCGCGTCATTGCAAACGTAAAAGCCCTTCGGGCAGCGCAAGGCCTCAGCCAGGAGTTGCTGTCAGTTAAAGCGAACAGGTTTCGCACGTATGTCGGACGGCTAGAGAATGGAGTAGCGAATCCAATGGTGGTGGACCTCCAGGACCTGGCCAACGTCCTTGGAGTTGCCATTCCCGAGTTGCTTCGACCGGTACCTTAAGCGCCCGTGCTCTGACAACAATCATAGACAGGTTCGAGCCCATGCGCCGCGAGCCCGTTCGGGCTGCGGTGGCTTCTCCGGGGCAACACCGATTCACCTCGGATTTTTGCGCGAACACTTGTGCGAGCGCTTTCGGCGACGCGCTGTGGACACTGGGGAAATGGGCCACGCGCTGTCAAAGAGACGCGCGGACACGTTCTGGAGTCCAGCGTGGAAGCCGCTCGACCTGAGTCGATTCATCGTGAACTTGGGTTCGTCATTCCCCTGCCGTTAACGCATAAGACGAACCGCTTTCTGCGAATGTCTAGCATTCGTTTCACTTTTGTGTACGCGTCTAGCGCATCACAACCATCGAGGCACCCTGCGCGACAATGCCCCGCTTCACCTATCATCAGGTCACGGCACCCGCCGACCTCGCTACACTTATCTCGCAGCTTCCGCGCCGTTACCACTCGTCACACCACCCCAACTGGAGCGAACAGCTATCAGCTAGCTTGCGTGGCGTACTTATCGAGGATGACTGTGACGAAGACTTCGAGCCAATGCACATTAAATGGCAGGAGATTCGATATTGGTTGACCGGCCGGAGGTGCGTACGCATACACTTATTCACCGACGACATTGCGTTCAACAAAGACAGTCAGACGTTTCGCTCCGGCGATAACATTGTCTCGCAGGCGTACCGAGGTTTCTTCACTCTTCGACCATACTCTCCCAGCCCACTCGGCAGCACGATTCTCGACCCTCGCCTTACTGTCGACCCGTCGGGCGCACGCGCCCTTGAGGTGACTCACCTGAATCTGGCCAACTACATCATTGAGGTCGCTGGGCGACGGCTAACGGCAACCGGATTCCCATGGATGAATCAGATTCCGCACGTGGGGGTGTGCGCCCATGTTTGCTTGCGGACGCTGCTCCAGCCATGCGGCCGTCTGGCAGCGAGAACTTGCACCATCCCTACGGCGACTGAACCGTGCTTTGCATGGACGGTTCGGGTTGTTCGGAGCAGCAGATAGAGGCTCGAACCTGCACGACATTGCAAAACATTTGAAGTCGAAATCCGTAGGCTATGTCACCGCTAGCACCGTAAGTCAGACAGACGATTTTCGCGAAGAGCTGATTGCCTATCTCGATTCCGGATTTCCGCTAATCGCGGAACTATCGCACAAGGTGCACGCGGCCAACATCATAGGATTTAAGCTCCGCTCACCGGAGGCAATCCCTCGAGACTTCGCAGGCGCAGGTTATACGGTGCTTGTCGACCGTCTTTACGTTTCCGATGATAACCACTTTCCTTACTATGACGTTACGATGAAGGGAATCGAGCGAGACTACAACTCCTACGCGGGTTCCAGTGTCTCGGCGTTCGTCGCGCCCACTCCGTCGCTAGAATTGCTGCCGTTTTTAGCGGCGAGAGATGCCTTGGAAGCGTTGCGCAGAAAGAGCAAGGGTTCGGTTGCAAGTTATGCCGGCGTTGACGATTCCTTTCGCAGGATTGTGCTGATTCAGCTATCCATGCTGAATCAGCACATCACACGATGCGCGCTCTTTTACGAAAAAAAGTTCCATGAAACACTCGACAGCCTGAGCAGTGTCGACTATCTCTGGGTGTACGAGGTCTCGCTTCTGGCGCGTCCTCGGCAGGTCGCCGCAGTGTTTGCTGTGGATGCGCTTACCGGTGAAGAACTCACCCTTGGTTTAACGGAAAATGGTGCTCGTCTCAGTTACGCTGGCCATATAACCGAATTTGGTGAGAGAGAATTTTTAACCGGCGCGTCATCACTTCCTCGAATCGCTACACGAGGGTCTACAACCTGAGAACGCCACAATGAAAGGCGATGACATAATTTGGAACGACTCCAGCGATTTGGAAGCTGTGTCCTTGAAACAGGCAATTCGAGATGTAATCGAACGAGCAAAGGAAGAGAGCAGCGAAATACAAGGGAAGACTTGGAGGGACATCGAATGGCGCGCCAAAATAAGGAGTAGGCCGCCCTATCGAAAGGTCTGGCTCTGGGAACTTGTCAAGTTTGGGCTTCGCAACCTTTGCAACTTAGTGAGAAACCAGGTATTGCGCATTACGCATCCCCTCGTCCATCGTAGCTACGAAGTAAAAATTGGTGGAATCAAGCTGCGAATACAAAGGGCGCGGCAGCCGCATCTCTGATAGAGCAAATCAAGCGGTTGCTTTGGTCGGCGATGCGCCGCTAAATCACGAGGCTCGCTGCGTGATTAATGCGCCGTTAAGACGCGACAAACGGCGTGGACCGGCCGGTTCACCCGCCGGCGAGGCCGCACACCGTCATCGTCCCCAGCCAATCTCTCTGAGAACGAATCCGGCTGAGTGAAGGGCAAGTTCAGCGTCCTCGTTCGAGACCTCGCGCAAATTGTGCCGCTGACGCTCATTCTCCTTTCCGCGAGGATGAAGCAAATTAACGGTTTCAAGAGCAGCACGGATGAGGCGCTGATTTTTTTCGCCGAAGTGGTCCCTTACTGCCGTTATGCAAGCGCCGAGGTCATCTTCGAGGGATTTTTTGTTTCCTGTCAGGTGATACAGCCACCGAGCACCAACCACTGCGCAAAGGTTCCGACATTGGTCCACAACCGATGTCGGCGAATCGCGATACGCGACGTTCATGACCCGAGTGTAGGCCTCAGATACAGCTTTGTGGCTATATTCAGGGATTACAGCTAGGTCGAGCGACGGCAGAACACCGAACGCGGATTCTGCTCGAAGGGTTACCAGTACGTCCTGATTAACCGTCAGCTCAGTTTGAAGAATTCGCCAAAGGGAATATGCCCCTGCTCCACCGATTGCCAGTTGTAGACCTTCCCCTCGCTGCGGTCGGTTCACGAGTTCTGCGCAGTGTATGAACACGCTTAGTTCTTTTCGCACTCGACCGTCACTTCTACTCTGGCCGAAGTCGGACGATGAAAACGGATGAGCATCGACCGTGACCCACTCCCAACTTGCGCTGCCGAAGGTTTGGAATAAGCGGCCCCGCCGGACACGGGACACCGGGTCAAACGAGTCTTCTCGGAAAATCCAACGAAACGGGTCGCTATCCATTCCTCGCGGGAGGCTCTCGAGGTCTGACGCAGACTCAATTAGCTTGCACTGTGAAACCATTGGCGTCGGGACAGCGAGATGACTCGGATTTTCTTTGCCTTCGTAAATCAGGCCGTTCTGGCGTTCGATTCCCAAGCGAGACATAGGCTTTCCGACGGTTGGAGAAAAGCTCGACTATAGCGCGCCACCCGAACAACAGGCGCGCCATGCGTCCCCAATGCGGCCGCCGCATTTAATCGCGCTCGTGTGCCTTAAGCACCTCGTCAGCTCCGTACATTTCGTGCATAAGCATCAAGTCTAGTACGTCCAGGATTCTCTTGCGAAACGCTGGAGAGCTTTCCGTAGATGCATATTCTTTCTTCAATAGTTCCTGCAGCTGATGCAGGTCCATCGCACGTTGATGCGGAGCATTCGCCGTTGCGACCGAACCCACTAGTTTCTCTGCTGCGCTCACGACGAGCTCGATGACATCGCACGTTGCCTTTCCGAGAGCATCGAAAAATGGAAACGAATGCTCATCAAAGGCGAGCGAGTCGATGTATCGACCGCAAAGCGGGGTAGCTCTTTCGAAATTCGTCGATGGAATACTTCTGAAAACGTCGCTAGCCTTCGCTCGAATCTGCTTATCAGGGTCATTAAAGTACCGTGAGACAGTTTCTAAGGCTCGGTCAGTCAGCTCTCCATCCACAACCGCATCAGCTGCGCATTCGACTGCAAGGGACTTAAATTCGCCCGACTCTGCGATTAACCTGTCAGCGTGCTGGATGTACTTGTCGTCATAGAAGCTTGCAGAAATTATCTGCCACGCTCCGATGCCGCGCAGTACATCGTCTTCCGCCGCAAGTAGTCGTTCAACCAGCCGTTCCCCCACGTCCGGTATCTGCCGGAGGATGTACAACAGCAGATGGTTGCCGACCCGCGATGTCAGCACCTGCAGCCCCCCGAAGCTGGCATCCGTCTCCGTTACAGTGGAGAGCTGCTCGAATAGCTCTGCGCACCGTACCTTGTCAGCGTTAAACAATGGCAGCAACATGTGCGCTAGAACACACCGAACGGACAGTTCACGCTCTGCGAGAATCCTGTCTTTTACAAGCTTCCATGCTTGTTTGCTTCGACTATCGAATCGCCATAAAACTCGCGCGAGTGTGTCAATAGCGCTACCCCGCTGTCCAGACAATGCTTGCGTATAGACGGAGTCGCCACGCGAAAGCAACTGGTCGATAGACACCGTCTCGGAGTTCTGATTCGAACGGTCACTTGTACGTTGTTCTTGGGTGCCATACTTGACATACCAACAGAGTGCATCGAAGACAACATCATCGCCCGCAACTCCGGGATGTTTGCTGAGAACATAAGAAATTTCCGCCCCGAAAGGGTGACCAGACCGCTGGTGAGCGGACACTATCGCCTGCGAAATGAGCGCATCAAGTCCCGTTGCTTCTGCCTCACCCAATCCGAGGAGGATGTTCCGGACGTATGAGTGCGGCGCGCTTTCGGGAATTTTCGTTAGAAGGCTGGCGAAGCGTGAAGGATTTTGCTTGGTCAACTGCAGTAGCTGACCGGCTATTTGCTCCGCGCCACCCATCAACGGAGTCCGTTGTGGCCGACGGCCCTTCTCAGCATACTCTGCAATCGCCTTTAGCCAATCCTCGTCGCTCAGGCGACCGACTGCCGCCTGCGAGATGGGCGAGCCCACAAATCCAGCCTGGATTCCTTGAGGAGCGCGCACTGTCTGCCCCGGAAATTTACGTCGAAGTTCGGCTAGTCGATGTCGCGCCTTATCTGATAGGTGTTCTTCTCCAACCGACTCCCAGGCGCTCCATTCGGCATGTCCAGAATGGTTCAGAGCCGATAGGGCAATTGTCCTCGAGCGATAGCGATTATCTTCACCATGTCGCTGGATTTCGCACAGCGTCCTCAGGACAAACTTCATCTCGGGTCGATATCCCGAGACCGCGTTCTCGATTTCTCTGCGTTGCTCAGTCTGCAGGTAGGGCAACGCAGCGCGCGCTGCGTCAGCAAACGACCGGTATGGTGCATCGCTCCAGCCTGCATTAAACAATTCCGGCTCTGCCAACAGTTCGGGCAACCTGTACGCCAAAGCGGCACCATTCGCCGCGATTGCCTCAAGGTGTAGATGAAGCAATGCTGGATGTCCGGACGGCGTCAGTTGAGAGAGAGCCTGTTCTGCCAGTTGCGACTCACTTTCGGCCACAGACATTAGGGTCTCACGGTATGCCGTCAAAAACTTGTCACCAGCACTATATTGCTCACCGACCCTACGCGTTTGGAACGTCCAGTCCCCCTCGCCACCTCCTTTTGACCTGGCGATTCGTGCAATCGTCGTCGACAATGCTCGCGTCGTAGCGGTTAAAAAGTCGCGAGGACTCCGTTTCGCCAACTCCTGAAGAGGCTCTATGTCGAATTCATCTTCGCCACGCAAGAAAGGGTGCCCCTCCGGATGTGCCACAAACCAGGAGTCGAAATACATCTCGACAAGAGGCACTATTTCTGTCGCGCCTTCCAAAGAGAGGCTGTCAAAAAGTGAGGAGGTGCGATAGCGGCTCCCTTTTCCCAGAAGGAT
>Ga0255336_101212_pt1 | contig 21299 bp, 14 predicted proteins | sample MeOH1_35cm_T3_17_FD_189102 | JGI IMG/M metagenome (GOLD analysis project Ga0255336, IMG submission 189102) | Sandy soil microbial communities from University of British Columbia, Vancouver, Canada - MeOH1_35cm_T3_179 | ecosystem: Engineered > Artificial ecosystem > Sand microcosm > Unclassified ...
TCCAATTGCACTGACCCGCTGTCTACTCTGGTGAACGAACACAGGTGAACGATTACAACGAGCGGAGTATCTGGCTGCGCATGCGCGCCATGCTTTCACTGAACGATCCGCGCTGGGGCCGGGGGGACGGCAATGGCGACCGGCAACGTCCAAACGAGCCTAGGCGTCCGCCGAGCAAGGACGGTGAAGGCCCGCCCGATCTCGACGAGATGTGGCGCGATTTCAACCGCCGTTTGAGCCGCGTGTTCGGCCGCAAGGGCGGCGGCGCGGGTGGCGGCCGGCCGGACAACGGTCGGGGTGCGCGCATCGGCGTTGGCATTGTGATCGGTGTGCTGCTGGCCATTTATCTCGGCAGCGGCGTGTTCGTCGTGCAGGACGGCCAGGCCGGCGTCGTGATGCAATTCGGCAAATATCGCTACACGGCCGGGCAGGGTGTGCACTGGCGTTTGCCATATCCGTTCGAAGCGCATGAGCTCGTCAATATCGGCCAGATCCGCCAGGTGGAGATTGGCCGCAATAACGTGGTGCGAGTCGCGAACGTGAAAGACGCGTCGATGCTCACACACGACGCGGACATCGTCGACGTGCGCTTCGCGGTGCAATACCAGGTGAAGAAGCCGACCGACTACCTGTTCCGCAGCGTCGATCCCGATCAGGGCGTGACGCAGGCCGCTCAGGCGGCGGTGCGCAGCATCGTCGGCGCGCGCAGCAGCAATGACATTCTCTATCAGGATCGCGAAACAATTCGCCAGCAGCTGATGGCGGCGATCCAGCAATCCCTGGATGAATACCAGTCCGGACTCGCCGTGACCGGTGTGACGATCCAGGGTGTACAGGCGCCCGACCAGGTGCAAGCCGCGTTCGACGACGCCGCGAAAGTCCGTCAGGAAAACGAGCGCGCGAAACGCGATGCCGAGGCCTATGCCGCGGATCTGTTGCCGCGCGCGCAAGCCGACGTGGCTCGCCAGATCGACGAAGCCAAAACGTACAGCGACAAGACGGTCGCCCAGGCGCAGGGCGACGCTGAGCGCTTCAAGCAGGTCTACGCGCAGTACTCGAAAGCGCCCGCTGTGATTCGCGAGCGCATGTATCTGGAAACCATGCAGCAGATCTATTCGAATACGACCAAGGTGTTTGTGGACAGCAAGAGCGGCAACAATGTGCTGTATCTGCCGCTCGACAAGCTGGTCGAACAGACCCGTCAGCGGGTGACCGACGCGGCCGCCGCCTCGGGCGCCGTGGCTGCTGCCGCGCCGCAAGCGGCGAGCGGTGCCGCATTGCCTTCGGCCACGCCGTCTGCCTCCGCAACCGGCGCCGCTGCTTCCGCGCCGGCAGCAGTTGCCGCGCCCGCCAGCCAGGCCGCAGCCAGCAGCGACGCGCTGCGCTCACGCGACTCCTTCCGCAGCCGTATGCGCGAAGACGACGTTCAATAAGGAGCGCACATCATGAACAGGATCATTGCGCTCGTCGTGGCTGTCGTCATCGTGCTGTTTGCCGCTTCGTCGATGGTGTTCGTCGTCGATCAGCGTCATCTGGCCGTGCTGTCGTCGCATGGCGACAAGGCGCCGAGCCTGCTCGGCCCCGGGCTGCACGTCAAACTGCCGCCGCCGTTGCAAACGGTCACGCTGGTCGATAACCGCATCCAGTCGCTCGATGCACCGGACGAAGACCGCTACATGACGTCCGATAAAACCGATCTGCTGGCCAACCCGGTCGTCAAATATCGCGTGACCGATCCGCTGAAGCTGCTTGCCGAAACCAGAGGCGATGCGCAGAGCTTGCCGGACCGGCTCGCCTTGCTGTCGCGCAGCGCGCTCGGCGATGCGTTCGCGAAGGTCACGCTGTCCGACGCGCTGGCCCGCCAGCAGGCCGTCGCCGACGAAGCGCGCGCCGCGATGGACAAGGCTGCGGCATCGCTCGGCGTGTCGGTGGTCGACGTGCAGTTGACGCGTGTCGACTTCCCCGCGTCGATGGCGGACTCCGTCTACAAGCGGATGATCGCCGCGCGTCAGCAGGTCGCGGCCGACGAGCGCGCGAAGGGCACGGCCGAGGCCGACAAGATCAGGCAGGACGCGCTCGGCCAGCAACAGGCAATTCTCGCGGACGGTTATCGTCAGGCGCAAACCATCAAGGGCGAGGGCGATGCGAAGGCTGCGGAAATCGCCGCCGAGGCGTACGGCACCGACCCGCAGTTCTATCAGTTCTATCAAAGCATGCAGGCGTATAGGAACACCTTCAAGCCGGGCGACGTGATCGTGGTCGACCCGAGCAACGAGTTCTTCCGCTTCATGCGTAGCCCGACCGGCGGCGCCGCCCCGGACGCTCCCGCGGTCCCACGCAAACACTGATAACCGGAAACCGGAACGCCGCGGCATCCGCATCGCGGCCCCTTCATTCGCATGGATATAGCCGGCTCGTTATTGCTCGCGATCGCGTTGATGCTGATTATTGAAGGGATGTTTCCCTTCGTTTTTCCGAGCGCCTGGCGCGACACGTTCCGTAAAATAGCGGAACGGCCGCCGCATCAGATTCGCGTGGGCGGCCTGATCGTGATGGTGCTCGGGCTGATCCTGCTGTTTATCGTGACCTGAAGGGATCTCTTTTGGTGCCAGCCTGATGGTGCGCGAAGGCTTGAGGCCAACTGCAAACGGCGGCCACTGCCGGCGGTTGGTTCCCGAACGGCGCGCAAAGCAACTACAACTGCAACGCCTGCGGACAATCGTCGGAAGCGCTCTTCGCAAGCGGCCCGAACGCCCGCGGTAGCCGCCAAAATCGAGCCGCCGCCCGCCATTCACACTCACTTACCGGCGCACCCAGCCGCCGTGTTCAACGTCGTAGGACTGTATCGATGTCGACCTGGTTACTTCCCGAGAATATTGCCGACGTGCTGCCGTCGGAAGCCCGCAAGATCGAAGAATTGCGGCGCCATCTGCTGGACCGTTTCCGTTCGTACGGCTACGAGATGGTCATGCCGCCGTTGCTCGAATATATCGAGTCGCTGCTCACCGGCGGCGGACACGATCTGAATCTGCGCACCTTCAAGCTCGTCGATCAGCTGTCCGGACGCACGCTCGGTCTGCGCGCGGACATTACGCCGCAGGTCGCGCGGATCGACGCACATTTGTTGAATCGCCAGGGCGTGACGCGTCTTTGCTACGCGGGCAACGTCGCGCATACGCGTCCGCGCGGCCTGCACGCCACGCGCGAGCAGATTCAGATCGGCGCGGAAATCTACGGCCACGCCGGCCTCGAAGCGGACCTGGAAATCCAGCAACTGATGCTCGACGCGCTGCGTCTGGCCGGCCTTGCGAAAGTGCGCCTCGATCTGTGCCATGCGGGCGTGCTCGCCGCGCTGATCGAAGCCGAACCGGCAGCGGCCGAACTCGGCCAGTCGCTCTACGACGCGCTCGCGGGCAAGGACGTGCCGCGCCTCGTCGAACTGACGGCCAACCTCACGCCGGCGATTCGCGACGCGTTGCGCGCGCTGCCCACGTTGTACGGCGACGCTTCAGTGCTCGACGAAGCCCGCGCACGCTTGCCCAATATGCCGGCCATTGCCCGCGCGCTCGACGACCTCGCGTTCCTCGCGAGCCAGGTGGACGGCGCCGAAGTCATGATCGATCTCGCCGATCTGCGCGGCTATGCGTACCACAGCGGCGTGATGTTCTCGGCGTATGTGGACGGCGTACCGAATGCGGTGGCGCGGGGCGGCCGTTACGACCACGTGGGTCAAGCGTATGGCCGCGCGCGGGCGGCAACCGGCTTTTCGCTCGATCTGCGCGAAGTGGCGCGGATTTCGCCGGTCGAAGCGCGCAGCAGCGCGATTCTCGCGCCGTGGCAGCACGACGAGGCATTGCGCGTGAGCGTGGCCGCGTTGCGCGATGCCGGCGAGGTGGTGATTCAGGCGCTGCCTGGCCACGAACACGATCTCGATGAATTCGCGTTCGACCGCGTGCTGGTCGAACGCAGCGGTAACTGGGTCGTCGAACCGCGCGCCTGAGCGCGTTCCGGCAGACCCGCCAGAGGGCGATCCTCATGGCATGTCAGACGGCGCCGAACGTGTCGCCGAAGCACGGCGCGGCCGTTGGCCGCGCCACTTTCGCTATACCCACCATAACGTGCATACCGTTGAGCGGAAACGGAAAAATTCGGAAGGTTCCGCGAACATAGGTAGAATACGTTTTTAACCAGCTTACGAAACAACATGTCTGCCAGCGCAGTGAATGTGAACCCCGGGCGTAACGTCGTCGTCGTGGGAACCCAATGGGGTGATGAAGGCAAGGGCAAGATCGTCGACTGGCTGACGGACCACGCTCAAGGCGTCGTTCGCTTCCAGGGCGGTCACAATGCCGGCCACACGCTTATCATCGGCGGCAAGAAAACCATCTTGCGCCTGATTCCGTCGGGCATCATGCATCCCGGCGTCGCGTGCTACATCGGCAATGGCGTCGTGTTGTCGCCGGAAGCGCTGTTCAAGGAAATCGGCGAGCTCGAAGCCGCCGGGATCGATGTCCAGAATCGCCTCTTCATTTCCGAAGCCACCACGCTGATCCTGCCGTATCACATCGCCATCGACCAGGGCCGCGAAGCGCGCCGTGGCGCGGGCAAGATCGGCACGACCGGCCGCGGCATCGGCCCGGCTTACGAAGACAAGGTGGCACGCCGCGGTTTGCGCGTGCAGGATCTGTTCGAGCCCGAGACTTTTGCCGAACGTCTGCGTGAAAACCTCGACTATCACAACTTCGTGTTGACGCAATATCTGGGCGTCGCCGCGGTCGACTTCCAGCAAACGCTCGACACGATGCTCAGCTATGCCGACCGTCTGAAGCCGATGGTGACCGACGTGTCGCGCCGTCTGTACGACGTCAACGCGGCCGGCAGCAACCTGCTGTTCGAAGGCGCGCAAGGCACGCTGCTCGACATCGACCACGGCACGTATCCGTTCGTCACATCGAGCAACTGCGTGGCCGGTGCGGCCACGGCGGGCGCGGGTGTCGGTCCGCAAAAGCTGAACTACATTCTCGGCATCACCAAGGCGTACTGCACGCGCGTCGGCTCGGGCCCGTTCCCGAGCGAACTGTACGACGCGGATAACGCCGCCCGTCAGGAAGCGATCGGCCTCGAACTGGCCACGGTCGGCAAGGAATTCGGCTCGGTCACCGGCCGTCCGCGCCGCACCGGCTGGCTCGACGCCGCTGCACTGCGCCGCTCGATCCAGATCAACGGCGTATCGGGTCTGTGCATGACCAAGCTCGACGTGCTCGACGGTCTGGACGAAGTGAAGCTGTGCGTCGGCTACACGGTGGACGGCAAGCAAGTCGACCTGCTGCCGCGTGGCGCGTCGGAAGTCGCGCGTTGCGAGCCGGTGTACGAAACCTTCGCGGGCTGGAAGGAAAGCACGGTTGGCATCAAGGAATGGGACAAGCTGCCGGCGAATGCGCGCGCGTATCTGTCGCGTGTGCAGGAGGTTGCGGGCATTCCGATCGACATGGTGTCGACCGGTCCGGATCGCGATGAAACCATCCTGCTTCGTCATCCGTTCAAGGTTTAAACATGGTGCAAGGTGTACCCATGATTGCGATGAAAGATCCGCGCAACGACGACAAGAACCTCTGGGTCGGCTGGGACGAGTATCACCGGTTGATCGAACTGCTGGCGTTGCAGGTGCACGAGTCGGGCTGGAAATTCGACAAGATCCTGTGCCTTGCGCGCGGCGGTTTGCGTGTCGGCGATCAGCTCTCGCGCATTTACGATCTGCCGCTGGCGATTCTTGCCACGAGTTCGTATCGTGAGGCGGCTGGCACGGAGCAGGGCGAACTCGACATCGCGCAATACATCACCATGACGCGCGGCGAGTTGCACGGCAATGTGCTGCTGGTCGACGACCTGGTCGATTCGGGCGTGACGCTCGCGCGTGTTCAGCAGCATCTGAAAGAACGTTATCCGGCGATCACCGCGGTGCGTTCGGCGGTGCTCTGGTACAAGGGCTGCTCGAAGGTGAAGCCCGACTACCACGTGCAGTATCTGCCCACCAATCCGTGGATCCATCAACCGTTCGAGGAATGGGACACGGTGCGTCCGCATAACCTCGGCGCGTGGATCAAGCGCGGCACGGCACAAGCGCAGGAGTCGTCGGGGGCGTGATGTACACTTCGGCGCCGAACCTGTTGCGTCGTATCCCGCGTAGTCTCGCAAAACGGAGCCCAATGGGCTCCGTTTTTTTGTTTGCGCACTGTGCGCGTGCGCCTCGCAAACCGCGCATCGGCGATGTGGACAATACGGCTTGCGCAGCAGACGCGCTCATATCGCGGTGCTACACTGCGCGGACCATCACGTGGTGTATCCACAACAAGCCGGGCGGTGCCAGATGGGCAGTTTAGAATAGCGATCGTTTTTCCCGCCCAGGGAACGGATTTTCTCGCGTTTATGACAGATAACAATCACGAGCACAAACAGCCTCTGCCTTCCCTCGCCATTGCTGCGATTGGAGTGGTATTCGGCGATATCGGCACGAGCCCGTTGTACTCGCTGAAAGAAGCCTTCAGCCCATCGCACGGCATTCCGCTGACCGATCAATCCATTCTTGGCGTGATCTCGCTGCTGTTCTGGGCGATCGTGATCGTAGTCGGCGTCAAATATGTTTTGTTCGTGATGCGCGCGGACAATAACGGTGAGGGCGGCGTTCTCGCGCTGATGGCGCTGGCGTTGCGCTCGCTCGACGGGAAGTCGAAGATGGCGGGCTTGCTGATGATGCTGGGCATTTTCGGCGCCTGCATGTTCTACGGCGACGCGGTGATTACACCGGCCATTTCGGTGATCTCGGCGGTCGAAGGTCTGGAGATCGCCGCACCACATCTGTCGCATCTGGTGCTGCCGCTCACGATCGTGATCCTCATCCTGCTGTTCTGGATTCAACGGCATGGCACGGCCATGGTCGGCCGCCTGTTCGGTCCGATCATGGTGTTGTGGTTCGTGGTGCTCGCGGCGCTCGGCCTGTGGCACATCCTGCAGTCGCCGAACGTGATCCGCGCGCTCAACCCGTACTACGCTTACACCTTCATGGCTGCGCACGTGCTGCAGGCCTACGTCGTGCTCGGCTCGGTCGTGCTGGTGCTGACCGGCGCCGAAGCGCTGTACGCCGACATGGGCCACTTCGGCGCGAAGCCGATCCGCATGGCGTGGTACGTGCTGGTGATGCCGTCGCTGGTGCTGAACTACTTCGGCCAGGGCGCGCTGCTGATGCACGATCCGAAAGCCATCGAAAATCCGTTCTTCCTGCTCGCGCCGGACTGGGCGTTGCTGCCGCTCGTCGTGCTGTCCACCGTCGCGACGGTGATCGCCTCGCAGGCGGTGATTTCCGGCGCCTATTCGCTGACGAGCCAGGCAATCCAGCTCGGCTACGTGCCGCGCATGAAGATTCTGCACACGTCGGAACTGGCGATCGGCCAGATCTATGTGCCGGTGGTGAACTGGATGCTGCTGTTCATCATTCTGTGCATCGTGATCGCCTTCAAGAGTTCGGACAATCTCGCGGCCGCATACGGTATCGCGGTGACGGCCACCATGGTGATCACCACGATTCTCGCCTGCGTCGTGATGGTGAAAGTGTGGAACTGGAACAAGCTGCTGGTGGCGCTGATCATCGGCGTATTCATGACGGTCGATCTGGGCTTTTTCGGCGCCAATCTGCTGAAGGTCGAGGAGGGAGGCTGGCTGCCGCTCGGCATCGGCGCGTTGCTGTTCTTCCTGCTGATGACCTGGTACAAGGGCCGCATGATTGTCAAGGAACGCACGGCGGCCGACGGTATTCCGCTCATGCCGTTCCTGCAAGGGCTGCTCGCGCATCCGCCGCACCGCGTGTCGGGTACCGCGATCTATCTGACCGGCAGCGATTCGCTCGTGCCGGTGAGCCTGCTGCACAATCTGAAGCACAACAAGGTGCTGCATGAGCGCACCATTTTCCTGACCTTCGTGACGCGCGATATTCCATACGTGAACGACGCAGAGCGTGTGACGGTGAAGGATATCGACGGCGGTCTGTATCTCGTCAAGGCGGCCTACGGGTTCAACGAAACGCCGGACGTGAAGGCGGTCCTGCTCGAAGTCGGCCGCACGCATGACATGACTTTCGAATTGATGGACACGTCGTTCTTCCTCGCGCGCGAAACGGTGGTGCCGACGCAATTGCCGGGCATGTCGGTGTGGCGCGAACGGGTGTTCGCGTGGATGCACCAGAACGCCGCGAAGCCGACGGACTTCTTCAGTATTCCGGCCAACCGGGTGGTGGAGTTGGGGACGAAGATCGAGATCTGATAGTCGCTGCTGATTCGCCAACGTCCCCTTGCGGAGGGCGTAAAAAAAAGCCCACGCGGAAATTTTTTGCGTGGGCTTTTTTACTGGCTGACCGAGTGAGCGCGCACTATGTCATGCCCGGCAAGGGCAACCAGCGCAACTGGCGCGTGAGCGAATCGCGCGCCAGGCGCGGCGAGCTTACTTCTGCTTGAGCTTGGCGAAGGCAGCCGCCATCGCGCCGCCCGGTTCCGGCTCGCGCGAACGCTGTTGCGGCGCGCCGCGTCCACCGCCGCCCGAGCGGCCCGCGCCGCCACGCTCCTGCTGGGCGCCGCCACCGCTGCGTGCCGCGGCTACACCGACTTCGTCGTCCATCCGCATGGTCAGCGCGATACGCTGGCGCTTCACGTCGACTTCCAGCACCTTCACCTTGACGATCTGGCCGGCCTTGACGACTTCATGCGGATCCTTGATGAACTTCGTGGACATGGCCGACACGTGCACCAGACCGTCCTGATGCACGCCGATGTCGATGAATGCGCCGAACGCGGCCACGTTCGTCACCACGCCTTCGAGCACCATGCCCGGCGTCAGATCGCTGACCTTTTCGACACCTTCACGGAACGTCGCGGTCTTGAATTCGGGACGCGGGTCGCGGCCCGGCTTTTCGAGTTCGAGCAGAATGTCGCGCACGGTCGGCAGGCCGAAACGATCGTCGACGAATTCCGCGGGCGACAAGCCGCGCAACGCATCCCGATTGCCCAGCACTTCGCCGACATGCTTGCTGATTTTCGCGAGCATGCGTTCGACGACCGGATACGCTTCCGGGTGAACCGACGAACGGTCGAGCGGATTCTCACCGTTGTTGATGCGCAGGAAGCCGGCTGCCTGTTCGAACGTCTTGTCGCCCAGACGCGGCACCTTGCGCAGATGTTCGCGCGACGGGAACGGGCCGTTCGCATCGCGATAGTCGACGATATTGCGCGCCAGCGTGGCGTTCAGACCCGACACGCGGGCGAGCAGGGCGACGGACGCGGTATTCGCATCCACGCCGACGGCGTTCACGCAGTCTTCCACCACCGCGTCGAGCGAACGGGCCAGTTCGCGCTGGTTCACGTCGTGCTGATACTGGCCGACGCCGATCGCCTTCGGTTCGATCTTCACCAGTTCCGCGAGCGGATCCTGCAGACGGCGCGCAATCGACACGGCGCCGCGTAGCGACACGTCCATGTCGGGGAATTCCTTCGCCGCGAGCTCCGACGCCGAGTACACCGACGCGCCGGCTTCGGACACGACGATCTTCTGCAGCTTGAATTCCGGATGACGCGCGATCAGTTCGCTCGCGAGCTTGTCCGTTTCGCGCGACGCCGTGCCGTTGCCGATGCTGATCAGTTCAGCCTGTGTCTGCGCGCAGATGCGCGCGAGTTTCGCGATCGAGCCGTCCCAGTCGCGGCGCGGTTCGTGCGGATAAATCACGTCGGTGGTGAGCACCTTGCCGGTCCGATCGACCACCGCGACTTTCACGCCGGTGCGCATGCCCGGATCGAGGCCGATCACGGCCTTCGGTCCGGCGGGCGCGGCCAGCAGCAAGTCTTTCAGATTGCGCGCGAACACGCGGATTGCTTCGTGCTCGGCCTCGTCGCGCAGATTGGTCAGCAGCTCGTTTTCGATATGCGGCTGCACCTTCACGCGCCAGCACCAGCGGCACACGTCGGAGAGCCACTTGTCGGCCGGACGGTTCTGATTCGCGATGCCGAAGTGGCGCGCGATCAGCGCTTCGCCCGGATGCGGCACCTGCGCGTCGAGTTCCTCGCCCAAGCCCAGCTTGACCATCAGTACGCCCGCGTTGCGGCCGCGGAACAGCGCCAGCGCGCGATGCGACGGCACGGTCCGGATGGTTTCCGAGTAGTCGTAGTAATCGCGGAACTTCTCTTCTTCGGCGTTTTCCTTGCCTTCCACCACTTTCGACGACACCACGCCCTGGTTGAACAGGTAGTCGCGCAGCTTGCCGAGCAACTCGGCCGTTTCGCCGAACTGCTCCGAGAGAATGTCGCGCGCGCCGTCGAGCGCGGCCTTCACGTCGGCGACACCTTTCTCGGCGTCCACGTAGGCGGCGGCTTCGGTTTGCGGGTCGAGCAGGGGATTGGCGAGAAGCGCGTCGGCGAGCGGCTGCAGACCGGCTTCGCGGGCGATCTGCGCGCGCGTGCGGCGCTTCGGCTTGTACGGGAGATACAGGTCTTCCAGCACCTGCTTGCTGTCGGCGCCTTCGATCGCGGCGCGCAGTTCGTCCGTGAGCTTGCCCTGTTCGTCGATGCTGGCGATGATCGCGGCGCGCCGGTCTTCCAGCTCGCGCAGATACAGCAGGCGTTCCTCGAGGTTACGCAATTGCGTGTCGTCGAGATTGTCGGTCACTTCCTTACGGTAGCGGGCGATGAACGGAACAGTCGCTCCTTCGTCGAGAAGTTGCACCGCGGCCGCGACCTGGCGCGGCTGGACGGACAGTTCGGCGGCGATGCGCTGTACGATCTTGAGTGCTACGGTTTCCGTCATAAGGTCTTGGTGTTCCTGCGGACTCAGTTCGGAGGCCGCGCGCTGACCGGACGTGGGCGGCACATGAGGGCCACGTGGCACGTCGGGGCACGCCGGGCGTGCGCGCTGCGACCAGGTTGCTGGAGCGGGGCATTTTGCCATAAATGCAAAAGGGCTCAACCGCAGGGTGATAGAATTTCGGGCATGTTCCGTTGACCCTCTACGACGTTGCCGATCTCCTTGTCCCTCAACCGCCTGGGCTCCCGCTTGGTCTCTCGCTTGACACAACTGCCGTTGTTTTTATCGTCGCGTTTCCTGGCGCGCTCGCTGTCGCGTTTTTCGCCGCTCGTGTCGCGCTCACCGGTCGGCTCGCTCGTATCGGCTCCGCGCCCGGTGTTCAGGTTCCCGTTTCTTCCCAGTGGGATGCTTGTCGCGTCGTGCGCGTCATGTGTCCTCGCCGCCGCGTTGGCCGCGTCCACACCGGCTGCGGCGCAATCCATAACGCCGGCGAGCAGCAACGTTGCGCGGCCCGCCGGCGCGCTCGCGCCGGCCGCAGCGTCGGGCGGGGAGGCCGCGAGCGTCACGAATGCGCAGGGCGGAACGACCGGCGACGGCACGGACAACGCCGGCAACGCGGTCCCGCAGGAGAGTGCTTTCGACGCGCGGCAAAAAGTCCTGGATCAGCGTACCGAGGAGAACAACTATCGCTACGGCGTTGCGGAACACGACTGCTATAGCAAGTTCTTCGTCAACTATTGCCTGAACAAGGCGCGCGACAACATGCGCTCGGTGCAGGCCGATATTCGCAAGGAACAGCTCGCGCTCGACGGCGAACAGCGCGCGCAGCGCGCCCGCACCCGCGACGAACAGGCCGCGTTCAAACGCGCACAGGACGAAGCGAGCGCGCCGCAGCGTGCCGCCGAAGACGCGCGCAACGCGCAGGCTTACGAAGACAAGCAGCGCCAGCATCAGCTCGATCAGGCGCAGCGCGCCGCCGAGGCGCCGCAGCGCAGCGCGAATGAACAGGCCTATCAGGAGAAGCAGCGTCAACATGCGCTGGATCAGGCGCAGCGCGGCGTCAGCCCGTCGCAGGCGGCGGCCAACCAGCAGGCGTACGATCAGAAGCAGGCCGACTTCCAGCGCAAGCTCGACGAGGCGCGTGCGCAGGGTGCGCAGAAGGCTCAGGAGCGCGTGCAGAAGCAGCAGACTTTCGAGAAGAAGCAGGCGGACGCGGCACAGCACAAGGCCGACGTGGAAGCACGTCAGAAACAGGCGGCCGAGAAAGCCGAACAGAAACGTCAGGACGCATTGAAGCAGCAGCAACTCGAAGAGCAGCAGAAGCAGCAACAGGAGCAGCAGTAAGATTCCCGGAGTAGGCCCTGAGACTGCGTGGCAGGGCCGTAGTCGCCGTAACGCGTTTTAAGCCGGACAGCAACCTCAGGTATCGGGCAGCACACGCCGCCCGCGCCGTCGACGAGAGGAGGCGAGTATGCGCGATCAACATCACGTCATTAACGCGGACACACTTCGCGACCGTATTCTGCAACTGGAATCGGAGCATAGTGGGCTCGATCGCCTGATCGACCGAATGTCGGATGAGCCCGGCATCGACGACTTCGAGTTGCAGCGCCTGAAAAAGCGCAAACTCAAAGTCAAAGACACCATCATCTTGCTGCAATTGCAGCTCGAACCGGACGCACGCGCCTGAGTTCGCGGCCTGGCAGGCGCCGGGCGCGCGCCGCGCGAGCCGGACTTTGCAGGAAACGCTTGCCTTGAATTCACCGCTTGAAACTTCATCCCGTGCCACGCCGGGCGACGACGCAGCCAGTGTCGTTACACCGGCGCCGCGTCCTGCCGCGTCCGCACTGAGCGCGTCGCTGAACCCGCGCCGCGCCGCCGAGCTGGACGAGATCTTCGCCGACAACGGCTTGCTGGCGCGGCAGATCGACGGCTACCGCTCGCGGGCGTCGCAGATAGAAATGTCGCGCGCGGTGGCCGCGGCAATGGAAGCGTCGGGCCGCGCGATGCCCGAGCCCGCGATGTTCGAGGCGCAGAAGCGGCCGGCACGCCGTCTGCAGGCGCCGGGTGCGGATGCCGCCGCCGAGGCCGCTGAGGGCGCCGAATCGGGCGGGCTCGACGGCAGCGAAAACACGCTGATCGTCGAAGCCGGTACGGGCACGGGCAAGACTTACGCGTATCTCGTGCCGGCCATGCTATGGGGCGGCAAGGTGATCGTCTCCACCGGCACGAAGCATCTGCAGGATCAGCTTTTTCAGCGCGATATTCCGACTGTGCGCGACGCGCTCGCGGTGCCGGTTTCGGTCGCGATGCTCAAGGGGCGCGCGAATTACCTGTGCCACTACTATCTGCAGCGCACAGCGGATAACGGCCGTCTGCCATCGCGCCAGGAAACCTCCTATCTGCAGGATATCGTGCGCTTTGCCAAGATCACGCGCACCGGCGACAAGGCCGAACTGGCCAGCGTGCCCGAAACGGCGGCGGTGTGGTCGATGGTCACGTCGACACGCGAAAACTGTCTTGGCCAGGAGTGCCCGCATTACAAGGACTGCTTCGTAATGCAGGCGCGCCGCGAGGCGCAGCAGGCGGATATCGTGGTGGTGAATCACCATCTGTTTTTCGCCGACATCATGTTGCGCGATACGGGCATGGCTGAACTGCTGCCCACCGCCAACACCATCGTCTTCGACGAAGCGCACCAGTTGCCCGAAACCGCAACGCTGTTTTTCGGCGAGACGCTCTCGACCACGCAGTTTCTGGAGCTGGCTCGCGATTCGGTGGCCGAGGGGCTGGGTCATGCGCGCGAGACGGTCGATTGGGTCACGCTCGGCTCGACGCTCGAGCGCGCGGCGCGCGATGTGCGGCTTGCCTTCAAGGAAGACTCGGTGCGCCTGTCGATCGGCCAACTGCCGGACGACCATCCATTGTTCCCCGCACTGGAAACGCTGGAGACCGAGCTCGATGCCCTCACGTCCGCGCTGGCGGGCCAGGCCGAGCGAGCCGAATCGATCGGCGCTTGTCTGCGCCGCGCACGCGAACTGCGAGGCGTGCTTGCCGGTTGGACCACGCCGCCCACGGAGGCCGAGCGCGAGGACGCTGACGCTGCCTCAGCCGACGGCAAAGCCGAGCGCGCCGACCCGAACGAAAAGGTGCGTTGGATCGAAGTCTTCTCGCATACCGTGCAGTTGCACGAAACGCCGTTGTCGGTCGCGCCGATCTTCGCGAAGCAGCGCGCCGGCGTGCCGCGCGCGTGGATTTTCACGTCGGCCACGCTCTCGGTGCGCGGCGATTTCACTCACTACGCCGCGCAGATGGGCCTGAACGCGAAACGCTCGATGACGTTGCCCAGTCCCTTCGATTATTCGACGCAGGGGCTGCTATACGTGCCGCGCAATTTGCCGCAGCCGTCTTCGCCGATGTTCACCGACGCCGTGTTCGACGCCGCATTGCCGGCGATCGAGGCGTCGGGCGGCGGCGTTTTCATGTTGTGCACGACGCTGCGCGCGGTGGACCGCATTTCGGCCAAGCTGCGCGATACGATCGAAGCACGCGGCTGGAGCTATCCGCTGCTCGTGCAGGGCGACGCGAGCCGCACCGAGCTGCTTGATCGCTTTCGCTCATATGGCAACGCGATTCTGGTGGGCAGCCAGAGTTTCTGGGAAGGCGTGGACGTGCGCGGCGACGCATTGTCGCTGGTAGTGATCGACAAGCTGCCGTTTGCGCCGCCCGACGATCCGGTTCTGTCGGCGCGTCTCGACGCGCTGACCAAAAAGGGTTTGAGCCCGTTCGCCGTGCATCAGTTGCCGCAGGCCGTGATCACACTGAAGCAGGGAGCAGGGCGTCTGATTCGCGCGGAGACCGATCGCGGCGTGCTGATGATCTGCGATACGCGACTCGTCGACAAACCGTATGGGCGCCGTATATGGCAGAGCCTGCCGCCATTTAAACGCACGCGAGAGATCGAGGTGGTTCGCGAGTTTTTCGAAGAGAATGAAACACCGGCGCAATAGCTGATCGGAATCAATAAGCGCTACTGCAAATAGCGGCGCTTAAATGACAAAACGCCACGGATGTGAATCCGTGGCGTTTTGCTTTACTGCATCGGGAAATCGAGGTGATTTCCCGATGCAGTTTCGCCCAGAGGCGAGCCCTATGCGACAGCTTACTGGCTTGCGCCCGAAGCCGGAGCAGCAGCCGAAGCAGCGGCGTCCGAAGCAGCAGCACCTGCGTCCGAAGCAGCGGACGTAGCCGAAGCAGCAGCGTCGCTCGCAGCAGCAGCAGCACCCGAAGCAGCAGCAGCCGAATCCGAAGCTGCAGCAGCCGGTGCCGAAGCAGCAGCTGCGTCGCTAGCCGGGGCAGCTGCCTGGTCGTTGCTCTTGTTGCATGCAGCCAGTGCCACAGCTGCCAACAGGGATGCTACGAGGAGGGATTTCTTCATGATCACGTCCTTTTATGGTTTAAAGGTAAGCAACAGCGCAAAATAAAACCGGTAATGTGCTCCAACACCGACCTGGGCCGCTGGTGGAGACGCTCTTTTGACGAGCTGGAATCTTCCCTACGGCTTGGGCGGAAATTATATGCACTTTCGTACTGACAATCCATAAATCCGGGGTCAATACGTTGTCTTTCTCATACAAAATTTCACTGTACGGTATAGCAGGCAGGCAGAGTTACGCAAGCTCGCCCACTTGTATCCAGCCCGCACAATACCACTCGTGTAGCCGTGCTGTCACCGGCGAATCGTGCGAGAGTGTTACAAAGCGTTTCGCACTCATACACCGGCAATCTGCGAGGTCAAACAACCACTTTTTTGCGCCATCGAATGATGTTTCCTCTCCATTTATGAAGAAAAAACGGCGGTTGTACAACAAATTAGTCTTGCGGTCCAGCCGAATACCTGACTTCGATGCCTGACTGATGAAACGCGCTTCATTAAGCGGCCTTTGCGGCGGATCAAAGACGACACTCGGCTTGGGTTCACTGAGATACGTGCCAAGGAACGACGCAATATCCTGCTCTTTCCATTTGATGCCAGCAAGGATTGCGCCAACCCTTTCGACAAGCGCTGCGGGCAGCTCCGCCGGACGCTCGACAGCCGGCTGCTGCGGGTCGCGATAAAGCGCGCCGGCGTTGCCTGCCGATTCGCCTCGCTCGGCCAGATGATAGAGGAATTGCGCGGTCAACTCGCTCGTGGAAGGCGCGCGAAAACCGATCGAGCAGGTCATGCATTCGCCTTCGGCGATCCCATCATGCGCGATGTGCGGCGGCAGGTACAACATGTCGCCCGGTTCGAGCAGCCATTCCTCTTCGGCCTGGAAATTCTGTAAAACTTTCAAAGGCAAGCCGGCTTGCAGTGTCAGATCTTTCTGCGCGCCGATGCGCCAGCGGCGCTTGCCTTTTACTTGCAATAGAAACACATCGTAGGAATCGAAGTGGGGGCCTACGCCGCCGCCGTCGGTTGCATACGAGATCATCAGGTCGTCCAGACGAGCGTCGGGCACAAAGCGAAAGCGGTCGAGCAAGGCGCGCGCGCGATCGTCGTGGAGATCCACGCCTTGCACGAGAAGCGTCCAGGCGCGCTGCTTCGCCGACGGCAGTTCGTCAGGTGCGAACGGGCCGTGCTCCAGCTGCCATTTATTGCGGAAATGCGTGATCAGACGTGCCTCGACTTCGTCCTGATCGGCCAGCTCGAAAAATTCTTCGCGTGAGAGCGGTGCCTCGACGTTCGGTATCGCCTGGCGAATCAGCAGCGGTTTTTTTTGCCAGTAGCGGCGCATGAATTGCGACGGTGTCAAATTGCCGAGCAGCGCTGTCGGCGTGTCTGGAGAGGGCGGCAGTACCGGAAGAGTGGGCAGAGCCGGCTTTGAAGCCGGCGACGAATTCCGTGCCGATGCAGCGTCGGCCGGGTGGTCAGTGGGCCGCTTGGGCATCGTATAATGTGAGTTGTATTCTGGAGAATCGAATGAAAATCGCAAAGAACACCGTCGTGTCGGTCGCTTACAAGCTGTCGGATGCGCAGGGCAATCTGATCGAGGAAAGCGACGAGCCGATGGTCTATCTGCACGGCGGCTATGATGGCACGTTCCCCAAGATCGAGGAAGAGCTCGACGGCCATGAGGCCGGCTTCGAGACCCAGATCCAGCTGGAGCCGCAAGACGCGTTCGGCGAGTACGACCCCGATCTCGTGAAGATCGAGCCGCGCGATCGCTTCCCGGAACCGCTCGAAGTCGGCATGCAATTCGAAGGCACGCCGGAAGAAGGCGACGAGGATCTCGATTCGCTCGTCTACGTGGTGACCGACGTTGCGGAAGACAAAGTCGTGCTCGACGGCAACCATCCGCTCGCCGGCATGGCGCTGCGTTTCGCGTTGACCGTGAAAGACGTGCGTCCGGCTACCGAAGACGAAATCCAGCACGAACATGCGCACGGCGCCGACGGCCTCGAAGTTCTCGACGAAGACGAGGACGATGAAGAAGACAAGTCAGGGCCCACGCTGCATTGAGCTGGCGGGCATGCCGGGCACGCTTGAAGAAGCGCCCGGCGTGCGCGGCTGCGCAGCGGAGGCGGGCGGCGTGGAGGTGGCCGGTCCGTATCCGCCGCCGCCCTGATCGGCTGGTATGCGCGGTTGCTGATCCAGTTGCGAATCCCCGGGCGTCTGCAACAGCGGCGGCAATTCCGAGGCGGGTCCGAGCGCCGGTACAGCCGGCATCGAGGCCGCCGGCGCGTCGCGCGGCATGACGGGTTGCGCCGTGGGCATCGGCATTTGCCTCGGCACATCGCGCACACTCACGCGGAACGGCGGTTTCCTGCCGAGATCCGCTTCAACCTGAATCCACTGATTGAGACGATCATGCGGCGCGAGCGCGACACGCGTGAGATTCGTCACCAGCATTCCCTTGTCATTGCGTAGTGGCTGATCGATCACAAAGCCGGCGCTCGCACGCTCGTCGTCGCAATGAATCACCAGCACCGGTCCGCGGAAAATCTGCGCGAGCTTGACGAGGCTGCGTTTGAATTCCAGGAAGCCGTCGCGGCGGGTATTGCGTGCAAAACGCAGCCACGCGAAACGGTCGGGACGTTCATAACGCTCGGGGTCCGGATCGCCTTGAATGAACACGACAATTGCGCGCGCGTCGCGGCGTTTCGCATATTCGCCGGCATGTTCGAGCCAGAATGCATTGGCGATCACGCGATCTTCGAATTCGCCATTGCGGCCGCCCGCGGTCAGATAATGATTGTTCGGACTCGGCGCATTCAGGCCGACGAATACGGTATCGCCCACTTGCCAGCGCACGTTCTCGCGATAGGGGTGAAAGCGCGAGACTTCGCTTTCACGCGTCAAGGCGATCGGGTTTTGGCCCATCGACGTGGCGTCGGCGAAGAGCGTCTGACGCAACTGATCGAGCCGTTCGACGGGATCAAAACCGCCGGCCTCGGCCGTGCCGCAATCGGCCCAGTCATGCTGGCCGGGAATGAAGAAGAGGGCGGGCCGCGACGTTTCGAGCAGCGCGTGGCGACGTTCGTAGAGCGCGTCGCGGCAGGCCTCTTTGGCGCCCTTCAGATTGCCGTCGTACACGATGAACGACATGTCGTGCTCGCGGCTGATCGCTTCGATCAGCCGCTGCGTGGGGGCTTCGTCGGCGGCGCTTTGCATTGTGTTGGCGATGACCGCGAACGTGTAGCGCGGCGTGTCGGCGTGGGCCGCCGGCGCGAAAGTCGACAACCCCGCCGCCAACCCCGCGAGCGGCACGCCGCCGCCCGAGAGCGTGAGGGCGAGAGTCAGCGCCGCGCGGAGCTTGCGCGGACGCTGCGGGCGCCTGGGTGCGTCAATGATCCGCATCCGGCACGGCGGCCAGTTCGTGCAATTCGTACAGCAGATCGAGTGCTTCGCGCGGCCGCAGATCGTTCGGATCGATGCCGCGCAGACGCTCGACAAGCGCCTGCATGGCGGGCGGCACAGCCGCTTCGGCTTTCGACTCACGCTCGTCGTCCGCGTCTTCGAGCAGCATCGGCATGGGCGCGGCGAACAGATCCAGTTGCGGCGCGGGCTGCGCGGCCGACTGCTGTTCGAGATGCGCAAGATGTTTGCGCGCCGCGCGAATCACCGCGTTCGGCACGCCGGCGAGTTGCGCGACCTGCAGGCCGTAGCTCTGATTGGCGGGACCTTCGCTGACCGCGTGCAGGAACACGATGCCGTGCCCATGCTCGACCGCCGACAGGTGCACGTTGGCCGCCTGCGGAAACTCCGCCGGCAGTTGCGTCAGTTCGAAGTAGTGAGTGGCAAAGAGCGTATGGCAGCCGTTGTGCGCAAGCAGATGCCGCGCGATCGCCCACGCCAGCGCGAGCCCGTCGAAGGTGGACGTGCCGCGGCCGATCTCATCCATCAGCACGAGACTTTGCGGCGTGGCGTCGTTCAGGATCGCGGCGGCTTCTGTCATCTCGACCATGAAGGTGGAGCGGCCGCCGGCGAGGTCGTCCGCTGCGCCGATACGGGTGAAGATACGGTCGATCGGCCCGAAGGCGGCGCGCCGCGCGGGCACATAGCTGCCCACATAGGCGAGCAGCGCGATCAGCGCGGTCTGCCGCATGAAGGTGGATTTACCGCCCATGTTCGGGCCGGTGATCAGCAGCAGTTTGCGCTCGGGCGTAAGCGCGCAGTCGTTGGCGATGAACTGCTCGACCTGCGCTTCCACAACCGGATGCCGTCCCTGTTCGATCTCGATGCCGGCGTTCGGAGAGAACGTGGGCGCGACCCAATCCAGCGCGCGGGCACGCTCGCCGAAGGCCGCCAGCAGATCGAGTTCGGCAAGCGCCGAGGCGACCCGCTGGCAATCCGGGATAAAAGGCAGCAGCGCCTGCAGCAATGCGTCGTAAAGCGAGCGTTCGCGGGCGAGCGCGCGTTCCTGCGCGGACAGCGCTTTGTCCTCGAACGTTTTCAGTTCCGGCGTGATGTAGCGTTCGGCGTTCTTCAGCGTCTGGCGGCGGCGATAGTCGTCCGGCACCTTGTCGGTCTGGCCGCGCGTGACTTCGATATAGAAGCCATGCACCTTGTTGTACTCGACGCGCAGATTGCCGATGCCCGTGCGTGCGCGCTCGCGAGTTTCGAGGTCGATCAGGAACTGCCCGCAGTTCTCCGAAATATCTCGCAATTCGTCCAGTTCCGCATCGTAGCCGCGCGCGATCACGCCGCCGTCGCGCACCATCGCCGATGGCTCCTCGGCGACCGCGCGCCTGAGCAGTTCGACGCAGGCTTGCGGCGGTTCGAGCGAGGCGTCGATGCGGGCCAGCGAATCCGCATTCGGCGAAACGGCCGCGAGCTGCGTGCGCAACTCGGGCAACGCGATGAAGGTGTCGCGCAGGCTAGACAGGTCGCGAGGCCGCGCCGACAGCAGCGCGAGACGCCCGGTGATCCGTTCGATGTCCGAGATCTGCCGCAACGCGCCGCGCAACGCGTCGACGCCCGCGCCCGGCGGCGCGTCGAGCAAAGCGCCGATCGCCTGCTGACGCGCCTGCGCCACCGCCGATTCGCGCGGCGGATGATGCAACCAGTGACGCAGCAGACGGCTGCCCATCGTCGTACAGCAGGTGTCGAGCAGCGAACACAGCGTGGGCGACTCCGTGCCGCGCAGTGTTTCCGTCAATTCGAGATTGCGGCGCGTGGCGGGGTCGAGGCCGATATATTCGGATTCGTACTCGACCTTCAGGCTGCGCACGTGACGCAATTGCTGGCCTTGCGTGGCGGCGGCATACAGCAGCAGCGCGCCGGCCGCGCCGCATGCGCAGGTCAGCGAATGCGCGCCGAAACCGTCGAGTCCGGCCACTTCCAGCTGATCGCACAAGCGCTGCGTGCCCGAGGTGATGTCGAAGTGCCAGACCGGGACGCGGGTGAGGGCGCCGGCGTTGACCGGCGGCGTCCAGCTTGCGGAGTCGCCGGGCGTGTCGGCCACCAGAATTTCCGCGGGACGAATGCGTTCGAGCGCGGCCGCCACCTGGTCCGGCGCGAGTTCAGCGAGGCGCAGCGCGCCGCTTGCCAGATTCAGCCATGCGAGACCGACGCTGGTCGCGACACCGCGCCGATTGTGCGCGACGCACATGGCCAACAGGTAGACGTCGCTCTTGTCGGACAGCAGCGCGGCGTCCGTGAGCGTGCCCGGCGTGACCACGCGGACCACTTTGCGCTCGACCGGACCCTTCGACGTTGCCGGGTCGCCGATCTGCTCGCAAATCGCAACGGATTCGCCGAGCTTGACCAGCTTGGCCAGATATTGTTCGACTGCGTGATGCGGCACGCCGGCCATTTTGATCGGATTGCCCGCCGACGCGCCACGCTGTGTTAGCGTCAGATCGAGCAGGCGCGCGGCTTTTTCCGCGTCTTCGAAAAAAAGTTCGTAGAAGTCGCCCATCCGGTAGAACACCAGCGTGCCGGGATGTTCCGCCTTGATGCGTAGGTACTGCTGCATCAT
>Ga0255336_101213_pt1 | contig 21294 bp, 19 predicted proteins | sample MeOH1_35cm_T3_17_FD_189102 | JGI IMG/M metagenome (GOLD analysis project Ga0255336, IMG submission 189102) | Sandy soil microbial communities from University of British Columbia, Vancouver, Canada - MeOH1_35cm_T3_179 | ecosystem: Engineered > Artificial ecosystem > Sand microcosm > Unclassified ...
AGGATGGTGCCAGAAGTGAGGATGGTGCCAGGAGTGAGGATGGTGCCAGGACTGGATGGTGCCAGGACTGAAGATGTTGGTGGGAACACAGGCAATGTTCTTCACTTCATGAGCGCTTGGCCTCCACCACTCCTACAACACCGTAGTAGGCAGCATCTTAGATAGTATCAATCAACCATCTCATCGATGCTTGGTTCATCAGTTGAGGTCGGTGAAAAATGCAATCCCCCCATAGATGCCACCGCGGCCACGGTCTCTCTTCCTCACCAGGATCTCTTGACCCCTTTGTATCGTCGTTTCAGCATACTCAATTCTCAAGGGGACCTTAGAGAAAACGCCAGTGTGTTCGTGTGATTAGCTTGCATATCCCTTGAACAACCCTCAATATGGAAATGCCTCCTATTATACTAACGATTCCGGGTCTCGCTTTTGCAAGATGATATCCAACCCACTTTGAGAAACAAGGAACCCCGGACTGGACCTATACCTCCTCGGGTCCACAAGTGTGACTTCATACCTTCTGAAAAACTCTGGGATGAACTTGGTGATCTCCAGCATCGCGATGTTCTTGCCAATACAGGTTCGAGGGCCCGCTCCAAATGCAAAGTACAAGTTTTCCATCTTCCTTATTTGTTCAGGGTCGGAATCAATCCAACGCTCAGGCACGAAGTCGTCTGCGTTCTCACCGTAGAGATTTTTGTCCCTGTGAACCGTCCACGCGTTGCATCCGACAACAGTGCCCTCGCGCAGAAAACGGCCACAGATTTCGACGCCACCTTTTGGCACTTCACGTGGCATCAACTGGCCCACGGCCGGATGGCATCGCAAACATTCCTTCACACAGGCCTGGAAGTAGGTCATTTTCACGCCTTCGGTCCATCTGATTGGCTTGTCAAAATCTTGGTCTTGAGGTCGATTTCTCAGAAGTTCCTTCAGCTCTTGCATGAACCTGTCTATGAAACGTAAGTCTCCCGATACATCAGTGCGTTTTTATTTGTACCGTACCGTACGTCTGAGGATGTGTGAGAATCTGATATACCAACTCTCGGAGGGCTATTGCCGTTGTATCCGATCCGGCAGCCACGGCCGTTCTTGCATTTTCGGCGATCCGGTCCTCATCCATGATGTCCGGATATTTCTCCCTTGCCTTGACGAACTGGGTCAGGAAATCGGGGTTAGAGGTGTGCTTCGGGTTCATCATATGTTCATGGATTTGCTCAGTCGTGAATTTGATGATGGGCGCGGAAAAGACAAGCTTGCGGATAATTGGGTTTTTGACCCGAAGGTACAAATCAATCATTGGGAGCTGGCCCATCTGAGAATGGCGGTCAACGCTCCCTTCAGACATGCTTTGAAGGGGTGTCCTTACAATACCCGAATAATTCATCAACTGACTTGTGAGAGACATCATATTGCCGATGTCTGATCCCGTCTCTAAGAAGCCTAGTCGGGTACTGAATATCAATTCGCCACTGCAGAGTTCAAGGTCAGAAATGTAATAGGACGGGCCACCAGCGGGCTTCTTACATGATATCAAAGGCATACATCTGAAGCCATTTAGCCAGAGGGCATTCTTTTCCTTTCCCTACGAACCTCGCGTCCATCTCCTTGGAAAATTGCCGAAATGTCGAGTCAATCAGCGGCTCATACGCCACCAATGAGCTCATTGCATAAGTATGGGCCACTGGACGACGCAGACGGGCATGTTCTTCTTCGTCCCGTGTGGAAGACAGGTTGCCAATGACGTCGCCCTTCCTGTTCGTCTGAAGTTGCGCAGTATAAAAAGCGCTCTATGAAATAACATCGGTCAACTTCCAAGGCTGCTCATACAACGATACGTCAGACACACCTTTTTAAAAACTGGCTTATAACCATAGATGATACGTACTGCCTCTGCGTCAGAGACCGAGATTGTATTAGGCCCTAAACGGAGCAGGGGAGAGTTGTATTTTCGATGTAGCTCGTAATCTTTCCATGATCTGCCAAAAAGACAGTGGAAAAAATGCCAAAGGTCAGTCAACGAGGAGAGGAAGGGACCAGGAATATCGTGAAGTCCTAGCAGGTAATGATTGCGAGTGAAGCGTGCGAGGATCAAAACCAGTAAAATATAAGGCCAATAATCACGAAGGGCATGAGCCGCGACGGCGGCCGCATCAGATAGGAGAACCATGTTGTCCCCGCGTGAGAGGGTCGTGCACGAGGCCTACGGTATCGTGCGGCTTGTCAATCCTGGCAGAAGAGCAGCGCGAGACACTACATACCCATTATGATATAGCCGAATTGACTTGTGGACCCCCGGCATAGGTGTGCTGGATGATCATGAAACAGAGGCTATCCTTGGTCCGGGTTTAGATTTTGGTGGATATGGGCTGGGAGCACCTTCAGAGCTTCTCCGCAAGGCTCACGAATAGCATATGGGTTTGGAACGGATCGGGTCACACTCTAGCGAACGGAGGGCGGGTGATGGATTTTCCAAGCCCGCCTACCTCTAGGCGCCGGGCGGATCGTCAACAGCCGACATGGCTAAAATTGGGGTTAACCAAGTATCGTGGAGAGCAGAGTTGTGGAGAATGCTGGTCCCTGACCCTGGAGTCGGAAAATCCTACCGGTGTCAGAATCCTGGAGTTTATGAATCGACGCGAAAATGGGCTGGTTCTGATGTTATCAAAAGGCTAGCCTGGCAAGTTTCGATCCGAATTTAAGCCCTGGACATGCTCAAGGGCCGGATAACTGCTGGGAACACAGGCAGTGTCTTCACTTGGAAGCGCTGGGCCTCTGGCACATCCACAACACCACCGTAGACAGCGTCTTAGAATCAATCATCCATCTCATCTGGTTTGGTTCATCAATAATTGCCTCTTACCCGAGGTGTTGCTGATCTACCTTACGGATCTAGAAAGTCCAATTTGTCCGCGATTGTCTTAATACGGCTCGAATATATCTCCACTTTTAGAAATTCCAATATCAGAGTGCTCGCGCGAACGCGTATATCTATTTTGGAATGTATCGACGTCAATGGCCCAGGGCACTCCCGGCAGTCCAGATCAGTTCGAGGCTGGGCGGGTTCGCCACAGGACGTCGTCACCGTGAGAGATTTATCTCTTCTTTAGAAGGTAATGTGGTCATCACCAGTACACGAGCTGAAAGCGCCGACTAACTCAACCCCAGCCACACACACAGGATGGGGCTCTTCTCTGCGTCAACAATCCGTCTATTCCGGAGTCTGGCATCCCAAGATGTCACGGTCGATCTCCACTTCGTTGGCGCGTCATGCGGCGGTGTCATCTCAGAAAAACACGCCCGAATATGACCTGGTGGTCGTGGGCGCGGGCGCGTCTGGCACGGCGGCAGCAATTGCGGCGGCAGAGAAAGGTGCGGCGGTGCTTTTGATGGACCGCGGTCACGGAGGTGGCACTTCCAGGCTCTCTGGTGGAATCGTTTACACCGGCGGCGGGACTCCGTATCAGAAGGCTGCCGGATACGACGAGACTCCTGAAAACATGTTCAATTACCTCAAGATGGAAGTCCAAGGCGCTGTTGATGACGAGACTCTAAAGAGATTTTGTGACAACAGCGTCGACAACTTGGCCTGGCTCGAGAAGTGCGGTGCTCGATTTGGAGAATCTTTGTGCCCGTACAAGGTCGTTTACCCTCCGGATAGACATTTTCTCTACTTTTCCGGCAATGAAAAGGCCTACCCATACAATCAACATGCGACCCCGGCACCGCGCGGACATCGCACCATGGCTCCCGGTCTGCAATCAGGGGCCACGTTGTGGGCAGCTTTGAATGAAAGAGCCAAAGCCCTGGGAGTGGACATCCTGCGACTGAGCCACGCCGATCAAGTCATTGTGGAGAATGGCCGTGTCCAGGGCGTCCGGTATCGCGTCATGCCCAATACGAGCCGGGGCTTCAAGACGCACCGACGACTGGAGGCAGTCGGATCTGGGCTGACCAACTGGTTGCCGCCGATTGGTAACGCTTTGATGGATCGAGCGAATGAAATATGGAAGCGCAACGCTGAGGCGCGCACGGTTCGGACTCCGTCTGTCGTGCTGGCCGCTGGTGGGTTCATCCGCAACCGAGCTATGGTCCGGGAGTACAACGATACGGCTGAAGGTACTCTTTCTCTGGGTAACAGAGGCGACGACGGCGCTGGAATCCGTCTTGGTCAAGAGGTCGGCGGCCAGGTCTCGCACATGGAGAGTCTTGGTATGTGGCGCTTTCTGTCGCCACCAGAGGCTTTCCTTCAAGGGATCGCCTTGGGTCCTAGTGGCGAGCGCATCGCCAATGAAGACCTCTATGGAGGGACTTTCACCAAAACAATGGTGGCCAAGGCCGGTGGGCGAGGTTGTTTGATTATGGACTCTGCGACGTGGAAGCTGGCAAAGAAGACCTATCGCGAGGAACTCCACCTCTCCTCCAGGCCGCAAGCATATTATACCCTCTACTGGGGCTATCGCAAGGCTCGGTCGCTGGATCGTCTGGCCCAGAAGATGGGAATCTCCCCCGAAGGGTTGCGGAGAACCATTACCGCGTACAACACTGGCATCAGAAATGGCACCGGCGATCCTGCCCATAAGGCGACTCAGTATTGTGCTCCCCTCTCCCAGGGCCCTTTCTACGCCATCGATATTTCCATTCGGCCATCGATACCATATCCAGTAGCCGCCTTCACTTTGGGCGGGTTGAAGGTCGAGGGCAAAACGGGACTCGTGTTGACAAAATCCGGAAAACCCCTGCCTGGTTTATACGCGGCAGGACGAAACGCTGTCGGTCTCCCTGCAAACTCCTATATAAGCGGCCTGTCTCTTGCCGATTGCATATTCTCTGGTCGACGAGCAGGCGAACACGCGGCTCTTATGCGTGGCTTCGAGAAATGAGCTGAGGCGGGTCCTCTGTTCAACGCAGAGTTTGCTTTATTGCTGATCTCAGAGTCAGTATTGGTGCTGAATTCTTCTCAGGGGCCAGCCGTTTGACGCATGGGACGCCAAGAGAGTTGCTCTGCATTGCCAAAAAGGCAACGACGGTTGCTATACTGTTCATCACCGTATTTTCGCCGGGGCCAAGTTATGCAATGGATTTCTCCGACACCGATTGTTGACGAATTCGATCAGCCGCGACGGACGCAATCGGGGAAGATTGGTGCACTCAAGTTATTTTTTGTTGCCTGTCCTTGAACCTTGAATTTGTGTCAGTATCCTTCTGGTTACTGTTGTAGCCCGATTGTTAGCTGAATAAAGAGGTGTTGATCCACGTGGTTGTTTATGACTTGCATCCAGCTACCTTCTGGCAAAACGACACGCTCGCCTCCATTCTCCCTCCTCAGACATCGGTCCATTGATCATCTCACGGGCGCTTCTGTGCTGGGTATGGTACAATTCACCTCGGTCTAATTATGGCTGCGGCCTTGAACACGGAATCGTCCGATACCGCTGCTTTGGCCTTACCCTAAGTCAAGAACGAGAAGACCGTCACAACGGTTTTGTTGACGAGCTGACATATCGACTCATTTAATTTCAGATGTGACCCATTTCTGCGTGAACTTTGGAGGTAATAATAAAGTTCAAAATGATAGGCATGCCATTCTTAGCCAAATTCTGGGGTTTGGGGATCAGACTACTTTAACAACTGGTAATCTGGTTCCATCACACAGTCATGTCCTTGAATCTCTTCAGTGGTAGCGGTTTTTAGCAGCATTCACATCATTCTCCAGAAACACCTCAACTAGAGCACACAAGGTGAGCGCTGATCGAGACCATAACCACTCATCATACTTACTTTTGGGCGTCATCTTTGGCGAAAGGTCCCGGCAGAAAAGCACAAAAATCAAGGCAGCACCACCGAACCCCAGCGACGCGAGACATACATTCCTGTTTAAAGTGGTCACAATTTGGTATTATGGACGGTTTGGCCGGGACATGGGGGTATACCTTATGGCGACGATATAGCTCTCCTGCCATGCGGTCCAAGCCGCGGCTGCGATGGCATCGGTTATGCCCGGAATGGCCCGAACTGCTTTGAGGCCTTGAGGCAGAGCCAGGAACAGAGATGGCAAAGTGGACTGATTCAAACCTGCGGCAATCACGGCCTTGGGGACCTTTTTCGCTGACTGACTTGACAATGTATTGGTCAAGATCGTCGTATACACGGAGGAAGCAATGGAGCCACCTGTCCACCGGCCAGCACCTCTATCAAAGGAAGTATCAGCTCAAGATCAAGGGGTAGGGTAATGAGTGATTGGATATACTCACGCCAGAGCGCCAGCAACACCGAGCTCGACCTGATCCACCCCTAGCTGGATGAAAGCGAAACTCAAGGTGAGGGACCAGCCATATCCGAATTGGCAAAGGTAGGCGAATGCCATCATCGAGTCCCGGTTGTCTTGATTGCCCAGAGCCAACAGGACTCCGAAGAGCACCATCCACAAAGTCGAGATAAAGTACTGGGTTCGCCAATACTTGATCCTGGAACTGTGAAACACCAATCAGGTTTTGCACAGAGCAACAATAAGCAGGAAGCCAACACCGTCTTCGATGTGTTGCTCAGCCAGAATGTGCGTATGCTCACCCAAGTATTGCTAGAAGGCCCTCTCCACACATCATGCCCATGTTCTGCGGTAGAGTCAATTTCAACGCATATGAGAGAGGAGTATATGAATCCGTGTACAGGACGTTCATCTGACCCATGTTAGATCACGAGGCGCCTTGCGGATGTGGATGCTGACCTGGCTGATATATGCAACATTCGTTGAGTAGTAAAACATGTTGATGATGGTGGCTGCCATGAACGGAAAGGTGAACTCGCGTCCCCAGTGCTTAGCAAAGATTTTGGGAGGACACATGGGCGCTTCCAAGGGCGTGAAATGCTCCCATAGGCCAAAGGCAACGATGACTCCAAACCCAGAAGTCAGAAGTCCAATGACACGTGGACTGGACGCCGGGACAAGATTTGTGTATATCACGCCAGTCAAGACCAGAACCGCCCCAATTGAGAATAAAATGGCCCCGACGTAGTCGAGAATTCGTACTGCCTGGCGCCAGGGAATTCCGCGGGGATGCTTGGGTGGGAAATACAGCCATACAAGGAGTGCGCAGACAAACACCACTCCAATGGCTGGCCCATAGAATAGCCAGCGCCACTGTTCTCGGTTAGTCAGGGGACACATTCGAGGGCTTCATGTGCCTCCCTGTTCTCCATGAGCAAAGGCTATTCGACCCGCAACAGGACCGAGGGTTACACATGTCCAGGTGCTTGATTCTGTTCATATTGGCAGGGAGACCCGAGACCGTTGAGGAATGACAAACCTGTGATGACCAATGCAATATGCCTCACTCGATTTGGCAGGAGTTCTGGCACCGCCCAAGCCGATTGCTGAGCGAGACCGGCACCCTGGGACACGATCAGTAATCAATCATCCAGGATGGATAGTTCCTGGAGTACCACTCCTATTACGGCGCAGCCTGCAATGATAGTTTCTGTATTTCTCGCGGCACCGGTGACGATAAGGCCCACAAAGACCATGGCGTTACCAACGATGATAAACCACCGCCTTCCAAATAAATCGGAGTAGGAGCCAAACACCATGGAAGATATGGCGGTACACATCGTGTATGTGGTAACCCACCAAGCGGAGTTGGTGGGATTACCGAGGGTCATCGCCAGCTGCGGCCCAATGTTTGCGAGAATCGGGATTACCCAGAAGGAGAACCCAAAGCCGCTGGAGAGACGAGTTACTCGATAGGAATAAACATGGACTTGTCAGAACCCACGCTGATAAAGTCTAGCCTCGAGTTAGTGGGTGATAAGTGCTATAATGGTGACTGCGGCCTCACCGTTACAACCACCCATGTTTTCCGGGTCACAGTATCCTTGTCAGAGGGGAAAAGAGTGTCATCAACGGCCTCGCACTTTTCGAATGTGCCAGACCCTTTGCTTTCGATACACTCAAGGTGTCCAGTATTGGTCGGTGCACCCTCGGCTTGAAAGAGTTTTTCATCCATATCAGTTTGCGCGCGGAGAGAACTATCAGTCATTTGGCTGGGTCCCGAGCTGAGCCCAAAATGGGGTCACTTCAGTGCAATAATTGGCATGTAATGGGTACTAAATTTGAAAGGCTCAGTTTGGAAGACGTCTAGATTTAGTATTTGTGGAGTATGCCACTGATTTACGATTATGGGAACAAAAACTTCCGAGCCCAATAACATACAGGGGGTTAAAGCGCGCCGTCATTGCCAGAGACCCAGCATCAGAGATGACTCGAGAGTTGAGCCAAAAGTGGAACGACGGGAACCAGGGATCCTTTACCGGAAATGATCAGAAGACCAAACGGAAAAAGACGGGCCGCCGGGTCCAATCTTACAGCCCTGAACCTGACTCATCTCGCACCTATTGGCATCAAGCCTCCATCAGGCGTTCTGAGAATGTAGTTCTTTGCCAACCACGTTTCGGCGTCGTATAAACTTGCTTGAGACTGAATGGCGGTGGTACCTCGATTGGCAGCCCGAGATGGGAAACATGTGGAGGCAATGACCTTGATATGCCGTTCTTGACAATCTATTTCGGTTTGAGTGTACTGGATGAGTAACGCGTGAGGGTAACTTGCATCATTTCACCACCCTCCACTTGTCAAGCTTTGGTCCTGTTGGACACTGACCGTGTTTTGCTTCCCTTTGCCCTAACCTTGTGATAAATGAAGACAGTCCAACGGCCAAGCCATATACGAGTAAGAATACTTTCTATGAGCCCAGTCTACCACCGAATTTAATCGGTCTATGTAGGCGTCATCTTGTTCTCAGTACCGTTTCCGTCCTCTCTGATAATGCCTTGTACTCGTGGTCGTACTCTCGCTGAGAGTCTCACGGTCGGAATTCATTCCTCCTTCTCGCCAGCGTCTCTCGTGTGTTGCGCATCCTTCTCTCCTACGCCCCCTGAACTGGTCTGGGTTCTATTTCGGTCATCCCGTCTAGTATTTGGCTGAGCCATTCCTTCTTCCTCAGTTCGGGGGTCTTCCTTGCTTGTGCTTCTCTGCCTCGCCTTGAGCGTACTGCCTCGTTGCTGTTTACGCAGTGCGGCTCGCCTGTGCTGCGTCTAGGTGCAGTACCGACCTCGCGAGTCCCATATCTGTTGTTAGCGTGACTCTTTTTGGCCCGACCGGACAGGAACCTCCGTGGTGTATCTCTTTGCGGTTCTCGTGAAGTGAATTAGGTACTTGTCCGGGTAAATCGTGAACCGTCTTGCCATATTCTCAATATTGATTGCCTAAATATAGTGATAATTACAAACCCAGAATACCTGTGGTAGGACAGAATTTGGAACAATAGAAGGCCAAAAGCAGGACAAATTTCCGTAGAGCGCCCAGCTAGATCGGACAACAGTACTCTGTTGCATCGTGGTTGATTGCCACGCCTATGGGTGCTCTCTCTGTATAGTTAGAACGGTGGTTAAAACGAGGACTAGGAATGAACACTGGAGCCGTTGTAAATCATTTAAAAAAGTAGACGCCATTAGGCAAGAAATAATCCCAGAGGCCGACTTGCTCTCAGGGTGACGAAGGCATGCTTCAGCTGCTTACCAACAGGGGTCTATCTTAAGTACAACCAACCCTTGGACAGATCCTCTACCGGAAGCCCAAAGTTCGGGGGATATCCAGGCCGTGATAAACTCGATCACTTACGCTGTCATGTCTGGTTGTTCAGGATCCCTAGTCTTTGGTGTTAATCTCACCCATAATGGCTTCTTCTGCCATACAACATATATGTCTTGATCGACCCAGTCGTTCTGTCCCTCAAGTAATTGAAAGTCAAAATTCCACAACATACGTGCTATAATCTGGCGCATTTCCGCGTACGCAAGGCTGCCAATGCACTTCGTCAGCCTGAGGAACAGTGAGATTCTGTGAAAGGTATTGCTTACTTGCGACCAAGACAACTCCTCGGACCGATAGAGAAAGGTTGCAGTGCGTGCCTCTTGTCCGTGGCAAATCTGGCGTCTCCAAGCCATCGTTCAGGAATGAAGGACTCTGGCTCGAGAAAATTGTCTTCGGAACGAAAAGAGGATAACGCGTGAACGGAGACGGTGGTCTGGCTGAGGTTAGCAACATGCTTCTATCCCATTTGCCATTCGTGAGGTAGAGACACGTGGTGGGCCAACCTTTTCTGGCACCCAAGCATCCGCAATGACTTTTCCACCTTCCCCGACCACGCGAGGAAGACCAGTGGAGACAGGAGGATACAGCCGCAGGGACTCCTCTAAGACGGCATGCAAATACTTCAGCCCACTGGTCGTGTTCATGTCGATTTCGCTTTCAGGACCGGGAAACGCGGTTCTGATCTCGTCGGTGAGTCGCTTCAGAGCTTCAGGAGATCTCAGAAGATAATAGGTCACGCCGCACAACGCGGTCGCCGTGGTTTCAGAACCGGCAGAGATCAGGATATTCGCGTTCGTCCTGATCTCATCGTCGGTCATTCCCTGCTCCGTGCCTGACATACTGATGACGTGCGTCATGAAGTCCGGTCTCTGCGTCTTGTTTGCCAGCCGCTTGTTGGCCTTTTCCACCGCCAGCTGGATATGCACCATCCTCTGCTGCATTACCTTTTTGGGCTCTATCCAGTGGTAGTACCAAGCCAGCCAGGGAATGTGCTTTGCAGCTGCTAACCAATGAGTGCCTTTGATATTATCAACAATCCAGTCCACCCACGGATGGTGCACTGCCTTTTCCAGACAGCCGAACGGCTCCCCGTAAGCAAGGTCGCCAATCATGTCGAACGTGGTCCAATTATACCATGACACCATATCGACAGTTCGGTTGCCGTGCTTGCATTGTTCGTGCAGGCGCTGTATGAGCAGGTCAATATACACCTTCATTAACGCCTGTTGGTCTCGGAGCGCCTTTTCGGAGAACGAGTGTGAAAAGAGTCGGCGATAACGGGCGTGATCCGCATCGTTCGCGTTGATGATGTCGTAGTTGCGGACGTAGAAGGTTTCACTCTTGGCCAACTTGGACTGATGGCCGTAGATGTCTTTCCACGCTTCGGCACTGCTGTAGGAGATTTCATCCGGACCAGTGCGCACAACCGGACCATACGTCCGATGCAGCCAGAAGACATCATGCGGCAGCCTCCCCGCAAGCAGGCTATTGACGTACGGTATCTTTGTTGCCGCCCAGAGCTTTGGACCGGGGAATTTGGAGAGTGGATGGAAGTAGACATTGTATACCATGTACACCACGAAAACCCAGCCAGTCTGATAGCCATTAGCGTACGGGATAGTGAGCAATGTTCGTGTTCAATTTACGAAGATGATTGATGCCGGACCGATGATCAGAAGGAGCCCAGTCCGACCGCTATCCAAAAGGTGCTCCAGCGCCATATCGAGACAACGAGAAAGATGAAAAAGAGTAGTGCAATGCCCGGCTGGGAGAGACGTGCTTGGGCGAGATGCAATGGTCTTCAGACTTCCCCGTGATCGTGATGCGATGGAGACTTCAAACGGCGAAAGGATTGAGGAGGTGTCAACATAAGGCCAGCCCCTTCCTCACGTGGATTTTCTGTGTTCAATGGACATTGACAGGATCTACCTCTTCCAGGGATAATTGATTTACACAAACCAAGAATCCCCTAGCGACCAGTGCAGCCCTTCCCCCGCTCTCTGAATGGAAGTGGAGCGTCTGTCTTAGCACCTAGTTAATGGTCGACACCCAGGCGGTATGGGCGGATAATCTTAGGCTACCTTGAGCCTTCCTAGGCAACAAATGGCGGCCTGATATGGGTGAAACCTCTAGGCCTCTGGAATTGGCGACAGGAAACCCTAAAACACCCCCAAGCTTCTCACGCCCTCTCCAGTGGTTCTGATCCACGGCCCGGGTAATGATTGAAATGAAAGACGGGTAAGCTAGACAATTGACAGCATCACGGAAATTATGCCACAAGCTTGAGATTTTCCGTATCATATTCGTTTATTCGTACCTTCAGCAGGGTCTAGAGCGGCCGACTCCACTCCCCGGTCCGGGGCCCCAACTTTCACTAGCCTCCGCGTTTGAAAGGTCACGCCTGGGGACAGCATAACCCTTGATAAAGCGCTGCCCAAGACCACTCTTGCCCAACCCGTTGCAAACTCACTCCATAGTCACATTGAAGCACGCAGGAATTCATCAATTGCTACTTCGCGCAAGGAAACAATAAAACTACGCGCTCTCTCTCGGGCTGAATTGTACCAAATGGCTCCACATACAGAGGCGAGTCAGGTTGGGACAGCCCAAGCATTTGACAAAGCGTCCCATATCAAGCCCTACACCGTCTTCTTACTTTGCTTCCTAGGATCCGGGTCAGCGAGTATGGGGTACGCCGCCTCCATCATCGCCACAACTTTGACCCAACCATCCTTCCACAACGCTATGCATCTGGACAGGGCATCCAATGCCACGGCCCTTGTCGGTGCTACCATGGGCCTGTATTATACCGGTGGCGTCTTTGGTGGCCTTGCCAGTGGTTACATCAGCCACAAATTTGGTCGAAAGATGTGCGCTCTCATCGGGGCACTCCTTGTTCTAATTCCCAGCGCCCTTCTCACAGCATCGGTGGACATGGGTATGTTTATCACCTTTCGGTTCTTTGTCGGATGGGGTTCTTTTCAACTCTTGGCAGCCATTCCCGTGTGGATGGCAGAGCTCGTCCCCCCTAAGCGGCGCGGAATGCTGGTTGCTATCCATCCTGTCATGGTCAACTTTGGCTACACGGTAGCTTCCTACACTGGGATTGGGTTTTATTACTATAAGAATGGCGGCAATAACCAGTGGCGAGGTCCTATCGGTTTGACCATGGCCTTCCCGGCGATCCTATTGGCTGGAATGTACTGGATGCCAGAATCTCCTCGCTACCTTCTATCGAAAGGTCGGACGGAAGAAGCTTGGAATATTATTCACAAGCTCCACTCAGACCCTAAAGACTCCAATGACACCTTTGCGAAGCGAGAGTTCTACCAGATCCAAAGACAGATGCAGCTGGATAACTCGCTCTCAGCGAAAACGACCCTGGGTAATTTCGTCAGCATGTTCAAGAAACCATCGATGAGGAAGCGGGCATTTATGAGTATGTTCCTCACATTCTCACAAATGAGCTCGGGCGCTCTGGTCATCAACAGTATGCTCTCTCCATGTCTCTATCTCTGTATCGGTCTCTTGTCCCCCTGCTAAAATCTCTCCAAGACTACGGTGGTGCGATTTATGCCAGCTTGGGATACGACACCCCTGTTGTCCTCCAGATCCAGGGTGGTTATCAACTTACCGCGTGGGTCATGACTGTCGCCGGCTTGCTCATCGTCGATCGATTCCCCCGGAACAAATTACTCTCCTTCGGCTTCCTGATGAGCATGATCTCCGTCACCATCGAAGCAGCTCTCCAGAAGCACTATCTAAACACGGCCAATAAATCGGGGCTTGCTGCATGTGCCGCTATGCTGTTTGTAAACACCACTGCTTACTGCCTCTTTCTTGAAGGGCCATCCTTTTCCTTTCTTGCCGAAATATGGCCCTCTTTTCTTCGCGGAGAAGGATACGCATTATCGATGGCGGTATACAGCGCAGCAAGCATTGTCTGGCTCCAATCAGCTCCAACAGCCTTTGCCTCCATTCATTGGAAATTTTATATTATTTTCATCGTGTTTGACGCTCTAGCGACGGTGGTCATTTGGTTTTACCCGAATACGCTGGGAAAACCTCTAGAAGAAATCGCGGCACTTTTTGGAGACGACGATCTGGTTGCTGTGTATCAGAAAGACTTAAATGACAACACCATCTATGACTTGTCTCCCGCCGATTTGGACCAAGGCGGTCTCGAAAAGAATACCGAAGTTCTGGTTCATGGCATCAAGGAAGACTGCTAAAGCCGCAGGCATGGCCACAGTCACTGGTGAATGAGGTGGGGGATGTTGGCGGCTATGGGGGGGTTTTGGGCTCAGACATTAGCTGGGCTTCGGTTATGTCGGGCAACACCTGTTTGTTGTGGAACCATGTGCAATGGTAGGTCAAGGACCTAGTCATGTACTTGTGGAACTGGATACTTTCCCATCTCAATTCACAATGTGTTCTTCCAAACGGTGGGAGACACGTTGGCACTCTTTGGATCACTTCAACCACTCCTAGCTTGCCTGATAAACTTCGACTTTCAACCATGGCGGCGTCATATAAGCATGAAGTAACAACGTAATGTTGATCGTGACAGCCACCACAGCTCAAATATTGACCCTGTTACCGAATGCATATTGAGCTGGCGACCGGATGTCAGCGTTGATGTTTAACTCAGGTTTGGTAACCTCGTCGTCCTCCGAGCGTACTCGCCTTTCATGTTGGGTAGGCAGCCCCAAGATCGCTCAGTTTGTCCCTGATGGCATTCATATTACTACAGCGGCCACAGCTCATAGCTTACCTTCTGACTGAATATCAGTCAGTATGGCTTTCGCACTTATCGCTTTAGCATCGCGGCTTGACTTGAATGGTGTATAATCTTGTACATATAGGATAGAATTGTTGGCAGTTATCGCTAACGGTCTTGTCCTACATCACAACCTCGGCGACTATTCGAGTTCTGAAATTAGTCATGCTGTCAAAGGATGGACTCCGAAGGAGAGTCACGTGGCGAATATGTAGTTCATTCCTTGATTTCTGTTATGTTTTACCATTGCTTAAAGATTGAGATTGTTTGTGTACTTGGCTCATTCAGATAGGCCTATATAAGACAGAGAGGAGCTCTCATGAGGATGTCCAAGTCGGCCATTCTTTGACAAAAGCTCACTCAGACGTCCCCATCGGCCTAGACGGCGCACACAGCTTGCTCATTCACTTTTGGAATACCTACAAGGAAATCGATAGCAGGCCATGCCCGACTGGCCAAGACGTACGGTGCATTCCCTCTCCCATGAATCATCCTGAGATATTGCTCTAGCAAGCGGTGCTAGGGCTGACAGCTTTGCTGAAGCTGCACGGCGCGGTTCAGAGGCAGCCTGCCGGGTCCGCAAGCCGGCGACTGTACTGGCTGAATCTAAAACCCAAGTTGTGCAGGTTGCTAAATTCCAGCCTCTGGCCGGAATTATACAGCCTAATTAGGCCGATTCCCCCCTGCCTCTGTTCCCCAGCCTCAGTTCCCCACACCCCGGATTTGGGTTTTCCCTCTCACTCCGTGACCCACTGTACGGGACAACACTAGTTCCACCTCGGGTGGGAAAAACTGAAAACGCAGTCTTTTTGGTTGACAAAAGACAAAATAGGGGGTTGAGAAGACCGTGTCGCAGTCTCTCTTCGTTGCATAGCTTACCATAGCTCAGTAAAAAGACACACCACCCCTCGGCTCACACCGCTTTCCCCACCGTTAATACAGCACCACCATGGCCAGTAGAGCAACTTACCCAGACTTGAAGGGCAAGACGTTCGTGGTGACAGGCGCGGCCTCAGGCATGGGCCGCACGCTCTCCCTCCAACTGGCAGCCCAAGGCGCCAAGCTGGGTCTTCTCGACCTTCGTGCGCCCGATGCAACAGCGGCCGAAATATCTCAACTGGGCGCAGAGAGCCTCGCTCTAGCCTGCAACGTACAAGACGCCAGCGCTGTAGACGCAGCCTTCAAGGCCGTCGTTGACCGTTTCGGCCGCCTGGACGGTGCTGCCAACATGGCCGGAATCGTCGGCAACCAGAAGCTGGGCGAGACGAAGTACGCTATAGACGCCTTGGTCGATTCCGACTGGGATAACATGTTGGCGACGAATTTGAACGGTGTAAAGAATTGTCTTCGGGCGGAGTTTCGGTTGATGAGTGGTAATGCAGGGGGCTCCATCATCAATGCGGCGAGTATTTCGGGTCAGCTGGGACATCCCTTTGCCAGCCCGTATAATGTCAGCAAATGGGGGGTTATCGGATTGACAAAGTGCGCGGCACAGGAGGTGGGAGGGAAGAGGATTAGGGTTAATGCTGTTGCTCCGTTGGTCACTCTTTTTTTACCCCTCCCCTTCCTCATATTCAACGAAGGTACTCCCGAAACTGACCGCCTGAAATTGATATGTCGATTTGATAGAGGCATCATCGACACCCCCCTCACTCAGAGCTTAGGCTCGAAAGAGGTCTTGCAGCAGTATTTGGGCAGCCACATTGCCCTGGGCCGATTCGCAGGGCCCGAAGAGGTCACGAAGGTGCTGGTGTTCTTGCTGAGTGATGAGGCGAGCTATATAACCGGTTCCGTAAGTCTCTCTATTTCCTCTCTTAATAGATCACCTTTCCTAGAGAACAGTAACAAGCTGACAGTGAAACAGGTGGTCAATATTGACGGTGGATGGAGTTAAAAGGTACATAGAAGGATGCAGCCTGCATGATAGGTGAGGAAGAGAAGGATAGAACTCGTTTTATTTCAATGGTAGAGAGTCTATGACGTGGTAAATTCCGCGCAGCCTCTGAAGTATCCTAGAGTTTAGAGGTAAGGGCCTCCAAGATCGAGTATTATTGGAACAGGCCGAGCCTTCATTGAACCTGTCCTGCCGTGATGACCTATAAACTGCGCACAAAAGAGGGGGTGCCTTCTATCCTGTGCAAGGACTCAGCGTCCAAGAAATGGCAGTAGAAGAATGAACGGGAATAGAAGTACTCTCGAGTAGTCTAGGGAGATGGCATCTACATTGATGAAGACCCAGAGTAAGATTCATTCAAGGCCAATACCACCTACTCCCGCCGTTACCACAGAGCTCCGAGCGAAAATTTACCATTGGCGTTTACAAATTCTTCACGCCAACTAAAATATTCTTTGCCTTGCCGATTCTGTCAGACGAAATAAACAGCGGAAACACGGGTGAGTGGGATAGCATGGCCAAGTCATGGCAAAAGTGTTAGGCTAAAGTCTTCCAACCTCCATATGCGGAATCACAGCGGCCCCCAGGGGAGATGCTGTAGGTTCATGGACGGTAAATGTAAGGACTTTTCCGCCCCTCTCAACTAAACAAGAAGTTATGACGTCTGGAATGAGCCAGCATAGAACAGGAGAGGTAGTGTGTTCGTGTTCTCGAGAGCTCATTTGAGAGACAGTTCTATCGCTCGACATTGTCATAAGGCGTTATCATTTTGTGAATCGCATCTTTCATTGTTACCGGGTCTCTGCAGTCGGTCAAAAGATATGGCAACTACTTTGTCGAAATTCTCACCGTCCAATCTCCCACTGTTCTCTGACCTTCCTCTACACCCATCCCATCCTCCGCATTCATGTTGGGGCCTTTGGGGAGAGGACGACGAGTTAGGATGTCTGAATCTCCTCGACGCAGAATGCGTTAAAGCTGCGGCCCGGGAGATCAAGAGCGGCGTGTCAGTGGGCCTTAGCTGGGAGTTACACCAAATGCATATAGGCTTTCCGTTCAGGATAACGCTGAAACATCGGGTGTTCCCGCTCTCTCCATATATCAATGTAAGCTTCAGGGTGTCCCTTCCAGAAAATGATCCTCTATGAAAGATGCATATCTGACGTTGAGGCATATGAATAACTTGGTAACAGGACGATGAACTACATTTCAATACGCAGGGTGGGTCTCAATGGGATGGTCTTCGGCATTGGTCATTTGAAGACGGCCGTCTATATAATGGAGTCACACAGGACGAGGTGAGAAATACCAAGTCAACCCGGCTCGGCATCCATGGTACGACACTTCGTCGATTTGAATCACATGCGGTACCGCAAGGAATCCTGACGAGATCCAGCATGGACGAAGAAAGGGATTGTTGGGCGAGGGGTTTTGATCGACTATGTCTCGTATGCGGCTGAAAGGGGTATTGAATACAACCCCTGGAGCTTCCATAGCATTCCCGTTTCCGTCTTCAAGGAGATCGCTGCCGAGAAGGGGATTGAGTTCCGAAGAGGAGACATTTTATTCCTCCGCACTGGTAAGGGAGACGGAATCGTCTATGAAAGCAAACTTACTCTCGCAGGCTTCATTACCAAATATGAGAGCCTGGAAGACCACGAAATTCAAACGATAATGAGCAATCCAGCATATCAGTATTCTGGCATGAAAGGGAGTCTTGAGTCTCTGGAATGGCTATGGAATTCGCACTTTGCTGCCGTGGCAGGTGACTGTCCGGGCTTCGAGTCATGGAGTAAGTACAAATGTCTTTTATTGTCAGCGGTTGGTTGTTGATGATGGCCATAATGGTGCTCCGGCGTTGGAACATAGTGACTGACGAGATCTGGCATATCAGGCGCGGCAGAAGGAACGGGGGAGTCGAATCCAAACATGTGGCGAATGCACGAAACTCTCCTCGCTGGATTTGGCATGCCAATCGGAGAGCTGTTCAACCTAGAACGCCTCGCTGAACAGTGCAAGAAAGAGGGGCGGTGGACATTCTTTCTAACAAGCCAGCCTTTGAATGTGGTCGGCGGGGTTGGGAGTCCACCGAATCCAATAGCAATCTTCTAAGCGACGGCAGAGGAATTGGTCATAGTGCCCTAGATATGGAGGGCTGGTTGAACTGATATTCCATATAATGCGAGTGGGATCAGATAAGCATGATATGCCTATGTTCAGCACGGGTAGCATCCTCCACTGTTCTCAATTACTTCTCTCTACCTGCTCTGTGTGAACATGGGCGTTGGTATTCTGGGATTGTCAAGTGACAGCTATGTTGACGCAGGGTGACGGGATCGTGAGGAGATAAAGTTGTATTCCAAACCCGGCTCTCGAGGCGGAGGAGGGAATATTCTAGCGACTGCCGTAACCCGCCGTACTGGTGCCGCTTCGTAACTCCAGCCTGTTGGGAACACAGGCAGTCTTCACTTCATGAGCGCTTGGCCTCCGGCACCCCTTCATCACCATCATAGGTAGCATCTTAGATAGCATCAATTAACTATCTACTCGGTGCTTGGTTCATCAAGTTATGAGCCCTCATCGATCCGCTACGCTATCGTGGCCATGATCTGTTCGATCCTCCGTTGAGATCTTGATTGATTCCGCTGGCTGAGCTGCGGCGAGCGTCACCAAATCGCCTCTGTTGAGTCATGAACTCAACAGCTTTCAGACCGATCCCCGAGATCTGGTCCATCACAGCCTACCTTGCACATGATGTACTTGGGCACTGCAGGTCAGACCATCCAGAACCTCTCAATTAGCTGCCATCGTCCTGCTGACCTACAGAAAACTACCAAGACTCAGAATATTAGAGATTGCTTTTATTGGTGTTGAATAGGAGCCCTCCCGGCCACTGACTGCCTGTCGAAGCTCAGACCGTCTAACAACGGGGCGTTTGCTCGTCAATCCCGGGGCCCCGCCCTTTTGCCCCAGGGAGTCCCCGAGCTGGAACCAATTAAGGTTCAATGTGCTGTAGAAGAAAGTCGATCATGTGCGCGGGGGGTTGGAGGGGGGTGCGGAAGAGGCTGCGCAGAGTCGCGGATAAGCGTGCTCCTTGCCGGCGAAGAAGTCCGTCGTCCCTGTTTTCCGGGAGAAGGAAGATAACGAGGATCGAGCAATTACCATGCTCTGATCGTTGTCATATTTTGGTTTCCAATCGGCGAACCGTTTATCCTAGGAGCTAGGCACCTCAAACGGCCAATACTTAATCATACCTTTTTCCAAATTTCTTTTTTACTCTCTACACAAATATACGATTCCAACTTCACGTTTCCAACAAGATTATACGGTGCATGCAGTCTTACCTTGGTCCATTATGTCAGGAGATACAAGAGTGGACCACAAGTTTACGTTCCCAAACCTGGCCTATGACGTCCCGCGAGAGAGGCAGCCGTATTATCGTTTGACCTTTTACTTTAAAAAGCTGCCCCATGTGACCACCGAACAATTTCATCGTCATTGGGAGGCTGTACATGCGGATTTATTTGTCGGCACAAAAACTTTCAGAGATTCGACAGTGGTTCGATATGTTCAGGTACTGGAATGCCATCCCCTCTGAGAAAGCTTTACTACCAGCATTATACGAACTCCTCCTGCCGAATCTTTGAGTTTACGTTTTCTAACTAAACCGTGTTTGTTGAAAGAGCCACGCCTATCCTGAACTGAAAGAGATGGCAAAACAAGTGGGTATGCCGACGTTCGATTTTGACGGCTCCACCACCATGTATATCAAGGATTGGGATGCTTTCTTGAAATACTTACATGGCGAAGAGTTCGGGAGGGTTCTGGGTGGTAAGTGGTCTACGAAATGGCCCATTCCAGTGTGTGGTTTTAACATACTTGGCCTTGATTTTAGGAGACGAACACAACTTCTTACAGTTGCCAGTCACTGTAATGCTTGCTTATGATCAGGTAATTTTTGGAGAGGGAACTCTTGGAGGAAAGGACGGGTTGTCCTTTGATGACTTGAAGCATTAGATCTATCGTGAGAATCCTGGGGTAGAACGGTGGAAGTGACAACAGAGGACAGGAAGGGCCACCAGTTGCGAACATCACGAAGAAGGCTGAGACAAGATGCAGCATTGGTATGGCCGTAAGAGGCGATCACTTGGATATCCTCTTCTGCTCCTCTAGAGATTAGTAGGAATACAATCATGGGATACACTCTCCCGGCAGATGGCAAATCTCGTCCCAATCATGTCCGTGATGACTTGGCTATGATCCTTTGAACCCAATGTTCAACCTCCTGCTGGAATTTGCTCACCTAGTGTTGTCTATATAATAGATATTAGTATCGATACCTTGGTTCTATGACTACATAGATATCAAGAAACTTTAGTTCGCCTATGGAAGAAACAATGACCCTAACCACTGCCACGGCGTGCTTCGACAAAATTGCGAGAATGCATATCCTGCCAACATGAATGCCACCACACTGACGCCCTCCACGAGTTTCACCAGCGCTCTCCCCTAGCTCTAGGACCTGCTCCCAACGGCACTATCGCAGTCCGACCTTGATTGGCAACCCCCCTGACTGAGAGGTACGTTTGGCTTCCAGAGGCGGCGTCTCATTGCTGATGGGGTCCAGGTTCGTACTCCTGTTCCCATGAGCGGTCCGTGCATCGCGAAGGATGCCTGGCGGGGAAACTACCGTGACATAGTGTATCTACTATAGGATCGGGGGATGGGGAGGAGGTCTGTCTTAAGCTCGTTGAGAATTTCTCTCGCGTGACGGCTGTCAGACGATCAGCTGAGGCAAGAAATGAACAATCAGGCAGAGAATGGCTTCTCTGTATTTAGCTAGCAATCAAGCTAGTTGCATACAAGACTTCACGCTTGTTTGCTCGAATCCTGCGAGGCGAGGGCGAGGTACTTTTTGGTGTCAAGCCCAGGGAATGTGCCGGGGGGGGGGGGGGGGGGGGGGGAAATAGT